>Ga0209737_10000976_pt1 | contig 21491 bp, 18 predicted proteins | sample TergutCu122P3_FD_187284 | JGI IMG/M metagenome (GOLD analysis project Ga0209737, IMG submission 187284) | Cubitermes ugandensis P3 segment gut microbial communities from Kakamega Forest, Kenya - Cu122 P3 (SPAdes) (version 2) | ecosystem: Host-associated > Arthropoda: Insects > Digestive system...
AAAATCAGAATTTGACGGTAGAACAATTTCGCAATTTCCCAATAACATGGGATTTCGCTGAAAGTCCCGGCGATGTGGATACAACTCCTCCGGAAGGTTTTTTGTATCAAAGTGGATACTTGACTTTACGTCCCGGAAAGGTTAAAGATCTCGCGTTTGACTATCCGAATACGGAAGTGCTGAATTCCATGTCGGAATTGGTTACACAAAATATGTTGAAGTATCGGGATGAAAATTATAGTCAGTGTCAGACTGAACTGTTAAACGGCATTATCAACACAAATCATGAAAAGGTGATTGGCGCTTTCAACCGTCTGCTGGCATGTATTCCCTACGATGATTATACAGCCGCTGCCAGACAAAGTATTTCGAATAACGACTATGACATGAAACCGCAGGAATGGCTTTACCGTACTGCAATATTGTCATTTTTACAGGGCTGTGGCGTGGTGGTAGCCGCCGAAATGCACACCAACAAGGGACGCCCCGATTTGGTCATTTCATACAAAGGCAACTTGTGGGTAATTGAAATCAAAGTAGCGCATGAAAGCGAAAGCGCCGATAAAAAAGCCGAAGAAGCCTACCGGCAAATCTTAACAAAGAATTATGCAGCGCCTTATCCTCATGCGTTTTATCTCGGTTTGGGTATTGATGATATTGCGCGGCAGATAACCGCTTCGCGAATAAGACCGTAAGATAGTAAGACCGTAAGAAAATCAAAAATTATCAATCAAAAATATGTTACATCATCATCTCAAAATGGCATTCCGAAACCTGCGGAAGTACAAAACCCAAAACATCATCAGCATCATCGGGCTGGCAGTGGGGTTTACCTGTTTCGCTTTTTCGGCATTATGGATCAGGTACGAAATGAGTTATGATAATTTTCATCCGAAAGCAGACAGGATTTACCGTGTAAATTCTGCAATTAACAAATGGAATCCGGTTGTAACCCCCGCTGCCGAGGATGTGCAGCACAGAACTCCTTACCCGTTAGCAAACTGGCTATTAACAAATATTCCGGAAGTCGCCGATGCAGGTAATAGCAGACCCGAATATCTTATTGGGCATTTTTATCCTGATATAGACATTTTTTATGTTAATGACGGCTTTGCCAGAATTTTTGAGTTGCCCATACCCGATGACTTTTTCATACCCGGACATACTGACCGGCCGGCAGCAGTGAAAAACAATCTCCATTTGGATGCTGAAGCTTTTAAGGAAGAGCAGGGCTACGACATAATGGCTACTATTCCTGCCTGGCCTGCAAATACTAACTATAAATTTGACGTGGTTGTTCCCACAATAGTTCGCTGGCCGGGAGTAGATAAAACATGGGGACAGTCTCAAAACACATACATTTTGGTGCATAAAGGAGTAGATATTGAAGCGCTTAAGAAAAAGTTAGACAAAGTTGATATTCCTGAGTGGAGGAGAGATATTCCGGTATCCCTTATCCTGACGCCGCTGACGCAACTCCGATATAAAGATCCAACAGGACTGATACGGTCTGACGTCAAATTCAATCACATTCGGATTTTTGCCGTTGCGGGACTATTGGTTATTTTGTGTTCGCTATTCAACCATCTTACGCTGTTTGTTACCCGCGCACATATGCGATTACGCGAGTTAGCCCTGCGCAAGGTGAACGGAGCCTCCGACTGGCAGATAGCCGCTACGCTTTATACCGACTTCCTTTTGGTAATCATCATGTCGCTTATCGCCGGTTTCATCCTGATGACATTGTTGCTCCCCACCTTCAAGGAATATGCAAGCATTGGCAGCAGCAATGGCAGCATTTACGGCGAACTGTTCCTTTATGCCGTTTTACTTGTTGTGGGCGGTTTTTTTGCCGGAGCAATTCCTGTTTTGTTTTTCCGCAAGCAAGTCCTGAACGAAAGTATTAAAAGTTCTGGCAACCCGGGTTCGAAAAACACGTTCCGCAAGGCAGGTCTGCTGGCACAATTGATGATCAGTCTTGGAATGATGTTTTGTGCTGCCGTTTTTATCAAACAGGTGCGCTTTTTGAACCATCAACCGGATCTTTTGGTCAATCAAAAAAATGTTGGTTTTGTGCGGGCGCCTGCATGTTGCCGACCGGTTCGTCCGCATTGGATAGAGCATTTCCTGCAAATTCCTGGAATGGTTGATGCAATTCCCATGGGTGGAGTCTGGGAATTTGTCTATAATACATTGACAACATCTCCTATTGACTTCGTTGACAGATACGGAAATGCGGCAACTGTGCATCTGGTTACCAGACGAGAAGATCCCCGTTTTTTTGAATTTATGGGGATGAATATTATTCAGGGCACAACTTATCCAAGAGAAAGACGAAACAGCGTTGTAGAGTCCTGGTTTGTAATCAACGAAACTGCTATGAGAGAAGCAGGAGATCATTTGTCAAATAGTCCATATTTCATGGGCGTTGTGCGGGATATTCAAATTACGCCCACTGATAAGGTGTTGCCAACAAGATATCTTTATCCTAACTTGGGCGCTAATCAAACCGTTTCTGACAACCTTGACTTTTTCGCTGTTGCCTACAAGTACGAAGAAGGAATGCGCCAGCAAGTCCATGATGCCATTGTTCGATTTTATCAAAACGAGTTTCCGCTTCAAGAAAATGTGGATTTTTTTGTCGAATTTGATTATACGGAAGATCTTTATGAGATGCATTTCAAATCAGAGCGGGCATTGCTTGCTATTTTGTCCACAATGACCCTTGCCTGTATCCTGATCGCAGTTTTTGGTGTTTACTCCCTTACCAGTCTCACCTGCCAGCAACGGAAAAAAGAAATAGCCATTCGCAAAGTGCACGGCGCTGAAGTGTTGGATATAATGAATATCTTCTTCAAGGAATACCTGATTTTGCTTGCTTTGGCAGCACTTGTGGCTTTCCCTGCGGGTTATCTCATTATGAAACGCTGGTTGGAGGGATATGTAAAACAGACTTCAATGGATGCGTGGCTGTATGTTGCGATTTTCCTGATGGTGTTTGTGGTGATTGTATTTTCGATTGTGTCGATGGTTTGGAAAGCGGCGAATCAGAATCCGGCGGAGGTGGTGAAAAACGATTGTTAAAGAAAGAAGTAACAGAACAAAGCTAAAAGAGATAAAATTGAAATGAACAAATACACCACGTTAGGATATAAACTGATACGATATAATCTGAAGATTATCTTCGCCGGCAAATTTTTTTGGTTTCTGCTGGCTGCATTTATCGTTTTTTGTTATGTCATGTTCTCAATGGCATGGGACAGAGCCGAAATCAACGAAGGTGCAATATACAGGATACTTTTGTTCCCTTGCCTGTTGCTGATATTCTATCCGGCTGTTTTCGGTATCCAGAACGATGAAGACAACCGTATTCTCGAAATCATTTTTGGCATCCCCAACTACCGCTACAAGGTATGGGGATTACGTATGCTGATGGTTTATGTTGCAAATTTTTTTCTACTGATGCTCTTTGCGTACATCGCCCGTTTATTGCTTTATCCGGTTCATATAGCAGAAATGGCGGCACAATTGATATTTCCCATGCTGTTTTTCGGAAATCTGGCTTTCATGTTTTCCACCATCACACGAAGCGGCAACGGAACGGCAGTAATCATAATTGTCATTGGATTGGCATTTTCCATATTCATGAATTCGATTGATATTATCCGAAATTCTTTCTGGAATGCCTTTCTCAATCCATTCACTATACCCTCCAATATTCACCCCATGATTTGGCAGAACATCATCATCAAAAGCCGTATCTTTCTGTTTTTGGGTGGCGTGGTCTTCCTCATGTTCGGTTTGTTGAATCTTCAGAAAAGGGAGAAGTTTATATAAAAAATCAAACATGGAAAAAGTCTTCATTTTTTTAACAACAGGGTTCGAGGAAATAGAAGCATTGGCAACAATAGATATCCTTCGACGTGGCGGAGTGAACATTCAGTCGGTATCGCTCACTGGCGACAGAACGGTTACCGGGGGGAGAAAAATTACCGTAATAGCCGATTGTCTGTTTGAAGAGGTTGATTTTGCAGCTGCCCTAATGCTGATTCTACCCGGAGGACCGGGAACCGTAAAGATGAACGAACACGAAAGGCTGAAGCAGGAAATTCTTGTTTTTGCCCGTCAAGGAAAACTTTTGGCGGCCATTTGCGCTGCTCCTATGGTATTTGGGGGGCTTGAACTGCTTCAAAATAAAAAGACGACTTGTTATCCCGGTTATGAAAAGTACCTCACCGGCGCTCACGTAATCGGAACACCCGTAGCGGTCGACGGAAACATCACCACCGGAAAAGCGGCAGGTTATACTTTTGACTTTGCGTTGGAATTGCTGTCGCAATTAAAAGGAAAAAAAGTTGCTGTTGAAGTGAAACAGAATATCCTACCCGTCGTTCATTGATATCAAAAATTCTTCGTTCGATTGTGTTTTATTCAGTTTTTCGCGCATAAATTCCATGGCTTCTACGGGATTCATGTCTGTGAGGTAGTTGCGTAAAACCCATATACGGCTCAACTGGTCTCTGCTTACTAACAGATCTTCGCGGCGAGTGCTCGAAGCGGTAATGTCTACTGCAGGGTAGATACGTTTGTTAGCCAATTTGCGGTCTAATTGCAATTCCATGTTACCTGTTCCCTTGAACTCTTCGAAGATCACCTCGTCCATGCGTGATCCGGTTTCTGTGAGGGCTGTGGCCAATATGGTGAGCGACCCTCCGTTTTCTATGTTGCGGGCCGCTCCGAAGAAACGTTTTGGTTTTTGCAGGGCGTTGGAATCTACGCCACCGGTAAGCACCTTACCCGATGCCGGTGCAATAGTGTTGAACGCACGCGCCAACCGCGTGATGGAGTCGAGCAGAATGATAACGTCGTGACCACATTCTACCATGCGTTTTGCTTTTTCGAGTACAATATTTGCTACGCGAACATGGCGTTCAGCCGGTTCGTCGAAAGTAGATGCTATCACTTCGCCGCGAACGCTACGCGCCATATCGGTCACTTCTTCAGGACGTTCGTCGATGAGCAGGATCAGTAAATACGCTTCCGGATGATTCCGGGCGATGGCATTGGCTATATCTTTCAACAGAACTGTTTTACCGGTCTTAGGTTGCGAAACAATTAATCCGCGCTGTCCTTTTCCGATGGGCGAAAAGAGATCAACAATACGACACGACAGATTGGCAGGTTCACCATGCTTTGCCAGGATAAATTTTTCGTCGGGGAAAAGCGGAGTGAGAAAGTCAAACGGGATACGGTCGCGGATATAATCTGGTGAACGGCCGTTAATGTCCTCTACCTTGATCAGCGGGAAAAAGCGTTCGTCTTCTTTTGGCGGACGAATGGGACCGCGTACTACATCGCCTGTTTTCAAACCAAACAATTTAATCTGCGATTGCGATACATAAATATCATCGGGCGAACTTAGATAATTAAAATCGGCCGAACGCAGGAATCCAAATCCTTCAGGCATGATTTCGAGCACTCCTTCACTTGTTACAACACCATCAAAATCAAATGATTTGTTGAAATATTTGCGCTCGTAAATTTTACGTCGTTCCTGCAACGATGATTCGTCATCCACAGGTGATACCGGTCTTTTTTCAATAATTTTCAAGGGTTCCGGTTTGGGTATTGTAACCGGCTCGGGCGTTTTTTTTTCATCGACAACTGGCTCCTTGATCTCATTTATAACAGGTGTCTTGATCTTGTTGACAACTGGCGGTTTGATTTCAGTAAAAATTGGTGTTTTGGTTTTGTTAGTATCAGGCGTTTTAGTTTCGCTGGCAACAGGAGTTATGCCCATGACAGTTTTCACCTTTCTCCATCCCAATGGTCTTCCCCGTCGTTTGTTAACAGGTGCGTCAACATGTTCGTCTTCCGTGTCAGACTCTTCAGCAACAGGGGCTTCAGCAACAGGGGCTTCAGAAATTAACTCTTCAGGTTCAGTAACTACCTGGTTTTCCTCTACTGCATTTGCAAGTACTTTTGTTTTCTTCAGTGCTGATGACGTGCTTGAAACGATTGCTTTAATTGCTTGCTGATCAAGAATTTTGAAAATCAAGTCCTGTTTTTTCATGATCTCTACACGCTTGATGCCTACTGATTTGCCGATTTCGCGTAGTTCGGTCAGGAATTTGGTATTCAATTCTAGAATATCATACATAAGATAAAATGGTATAAAAGTGGATGGTGTTGAATTATCTCGTTGCTACTATTGTTGTGGTACCACTCGGAATCGAACCAAGGACACACGGATTTTCAGTCCGTTGCTCTACCTGCTGAGCTATGGTACCCTGTTTTTCTGTTTTTTTGAGGGGGCAAAGATAATGTGGATTTTTGAAATAACAAGCGAAAAAATATAATTTTCATTTTTTTGAAAAAAAAGAACACTATCTTTGCTGTTTCAACAAAAAATATGACAGACAGTACACCAATAAAAAGGAATAAGTTTTTTCAGAAGCTGAAATATACTTATCGTTTCGTGTTTATCCGTGAGAAAACACTTGAAGAAGTTTGGCATTTGCGTTTTACGCTCAGGAATATTTTGTCCATTGCCGGCACCATTTTCATCATTCTGGTGGCAGGTTCGATGGCGCTGGTGATGTTTACTCCCTTGCGCCTGCTTGTACCCGGATATCCAACCGACGCCATGCGCCGGCAAATAAAGTTCAATGTTATACGGCTTGATTCACTGGAACATGAAATCAATCTGCGTGACAAATACATCTACGCTGTTAATGCCATCGTTGCAGGCCGTGAACCGGAACTGATTGAAACAGAAACTGAAGGAAAGCCTGCCAATTACGAGAACATCACTTTCACCCGTTCGGAACAGGATTCATTGTTGCGCAAGCAGGTGGAAGAAGAAGAACGGTTCAATTTTGTGATGCGTTCACCATTGACATCATCATCCGAAGAAGTATTCATTTCGAAAATACATTTTTTCAAACCTGTGGAAGGTGTGGTAAGCAGCAAGTTCAACCTGAACGATCATCATTTTGGCATCGATATTGTAGCGGCTCCCAACGAAGGAGTCAAATCCATTTACGATGGTACTGTGATTTTGTCAACATGGACTGCCGAAGCAGGATATGTGATTCAGATACAGCATCCTGCGAATATCATATCGATATACAAACACAATGGCAGATTGCTGAAAAAACAGGGTGAAAGAGTAAAAGCAGGCGATGCAATTGCAATTGTTGGCAATACGGGCGAGTTGACCACCGGACCACACCTGCATATTGAGATTTGGCAAAATGGCGCCCCGGTCAATCCTGAAGATTATATTGTATTCTGAACGTTCATGAAGAAAAAGATTGCCCTGCTCGGTTCCACCGGTTCTATCGGTACGCAAACGCTTGACGTGATTGCAATGCATCCGGATTATTTTGAAGTAGAAGCGCTAACTGCCCACAACAATGTAGAGCTGCTAACACAGCAAGCCATTCGTTTTCAGCCGAATGCTGTAGTAATCGGCAATAAGGAACTGCATAGCCGGTTGAAAGAAGCGTTGAACAGTCATCCCATCAAGGTTTATGCCGGTTACGATGCTATTGCACAGGTAGCGTCTCTGCCATCAGTGGATATGGCTGTTATGGCCATGGTAGGATTCAGTGGACTGATACCCACAGTTAAAGCCATCGAAGCAGGCAAAGATATTGCGTTGGCCAACAAAGAAACTTTAGTGGTTGCAGGCGAACTGATTACAAAATTGGCCATGAAGCATCAGGTGGCTCTATTACCGGTCGATTCGGAGCATTCGGCCATTTTCCAGTGCTTGCAGGGCGAAAAATATCATTCCGTCGAAAAGATTATCCTGACAGCATCGGGAGGCCCTTTCCTAAACAAAACGGCGAAAGAACTGGCAAATGTAACTAAAGAAGAAGCTTTGCAACATCCTTCATGGAACATGGGTGCAAAGATCACTATCGATTCGGCTACGTTGATGAACAAGGGATTGGAAGTGATTGAAGCGCGCTGGCTTTTCGATGTTCCTGCCGAACGCATCGAAGCGCTGGTACATCCGCAATCGGTAATTCATTCCATGGTGCAGTTTACTGACAGTTCAGTAAAAGCGCAGCTGGGCGTTCCCGATATGCGCCTGCCAATATTGTATGCACTTTCGTACCCTTACCGTTTACATTCCGATTTTCCGCGCCTCGATTTCTCGAAATATGCTTCGCTCACATTTGAAAAACCAGACACGCAACGTTTTCCGGCGCTTGGGCTTGCATACCGGGCATTGAAAGAGGGTGGCAATCGTCCCTGCGTGATGAATGCAGCCAACGAAACGGCAGTAGAAGCCTTCCTGAACGGGTATATCGGTTTTACAGACATCACGCGATGGATAGAACTGGCCATGCAGAAAATCGCTTATATTGCCAGTCCTGCTCTCGAACAGTTGCAGGAAACACATACAGAGACGGTCAGTTTTCTGCGCAGTACCATGTTGAACTATAACTTATTCTATAGTCGTGAGGCAGCCAACTAACATCCTCATGGATATTGACTGGCTCACCATCTGTCTGTACTCTGCTTTGGTTTTGATGGGCTGGTTCAATATTTACGCAGCCGTATACGACGAACAGTATGCAAGTATATTATCGTTTTCGCAACGATATGGGAAACAGTTATTTTGGATCATTGCTGCAACTGGGCTTGCAATAATCGTTTGCATACTTGATGTGCGATTTTATACATCGTTTGCATACCTAACATTTATTTGCAGTATTATTGCCCTGATAGCAGTATTGATAGTGGGGCATGAAGTCAATGGTGCAAAATCGTGGTTTTTCATTGGCGGAATTCAAATACAACCTGCCGAGTTTGCGAAAGTAGGCGTGAGTCTTGCTTTAGCGAAATATTTGGGTAATTATACTGGCCGGTTGATGCAATGGAAGCACTTCATGACTGTGTGCTTTATTATTTTCCTGCCTCCGGCTTTAATCATCCTGCAACCCGATACCGGCTCATGTCTGGTGTATTTGGCGTTCTTTCTGATGCTTTATCGTGAAGGTCTACCGCCGGCCATCCTGTTGTCAGGTATTCTGGCAGCAGCGCTTTTCATAGTTTCGCTGTTGATGCAGAGTGCTGAGATATACTTAGTGGTGGGACTGATCATCACCGGTTTTGTGAGTTTCTGGATCAAAACGCATAAATGGATGGACTTTTTGAAGGGATTGGGATTGGTGGCCGGTATTTTCGGATTACTGTGGTTGATCAATTTTCTGACCATAAAACGTTTTGCACCGCACGAACTGTTGTTGGGGGCAGCCTTGTTTTCAGTGCCGGTATTTCTGTTAATATCGTTTCTTCACCGATTACCTCTCGTGCGAAAACTGACCCTGTACATTGCCTGCGCTCTGCTGTTTACCTTCTCTGTCGACGTCGTATTCGATAAGGTGTTGACCACCCACCAACGGCAACGTATTCTGGTGATGCTTGGAATGGAATCCGATCCACTGGGCGTAGAATATAACGTCAATCAATCGAAAATAGCAATCGGGTCTGGAGGATTTGCCGGCAAGGGGTATCTTCAGGGCACGCAAACCAAGTACAATTTTGTGCCTGAACAAAGCACCGACTTTATTTTCTGCACAGTTGGCGAAGAGTGGGGATTTGTTGGTTCGGCGGTAGTGGTAATTATCTTTATGGCGCTATTGTTACGACTGCTCTACCTGGCCGAACGCCAGCGATCAGTATTTAGCCGTGTATATTGTTATTGTGTATTGAGTATTTTTTTTCTGCATATCATCATCAACATCGGCATGACCATAGGTTTGATGCCCGTTATTGGCATCCCTCTTCCTTTTTTCAGTTATGGAGGTTCATCGCTATGGGCATTTACCATTTTACTGTTCATCATGTTACGATTGGATGCATCGAGAAGAGAATATATCAGATAATTTTAAAAATTTTGATTGCCTTGTAAAAGTTTTTTGTACTTTTGCGCCCAAATTTTAAAAGATTAAAATCATACATTAAATAATAAAGAATACAAATGCGTAATAAAGGAATTATCAGGACATTTGCCATAGCAATGGCACTAGTATGCCTGTATCAGTTGTTGTTTACATGGAAAACATGGAATGTTGAAAAAGAAGCCAAAAGGTATTCGGAAGGCGATTATAAAAAAGAAACCCAATACCTGGATTCTATTTCAAATACGGTGATTTACAACTTTTTGGGGTTACGAAAATATACGTACCTGGAATGTAAAGAGCGGGAAATCAACCTTGGCCTCGACCTGAAAGGCGGTATGAACGTGATACTGGAAGTATCGGTATCGGATGTAGTCAAGGCTTTGTCCAACTATAACCCCGATCCTACATTTCAGCAGGCGCTTACCCTTGCCGGACGGATGCAAGTCACCAGCCAGGAAGATTTCATCACACTGTTTGGCCGCGCTTTCGAACAAATAGACCCCAATGCCCGCTTAGCCGCAATTTTCCGCACACCGGAACTGGGCAGTAAAATCAGTTTCGACGCTTCCAATGCAGATGTGCTCCGCGTGCTGCGCAACGAATCGAACAGCGCCGTGGATAATGCCTTCAACATCATCCGTACCAGAATCGACCGTTTTGGCGTGGTGCAACCCAGCATACAGCAATTGGAAACCAAGGGGCGCATCCTTGTGGAACTGCCCGGAGTGAAAGAACCCGAACGCGTGTTGAAACTGTTGCAAGGATCAGCAAACCTCGAATTTTGGGAAACTTACGAAAACTCGGAAGTATTCCCTTATCTGCAACAGGCCAACGAAAAAATCAGGGAAATAGAAGCAGCCCTGAAAAGTTTAGAAAGCGGGAAAACCGAAGAAACAGAATTCGGGAAAGTTGGAGAAGCCGCTCCTGCAGTAGCGCAGCAAGATTCCACAAGCAGCCCGGATTTGCTTGAACGGCTATCGCAGGAAACGACTGCTGCTGCCGACAGCACTTTATTGCAGAGCGACCAGATGAGTGATAACCCCCTGTTTGCTGTATTGTATCCCTCTGTCTCGCAAAACCAGTTTATGAGAGGCTCAACGATTGGTACCGCTTCAGTGAAGGATACTGCAAAAGTAAATCGTTACCTGAAAATGCCTCAAATACGTGAACTCTTTCCACGCGATATTCGTTTTCTTTGGGATGTAAAAGCGATAAAAGACCCTGTATCCAATAAGGAATCAGACCGGTTTGGACTGCATGCCATCAAGGTAACGGGGCGCGATGGACGACCTCCCCTCAGTGGCGATGTGATCACTGACGCCCGCGGCGACTTCAACCAGCGTGGCGGTTCTATGGCCGAAGTTAATATGTCGATGAACTCAGAAGGAGCGCAGACCTGGGCGCGTTTAACCAAGGAAAATATTGGTCGTAGCATTGCCATCGTGCTGGACAACAACGTATATTCTGCGCCTACCGTGCAGGTTGAAATTACCGGCGGCCGGTCAAACATCACAGGTAATTTCACCATCAATGAAGCCACCGACCTTGCCAATATCCTCAAATCAGGTAAACTACCCGCCAAAACCACCGTCATGTCTAATGAAGTAGTGGGACCTACGCTGGGTAACGAAGCCATTCGCGCCGGTTTGCTGTCATTCGTCGTCGCGTTGATTGTGATATTTGCCTATTTGTATTTTTATTACAACAACGCGGGTATGGTTGCCAACATTGCATTGCTGGTGAACGTATTTTTCCTGGTGGGTGTTCTGGCTTCTCTGGGCGCTGTGCTGACCTTGCCCGGTATGGCCGGTATTGTACTGACGGTCGCTATGGCTACCGACGCCAATATCATTATCTTCGAGCGTATTCGTGAAGAACTTCGAGCGGGGAAAGGGATACGCTTAGCCGTATCCGACGGTTACAAGATGGCCTATTCAGCCATCATCGACGCCAACATCACCTCATTTCTGGTCGGGTTGGTACTGTACTTCTTCGGCACCGGGCCTATTCAGGGTTTTGCCACCACGCTTGTTCTTGGCATCCTCACCTCCATGTTCACATCCATCCTTATTACGCGCCTGCTTTACGAATGGATGCTCAACAAAAACATAGGCATCAAGTTCTCAATACCGCTTACTGAAAACATCCTCCGAAATGCAAAATACGACTTCATCAAAATCCGCAAGAATATGTATATCGCATCAAGCGCCGTCATCGGTTTTGGTCTGGTATCCATCTTTTTACTCAATGGATTCAGTTTGGGTATCGATTTTACAGGTGGACGCAGTTATACGGTTCGTTTTGCAGAATCGGTAAATACAGTGGAACTGCAATCATCGCTGCGCAGGGCTTTCGAAGATCAAACGCCCGAAGTAAAAACTTTTGGAGCAGATAATCAGGTAAAAATTGTTACCTCTTTTCTGATGGATGAAGAACAAAATCCAGACTATACTGAAAACGTGGACAGTATCATAGAATACCGCATGTTTGCAAGCGCTTTGGATTTGAACTTGTTGCCGCAGGGAACTGGCATTGCACATTTCCGTGATAACAATTTGATGAACCGGCAAAAAGTAGGTCCCACTATTGCCAGTGATATTAAACGGAACGCTGTAATTGCAGTATTGCTGTCGTTGCTCATCATGTTCCTGTATATTTTTATCCGTTTTCGTAACTGGCAATTTGGCGTAGCTGCCGTAATATCGCAGTTCCACGACGCAGCGTTCATCATCGGCATGTATTCAGTGTTATGGAAGATCGTACCCTGGTCAATGGACGTCGATCAGTACTTCATAGCAGCCGTTCTTACCGTCGTCGGATATTCCATCAACGACACAATCATCATCTTTGACCGTATTCGCGAGTGGGTTGCACTATATCCAAAACGTCCGTTGAACGAGTTGTACAACTCGGCTGTCAACAGCACTTTGGGACGTACCTTGAATACTTCGCTCTCTACCATGTTTGTGCTTTTGGTCATCTGCATCTTCGGCGGCGAATTGCTTCGCGGGTTCGCTTTTGCAATACTGGTTGGTACTGCAATTGGTACTTATTCATCAATATTCAACGGTACTCCAATTGTGTACGACCTGATTATGCGCACAAGACGCAAGGAAGAAATGAAGAATAAAGCAAAAAAATAATCAATAAAAAAACACAATCATGAAACGTCGTAACTTTTTTAAAAACTCGCTGTTGACTGCCGGAGCGATAGGACTTGGCAGTTGCGTTTCCGGCGACAGGCAACCGGCGCCTCTGCTTGTTGGTACGGTTCCTGAAGATAAATACAAACCAGTCCCGCAATTCGGCGATCCTATCTCTAACCGCGTAACAGCCTATATTTATGATTCCCCTGATACGGCTGTCTGGATTCGATGGAAGAGCGCAATTCTGACCTGCTACAGGGCGGAAGCCTTTCAGAAGTATCCCTATTTTTATCCGCTTCGGGCGCCTGTGTCGGGTCTGTCGCTGACTTCTGAAAGCGCGCAGCCCTGGCCGCACCATCGCAGCGTCTTTTTCGGTCTCGACAAGGTCAACGGCGCCAACTACTGGCAGAACAATCCGGACAAGGATCGCATTATCTCGAAAAAACTCGAATTAGGCGAATGTACCGAAAAATCGGCTGTAATATTGAATGAATGTCTCTGGACGCCTTTTGAAAAGGAACCGGTCATTGCCGACAAACGCCGTTTTGTGTTGACGGTTCTCAATGACGAAACCTACACGCTCGATGCCTTCATTGAAATGACCGCCCTCACAGAAGTTGTTTGCGACAAAACGAATCACGGGTTTTACGGCGTACGCACTGAACATGACCTTTCAGTTGATGGCGGCGGAATGCTTCTCAACAGCGAAGGACAACAGAAACAAGAGAACACGCTTGACAAGTTCGCCCGATGGGTTGTTGCTTATGGCAAACGATACGGACGTAATGACGGATTGATTGAAGGCATTGCCATCATGTCGCCGCCGTACAAACGTTCACCGTTCGACCGGAATGTATGGTTTACCCGCGATTACGGCAATTTTTCGCCACAGCCGTTTAATTCGTTTGCCAATGACGAGAAATTCATCATGCCCAAAGGCGATGTACTTCGTTTGGCTTATCGTATCGTAGCCTTTACCGGCGTGCCGGCCGAGTCATTCCTCAACGCTCAATGGGAGGAATTTACTGCGTTGTCTGAAGGAAAAAGGTCGTAAGGGTATTAATTTTTTTCATCCGGAACGTATCCGCGTTCAAAAATACCGATAGTACGATGCTACATTTTGCTGTTGGTTACATTTTACATTTTTTTAAGAAATTTTTTCAATTTGAATATTTATCTTTGCGCCGTTTTTTAAAAATTAAATCATCATTTCACGAATGAAAAAACTTGTATTATTTCTTATACCCGGTATCGTCGGCGTGTGTTTATTGATCTCCTGCAAAAACCAGAAAACGCCGGAACAGGGAGAACAAACAGGAACGGTTGATTCACGGGTCATCCCATCCGTAACAGACGGCAGCATTGTGTACGTCGAACTTGATTCCTTAACTGCTAATTACTTGATGACAAAAGACTTGGCATCAGAATTGGAAGAAAAACTGAAAAAAATGGATACTGACTTTGCCAACAAGCAAAGGATATTCCAGAACAATGTTAAGGATTTCGAGAACAAGTTTACAAAAGGTCTTGAAACCCGTGCCAGGCTGGCCGAAATCGAACAGCAGCTCAGCGTTGAACAGCAGAACCTTGTGCAGTTGAATGACAATTATCGCATGCAAATGGCTGAAGAACAAGCCGTCATGCAACGCAAGATACTACAGGCGATTATGGATTACCTGAAGGAGTACAACAAGGAAAAAGGCTACAGGTATATTTTGGGAAATGCTTTCGACGCTAAAATCCTGTATGCCGATCCGGCGCTTGATATCACAGCATCGGTACTGGAAGGCATCAATGCAAAGTACAAAGCGGAGAAGAAATAGTGCTTCTGCTATCTACCGCCTATTTTGCTCCGATACAATACTATTCCAACCTGATTCGGTGCAATCAGGTTGTCATTGAACGGTGTGAACATTACAACAAACAGTCCTGGCGAAACAGATGCACAATTTATTCGGCTAATGGCCTGCTTGATCTTGTTGTGCCGGTGGCGAAATCCCTTAAACCAAAAGTAATCATCACCGAAGTAGAAATCAGTTATGACACACTCTGGCAAAAACAGCATTTCAAAGCCATCGAATCTGCCTACAGGCGATCGCCCTACTATGAATATTATATCGATGACCTGACACCGTTTTTCAATAACCGCCACCATTATCTTTATGAGTTCAACATGCAGATCATGAGAATGGTATGCAGTTTGTTGAAAATACCGCTACATGTACAGGAAAGTCATGAGTATATAAAATCAGGAGAAGGCATCGTCGACCTGCGCAACAGTCTGCATCCCAAGATTGGCTGGCTACATCCCGATCCTCGTTATGCGCCGCCGTATTATCTGCAGGTTTTTGCAGACAGATGGGGCTTCAAACCCAATCTGAGCATCCTGGACTTGTTGTTCAATATCGGGCCGGAAGCGAAAAGTTTACTGTTATATAGATGAAGAAAATATCAAAATCCTTTAAATCCACTACACTAAATTGAAATCCTGCCGATACGTATAAAACTATCGAAATATCGTTTGCAAACTTTTTTTTCATCACACCTACCCGCTTTTCGATTTTTGTTGTATATATAGTACAGTGTTGTTTTTCTAGAACCGCAAAAAACACAACAGCATCAAGTCGATTATCAACCTGTATCAGTTGGACGCGATGAGCGCACTGCCATCAATGTGGGAGTGCTGATGGGTGGCGGCGGACTGATTGGCGCCGACCTTGAGTTCCTTGCCGGTAAACGTGTAGGACTGCAATTAGGTGGTGGTTTGGGGAGTATGGGGTTAGGCGTGAATTATCATTTCAAGCCGTACATCAACTCGCAGTTTGTGTCTGTTGCATATTGGCATCAGGGTTTTGGCGATAATCATTATGCGTCGTATCTTGGTCCGATGTATGTTTTCCGCGCTAAAAAAATATTCCAGTTCGGGATAGGTTTCGGTACGGTACTATCCAAAGGCCCCGGATGGGAACGGGCATGGGAAAATAGAAAAAATGAGCCGACGGGGAATATCGCTTTGTTGTATAACATTGGATTGTATTTTCCGTTGTGATTCGCTTGAATTTAATAAACAAAAAACCTCGTCGATGTAAAGGTAATCGCATAAGTATCATGTTAAAAAAAGTATTTTTAGTCATTTTAGTAGCCGTTTTTACGGTTAGTTTTGTGCAGGCACAATCCGACTTGACCTATAAAAGCGGTGTTATGCAAGATGGAACCAGATTGACACCCGACAAGGTTAGAGAACTAATGTCAGCAAACAGCGAAGCATTAACCACGTATAACAACGGGCTGGCGCTTGGGACGGTTGGAACTATATTTGGCAGTATTGGCGGTGGTTTGATTGGATGGGACTTGGGAACGCGTTTAGGAGGAGGTCAAGGTAACGGAAAACTTTTAGCCGTTGGTGCAGTTAGTACAGGTGTTGGATTGGTATTTGCTTTAATAAGTGAAGCGAACCTAAAAAAATCGGTGACACTGTACAATTCAAAATTGAGCAACAATACGATTTCCTATCAGGTCAACTTTGGTTTCACGCAAACGGGTGTTGGGTTGAGTATGCGGTTTTAAGCGCCAGACAAGTAATAATTTTATAATTTCAAAAAAATCAATAGTTATGGTACAATATAGAAATTTAGACAGTGAAATGGAACAGAAAACCATTTCAAAAAGCGTGAGAAGCCCGATGAGTAGGGGAGACTTTTAAGAAAAGCCTGTTTTATAGTTTTAGCGGGTAGTGTATTCTTCAGCGGATGCAACAAGGATGACAAATCTGACAATTTGACTTTTTTGCTTATTCAAAGTGGAACAGTGTCAGTCAAAGTGACGGATGATAATTTAAGGGAGCAAAAGTCAGCATTTATTCTTCGATTCCATCTGGAGAAAGAATATATTATGATTCAACAGATGCAAATGGAATTTGTTCTATTGGCAAAGTTTTACAAAGTCAATATGAGTATTACATTTTTGCAGAAAACAATAATAAAATCTATCAATCAAGTGGGTTTTTTCAAGTTATTGCTGGAGAAGATAAAATTATAGAAGTCAATCCTTTCTTAAATATAGGCGATGCAAAAGTAAAGATTGTCAATTCCAATTCGGTACCCATCGCCAATGTTAGTGTGGCTTTAATTCCTCACCCCAGATATTCCAATGTAGATTACCATTTTCAAGAACTAATCGAAGAAGCATACGCAATTGGGAAAACCAATTCTGATGGATGGGTGGAATTTCAAAATCTTCCTTCAGGTACAGAAAGATATAGTTTTGATTATAGTGCATTAGTTTACTTTGACAGTAGTACTTATGATTATCCTATATACAATAATTATGTGTACACAACAAGAGATTTCAAGCAAAGTTTTACAATAAAGGTTAATTTAAATTAAATCGACATGAAAAGAATAGTTCTGAACAGATATACTTTAGTATTAGTTATAATCTTGTTTCTGTTTAATTGTAAAAGCAGCCGAGTTAATATACAAGTCGACCAGTCATCTTTGGTGCAAAATACTGACTTGATTAAAAACGAGCATGAAGTCACTAACGATGAGGCAATACTCTTTGCAGTTGCAGAAACGCGACCCGTGTTTTTCGGAGACTCAACTGGGTTGTATTTTCGCGATTATATATGCTTGAATCTCATATATCCGGTAAAAGCACATATAGATGGTATTTCTGGACGTGTAGTTGTAGAATTTACCATTGACGTGGATGGTTCTGTCACTAATGCAACAGTAATAGGTAGTGTACACCCATTACTTGACGCTGAAGCATTACGTGTTATTAACTCGTCTCCAAAATGGACACCTGGTATGCATGAAGGTAAACCTGTGAGAATAAAATATGTTCTCCCCGTTTATTTCTACCTTCCGACAACGCAAAGTAAGAGGTAACCGACTCAAGAGAATACGGTATGACAAGGTAGTGGAACCGAAAAAGGCAACACTTTCTGAAAATGCACGAACATACAACTGTTCGGTTTGGAGCAATATCAGCAGTAACCCTGCGGAAAAGGTAGCGCAGTATTTCCGCCGTCCTCGCCAAGCCGCCACCATGCTGGGCACAAGTAACAGACTGTGGAAATAGACAAAAACCAGGATGTTAGATAATTTTGCGGTAAAAAAGTATTTTATTCGCCGCAAAAATGCGGAAAATATTTTGTATTTTTGCCGCAAAGTTTTTTGATATGGCAAAATATATTTATCAATACGAAAATTGGGTTGATTTTAGTTGGCAAAATGCGGCTGTTAGTGCGGCATTGGGCGAAGTTCGTCTATTGCAGGGTAAAATTTGGGGACAAATACGTTCGCTTGGTTTCTCATCGAAAGAAGAAAAAAATCTCGAAATGCTGACACTTGATGTGATAAAATCGTCAGAAATAGAGGGAGAAAAATTGAATTATGAACAAGTACGCTCGTCTATTGCCCGCCGATTGGGAATAAATACAGCAGGACTTGTTTCCTCGCCTCGAAACGTTGATGGAGTTGTGGAAATGATGCTTGATGCAACACAAAATTTCAAAAAAACATTAAAAGAGGAACGTTTATTTGGTTGGCACGCTGCACTTTTCCCGACAGGTTACAGCGGAATGTATAAAATCGAAGTTGCAAAATACCGCACTGGTGAAATGCAGATTGTTTCGGGCGCAATGGGAAAGGAACGTGTACATTACGAAGCCATTCCTGCGAAAAACGTAAAACCGGAAATGGACAAATTTCTTTTGTGGCTAAACGACGATAATATCGTAATAGACAGCGTGTTGAAATCGGCTATTGCACATTTTTGGTTTATCATTATCCACCCATTTGATGACGGAAACGGACGAATTGCAAGAGCGATTTCCGATATGTTACTTGCTCGAAGCGAAAACTGTTCTGAACGGTTTTACAGTTTGTCAAATCAAATTCATCAAGAAAAAAATGCTTATTACGAAACACTTAAAGCCGTTCAGCACAGCGACGGCGACATAACACAGTGGTTAGTCTGGTTTTTGACTTGTCTGAAACACGCATTACTCGAAACCGAAGAAAGTCTGCAAAATATTTTGCGTAAGGCGGATTTTTGGGAAAAACACAAAGAAACACCAATAAATGAACGGCAACGCTTGATGATAAACAAATTGTTTGACGATTTTTTTGGCAAACTGACTTCTTCAAAATGGGCAAAAATAACAAAAACTTCATCGGACACGGCATTGAGAGACATTAAAGATTTGATAGAAAAGGGTATTTTGCAGCAGGAAGAAGAAGGTGGAAGAAGCGCAAATTACACGTTGAAATAAAGCATTGTGACGGGGTACCGCCCCGTCACAACACTAAAAACCAAAAACTTTAAACCAAAAAACTATAAAACTCTAAATCCTAAATCCATTTCACTAAATTAAAATCCTGCCGGTGAGGCAACGCCGGATTTTTTGGGAACATGCGGATACCGAACTCAAACGCGCCGGTTTTGAACGGCAGCAGGGTCACTTCGTAAATGGCAGTACGTCCGCTGACGCCTGCAAGATGAAATTCCTTGTGGTCGTGCAATTTCATCTGTCCGTTTTCCGAAAGCATTTCCACTACCAAAAATTCCACGCCTATGTCGTCGGGCGACAGTTCGTTAAGGTCAACAGCCACTTCGCACCTGTATTCCTGACCTACCATAATCGGTTCTTTTTGTACGTCGGGCGTTTTGGTCGACAGTATCTCAATGCTCTCCCAACTGCGAAATACCTTCTTTTTCCACGACGACAAATCTTTAGCCATTTCGTAATCATTCTTTATCATCTCCATTTTGCGAGCGTAAAGAGGTGCATAATATCGCTTCACATAATCATCGAACATTCGGGTAGTGGTGAAGTTGGATGCTACTTTGGCAATTGAATTTTTGATGAATCGTATCCATCCGGCAGGCACATCATGACTGTCACGGAAATAGTACAATGGCGCTATTTCGTTTTCAATCAGGTTGTAAATTGTTTCGGCATCTAATTCATTCTGCGCGTCATCATTATCGTAGGCTGATTCTTCGGGAAGCATCCATCCTGCGTCTTTTGTATAACCTTCGGCCCACCAGCCATCGAGTACAGAGAAGTGCAACACTCCATTCATCACGGCCTTTTCGCCGCTGGTACCCGATGCTTCGAGCGGACGGGTTGGTGTGTTGAGCCATACGTCGACGCCAGAAACTAAATGACTTGCTAATTCCATATCGTAGTTTTGCAGAAATACAATTTTACCCATAAATTCAGGACGCTTGGATATTTCCACAATCATCCTTATCAGGTCTTGTCCGGCTTTGTCGGCAGGATGCGCCTTACCGGCAAAAATAAACTGAACGGGCATTTCCTTGTTGTTGACAATGCGTGCGAGCCTTTCCAGATTGCGGAACAGCAGATGCGCACGTTTATATGTAGCAAAACGGCGGGCAAAACCAATGGTGAGCGACTTTTTGCTGAAACGTTCGGCTACTTCCACAATGTATTTCGGATTTTGGTAGGGTTTTGTTTGGGGGCTACGCAACCGTTCCTTCATGTAATCAATCATCTGCTGGCGCTGAATACAGCGTACATTCCATATCTCTCTGTCGGGGACTTCATAAATTCTGTTCCAGCGCTCCATCTGCAACTGGTTATTAATGAAGTCGGCGCCGAAATATTTTTCGTACAGACGTTTCCATTCGCTGGATGTCCATGTGGGGAAGTGTACCCCGTTGGTGACGTAACCAACATTCAGTTCTTCTGGAATGTAACCCGGCCACATCGGGGCGAATATTTCCTGGCTGACCTTTCCGTGCAGACGGCTCACACCGTTGATTTCCTGTGAAAGATTAGCGGCCAGATAACTCATCGAAAAACGTTCGTTGGGGTCGGATGTGTTGAGTTTGCCCAATCCCATGAATTGTTCCCAGTTAATATTCAGCCTGTTTGGATAATGTGACATGTACATGCGCAACATCCCCTCGGTGAACGAGTCATGCCCGGCCGGAACAGGAGTATGCGTAGTGAACAGTGATGACGAACGCACTATTTCGAGCGCCTCGGCAAAAGTAAGATTGTTGTGATGGATGTATTCAAACACGCGCTCTACCCCGATGAATGCCGCGTGACCTTCATTACAATGGTATATATCGGCAAGCAGCCCCATAGCGCGTAATGCACGTATACCGCCGATTCCCAGAAGAATTTCCTGTTTGAAACGATTCTCTTCGCCGCCGCCATACAGGTGATGCGTGATGGAACGGTCGTGTTCGGTGTTGTCTTCAAAATCGGTATCGAGCAGGTACAGGTCAATACGTCCTACCTGCACTTTCCAGATACGGGCATACAGTGTGCGTCCGGGAAATATGATGCTGATGGTTCGCCAGTTGCCATGTTCATCACGAATTGGGATAGCCGGTATTTTCGTAAAGTCCTGCGAATCGTGGAAGGCCATTTGTT
>Ga0209737_10000977_pt1 | contig 21485 bp, 7 predicted proteins | sample TergutCu122P3_FD_187284 | JGI IMG/M metagenome (GOLD analysis project Ga0209737, IMG submission 187284) | Cubitermes ugandensis P3 segment gut microbial communities from Kakamega Forest, Kenya - Cu122 P3 (SPAdes) (version 2) | ecosystem: Host-associated > Arthropoda: Insects > Digestive system >...
CACACACACACACACACACACACACACACACACACACACACACACACACACACACACACACCACGTCGCCAATATATTTCTAATATAGAATGCGCGCGAAAAGTAAATTTTTTCAGTTATTCACAACAGTACCCTAACGTTTTTTCAGCAAAAAAAGCGTTTTTTTTACAAAAAGTAGAAAGCCTTTTTCCTTTCTATTTTCCTTTTTTAGGTCCTTTAGGACATTTTCTTTCATTTATTTATTGCCTGCCATTTCTGCAAGCCATTGCCAAGTGGCAGGTTTATTTTTGTTTTGGAAGAAGTTGTTCATTAGTATATATTCGAAAAAGGAGCGAAAGATTTCTTTTCCCCCTTTTCTTTTTCTCCCCTTTGTTCATAAGCAAATCAATATAATATAAACCTAAATTAATAAAAATGAAAATAAGTTATAAATTTTCGTTATGTACGACAAACATTACACGTTATGTCATACTTTCTGCTTTTCTGTTTATCACAAGCGGTGTTTGGGCACAAACCAACCGCTACTGGGTGGGAAACGGCGGAGACTCAAACTGGGGCACCGCTGCCAACTGGTCTACTGAGAGCGGAGGAACCGAAAACCCGGCTGTACCGGCCGCCACCGACACGGTTATTTTTGATGCCAATTCGTTTACCGCCGATGGGCAAACCGTTACACTTGGCGCAGCACGCACGTGCGTAAATATGATTTGGGAAAACTTGACCTTTAGACCGGTGTTTGACATGCAAACGTTTGGTTTAACAATCAACGGTTCTTTAGAGTTACACCCTAATGTAAGTATAACCGCCGGAGCTACCGGAACCATTACTTTTGGCGGGCCAGGTATAGGAAAGACTATTACAACGAGCAATGTTAACATTCCCCGTCCGGTAACATTTAATAATAATTCTGCCGGATGGATTGTACAAGACTCGTTAAAAATGACGAATGGAGTAACCAATTATAACCTTACTTTAACCAACGGTGATTTAAATTTAAATGGAAATTACTTAAGATGCGGCGCTTTTAACGGAGGCAATGCCGCTACAATTTATCTTAATATTGCGAATTCTACGATTGATGCTAATACTTGGAGTTACACCGGCACGCTTCTTCCACAATTAACTGCAACTGCCACGGAGGGTTCTTTAATTAGAATTGCCACTACTTTTTCTGGCAGAGCTGCTACTGACTTCTACAACGTAATAGAAGCCGGCAACGGAGTACTAAATGGCGCAGGTGGCGCTACTTTCAAAAAAATAATTCCTTTTTCCAGCCTAACGAACGGTGCACGTTTACAAAATGTAGTTACCGACACTTTAATTTTGGATATAGCCGGAACATACTGGATTACCGGTAACTCAACCGTAACCGTCAATGAGTATTTTGGTAATATAAGAGACTTGGAGGATTGCTCTGAAATAGTTACGTTACAGGCTAATACGGGTATTGCCACTGTTAACATGGCAGCCGGCGCGACATTTGATATCAATAATATCATTTTCGGTTCTATAAATATTACCGGTCCCGATGTACCTTACTACATTGAAAAATCCTCTGCTTCATTAGGAGTCAGTACTGGGTTTACTTCCCCGCGTTTATATTGGGTAGGTGGAGCGGGGAATTGGAATGATCCAAATCAATGGTCAACTGAGAGTGGTGGCGTCCCCGGTTGTTTCATTCCCGGAAGTACTACTACCGTTGTTTTTGATGATGAATCGGGATTCACCTCTGGTGATGGAGTAACACTTAATGTTTCAGGCACTTGCGACAGCATGCTTTGGGAAGGCTCTACTTTAGCTATTTTTAGGGTAAATACCGGACTAACTATTTCCGGTTCCTTAATATTACAACCTAACATGATCATAACCGGTACCAGTACAATCACTTTTAACAGTACGCGTTCTGAGGAGTCTATCACAACCAACAACATAACGCTTACTTGCGCTATGGCATTTAATAATGCAACAGGCAAATGGATATTGAATGATTCGTTAACGACTTCATCTAACATTACCTTAACAAATGGTAATTTGATTTCTGAGGGAAATTATTTAAGCTGTGCTACTTTTACTTTTACAAACGGTAACTTAGATTTGAGTGGACAATATCTAAACTGTACCACTTTTATTGGTACTGCTGCTAATGCACGGCAACTCAATATTGCCAATGCCACGATTGATGTCACTGATTGGACTTATACCGGCAATACCGTGGCGCCTGTAGCAACAAATTCTACCATTAGGGTAATTACCGGTTTTACTGGCAATCCCGTCGATAACTATAGCACAGTAGAAGCTGGTGCAGGAACAATGCAAGGCGGTAGTTTTCAGAAAATTATAATGAACAAGGATCGTGGAATTTTGAATTCGGCAACTACTACCAATGATGTGGTAACCGATACTTTGATATTGGGTATGGGCAATATCTGTTATATTTATCAGGGATCGCTTGTTACCATTAATGATTATCTATCCAATACACGCGATTTAGGAAACTGTGATGAAAAAATTACCTTAGCTTCTACTGCAGATACAACTGCTTATATTGAAATGATAAATGCTGGTTCAGAAGTAAATTTAGCAAATGTGAATATTAGTTATATAGATATTACCGGTCCTGGAATGGATTATTACGTATCTAATTCTTATGATTTAGGTGGTAATTCAGGATGGATTTTTGAGTTTACTTTAAATGGAAGACTCTATTGGGTAGGCGGTACTGGAAATTGGAGCGATGGAAACCATTGGTCTGACAGAAGTGGCGGCACTCCCATCTGTGCAGTTCCAACAACTGCTACTACAGTTGTTTTTGATGATAACTCGGGCTTTATCGACGAAAGTACCGGTGTTGCCATTGATATTCCGGCATCTTGCGACAGTATGATTTGGATAGGTACTACTTCTACACCAACTTTAACTAGAACGCAAGCATTAAACCTATTTGGTTCTTTAGAACTGCAACCTAATATGTTGGTATCAGGTGCAGGAGTTATTACGTTTAGATCTACTCGTCTGGAAGGTGAAATAATTAAAACCAATGGCGTAACTATTGGAAACAGTCTTACATTTAACAGTGCACCAGGAACATGGAGATTAGGAGATAACTCAACATTTTCGGAAACACTTACTTTTAGTAATGGTAATTTGGATCTGAATGGTAACATCTTTACTATAGGAACTTTTACCAGTACCGCCGGTACTCGAACGCTCAATATTGCAAACTCTACTATTAATGTTACTACTTGGAACTATTCAGGAGCAAACGGTGTTCTTATTGCAGACAATTCTTTAATACGGATGACTACCGGTAGTTTTACCGGTAAAAGCGGCGATAATTATGGCGTGTTGGAAACTCCTACCGGCACTGTAGCGTTCGGTAATTTTAGAAAAATAGTTGTCAATAGAGGAACGGTAACTTTCAACAGCGCCGTAAATCAAAACATATATACCGATACGCTATTGTTTGCTCCCGGAAGTACCACAGTAAGAATATTTACCAGCACTACTGCCACCAGTTTTATAAATGTAAACAACTATTTGGGTAAAACACATTCCAACCAGTTGGCAATGACTTCTACCAACACTGCGGCAGCAACTATTAATATGGGAACATCTTCCACAGTAAAGATGGATACTTTAATTTTATCCAGAATTACCATAAATGGACCTGAAGTAACCGGGCCTAATGGAGGCTATATCACTTATGGAAGCGTGGACAGAGGCAATAATACGAACTGGATATTTGAAGACCCATGGGTTTATGACAATCTTGCCAATACTTATTATTGGCGTGGGGGCTTAAGAGACGGTATATTTAATAATATCGCCAATTGGGAACTTGGTTTTCCCGGAAGCGGCATAACGCCCGGCATTCCTTTCACTATGAATGATGATCTCGTATTTCCACCCGATCCAAGCAATCCAACAAGCATGACACTAAATGTTAACGGTAGCAACACCAGTCTTAAAAACCTCTATTTTAATGCAGGGTCCGCTGTTACTATTAGCAATACTGCAACTATTATGACAGTGAATGGAAATATTATTGTAGGTGAAGGAAATCGTTTAAGTTTTAGCTTAAACAGGCTTGATATTGATGGAGATATTATTATTAAAGAATTTGGTTCCTTAACTTTTTCCAATGCAGTAAGGAATATTATAGCAAAAAATATAAAAGCGCTTTCAAATACTCAACTAACTGTAAATTCTGCTACAAATACCACTCAGAGCTTTACAGTTACGGATACCATATTGATAGAAACCGGTTCTCGCCTTAGTAATGCCTCTGGTACAGGAGGCAGCGCTAATACAACTTTTAATGCTAAATATTTTATTTTAAACGGTGATGCTCGATTAGATAACGTAAGTTTTTTTATAAATAGCGATATGATTGTGAATAACAAGAGTTCTTTGAACATAAATAATACTGCACCTAATAGTATGACCTTTAGTGTTGGAAATTTATATTTAAGTGGGACTTTTCGTTACTATATGTCCCCAGGTGCTAATTCAGGAAGGACTACTACAATTAACCAAAATCTTTATATTTATGCTGGTGGATTATGGGATATCAGTCTTGGATGGATATATAATCGAACTGTTAATCTAATGGGGAACACCTATGTAGATGGCAGAATACAAGTAAGAACTGTTACTACTAATGATACGAGATTAACTTTAGTTGCACATGGTAATTTTAACGTAACCGGAAGAGCCTTGTTTAATGGATCAAATCCCTATTTTAGAGGCGATTTAATTATAACAGGGGATGCGCAATTTATTAATGCACATACTTATTTAGAATCCACCAATCCATATATTTTAACTTTAGGAACACCAACCATCACTTCATTTACAGATGGTACATTCAGATTTAACTCTCCGGCAGCATTTATCATGACGGAAGATTTAATTATGCCTTCTACCGGTCTTTATATTACTACGAATAATAATTCGTTTAGCTCGAATAGCCATCGAATAAAATCGAATTTATTTGATATTGCCAATAGTTCCACTGCCAGGATAGGCAGAATGTTAGATTTTTCGAATTCTCTTTTGGAAGTGAAAAATTTTACAGTAAATGGCACACGTACCGGAGAGCATAATTTTAACACTACCACCGTATCTTTTTGGGACACAACTAACCATAACTTTAATGTGAATCTCTTTAATGATGCTGCCAACGTTATAGGCAAGGTAACTTTTAGTGAAATAGCTCCAAGAATGACCTTTGCAACGGCTGCCAATGGAGTTAAAATAGACACTTTAGAAACCGGAGATATTTCTATTCTCCTTAATTATACCAATACAAATGCAAATTATGCCATTACGGCGAATGTATGGGATATTAAAAATCCATGCGACATCTATGCCACACACAATCCTATTATTAATGTAAGAGAATTAATCGTAGCGCCGCCGGTACCTTGCGAAGGCGTGAGTCAATTGCGTTCGTTAAACGGATTAATTCAATTAAACAACATTTCTCCTACAGATCCGATTGAATTAAGGTATCTCTATTGTCGTAACGTAAACTTTGGTGGTTCATTTGACCCTGCTTTTGTGTCGCCTTCAAACTATGATTTAGGAGGAAATACTGGTTCCATAAGCTGGGAAGGTACACCGGATCCTGATCCTGCCGGAGAAGATTTTTACTGGATTGGCGGAAACGGCGATTGGTTTGACGGAAATAATTGGTCTTTCGATGAATTTCCACCCAAAACGCCTGCCGATTGTATTCCTACCATGTTCGACAATGCCATTTTTGATGAATACTCATTTACCGGTGCTACTCAAAATGTTACCATAAATACAGTCGCTTCCATACACCACATTACTTGGATCGATCCTAATAAAAGGGGCGGCATTATCCTTAATGCTAACTTTGAAATACATGGTTCAAGCGATTTTACAGGTTGCCGTTATGCGTATGGCGCTGATGATATTAGAGTTGTATTTGCAGGGAAAGATGATGAGACCATCACTTCAGGGGGCTTAGTTTATAATTTCGATATTGTTAACTTTAGCCATACCGGAACTTATACACTTACAGATGACTTTATTGTTTCGCAAAGAATTATGAATAATGTGAGTGGAGTATACCATTATTCGGGAGGGTTGATTTCTAATGGACATAATATTACGGCAGCGAACTTTAACTCAACCTCAAGTCCTGCCACGGCAAAAAGATACCTTAACCTTGCCGGCTCTACTATTAAATTGGTAGGGCATAATACGGGTGAAAACTTCTTTATTATTAGGAATATTCCTTCTAATAATACAATACATGCTACTACATGGACATTAAATATCAACAATTTAGACAGCTGCAAATTTGCCGGCTCTCAAATCATAGCTTTTGATGTGCAAACCAATGGCCTTGCAGGGCAATCCGTACAGTATTATGATGTAGAAGTGCACCGCAATCTGTATCATCAAAACCTAAATCCGCAATTAAATGTTAGTTACAACAATATCCACTCCATGGCACTGAGAGGTGATGGAGCTTTCCAGTTTGGTTTCACCACAAAGAACCTTTTCTTAAAAGCTTATAATACCTACACTTTTAATTATTCGGCAAACGGACCGAATACTTATATCATTACAGACGTTTTCACTACCGATGCCATACCCTGTCTTTGTAATTCCGATACCGTTAGAACTACTATACAAGGAAATAATGCCACTGCTTCTCGAATTCAAGTGGGTGATGGTACTTCAAACTTTGAAATTTTAAGAGCAGTAGTATCAAGAATTAATTGTACTCCCGGTGATGAAATGATTGTTATAGACGGAGTGATGGGAGCCAATGGCAATATTAGCAATGTAACATTAGTGCCTCGTACTCCTATCCCTGCCATAGATTTTTATTGGGTAGGCGGTAGCGGAAATTGGAGCGATTATACGCACTGGTCCGTGAACGAATCTGGGGGCAACCCTCTCCTAAACAATTTGAACGAATGTATTCCCTCGCAATACGACAGTGTCATTTTTGACCGTAACTCTTTTCCGGCTGATTTTCCACGAGTAATCTTAGATATTAACGGCTTTTGTAAAAGTATGACCTGGACTTCAGATATGAATGCGTATCAACCTAATTTTGGATATGAAACAGGGGGAACACAACGTAACTTATCTGTTTATGGTTCATTGGAACTTTCTCCTAGATTAGTTCGATTTGCACCTCGTCAATTATTATTTAGAGGTAGTAGTCAGGATAAAGGAGTACAATTCATTCATTATCATGGTACCGGAGCCCTTATGTCTCGCAATGTCTATTTTTCCGGTGGTGGACGTTATGATATATTAAGTGCTCCTACAAGCACGGTGACATCAAGTGAAGATGCTACAACCCAAGGTACTACTTTTGTCCAGAATGGCAGTTCCCTTTATCTGCACGACAATATCCGTTTTCAAGCGTTTACTATCGCTGCAAACTCCTCTTTTTATTCTCATGGAAATTCAATAACCATCAACAGTGGAACCTCAGCCTCATCTACAATAGCAGCCGGAACAATGCCCCGTACTATAGATTTTTCCGGGTCTAGAATAACAATGCCCGGGGGAAGTAATTATAGCTGGGTTTTTGATGATTTTACAACTGTTGATATATCGAATGCTACCATTTCAATTAGCGGTAGTGCTTCCATATCACTCACTTTTGCTAATAGTACTACTTGGGATGCAACTAACAGTAACATTATTTCTGGGACCCAAATCAGCTTGAATAATCCCACCTCCCAAAATTTTACATTCCACAATATTAGAATGACGTCTTCAACTGCGGCGAATGCAACATTAACCAGCAACGCTGCCACAACCGGTACGTTTAATTTTAATAAAGTTGAATTTACCGGTTCAAATACCCGTATTATGGGGCCGGGAATTTTCATATTCGACACCCTAATGTATGCACGGTCATCTAACAATTTGATTGCAGGCAGCAAGACTTTGAATGTCAATAAAGATTTCATTGCGTCAGGAACGCCTTGCGCAAATATTCAATTATCATCTACCGATGCAACGCCTGCGGTGATCAATTCGGTAAATTGTAATCCCATCAGTGTGAATTTTGCCAAGATAACTAATGTTCATGCCGACATATCTGGTGCATGTACTTCCTCGGATTATGTGGTTTACGGAGATCCATCTATTCAAATTGGCGCTGATGGCTGGACTTTATACGATCTCTCCGTAGGAGAAAATACATTATTAGGTCCTGATATAACGCTTACTTGTCCTGATTTTCCTTATACACAAACTTCGGAAGGATTTGGTGTGGGCGATACCTATACCTGGTATTATAGACCCACTGCAATCGTCGCATGGACTACTTTGCCCGATAAAACCCCCACACTCAATATAGACAGACCGGGCTTTTACTCATTAAGGGTTGATTACGGGCAGGGCTGTTATTTGGGAGGTCCTGCCGATGTTGTTCGTCACTTTATTTTCGATATAGATTTACCACCGGCAGTCATTACCTCGTCAAGTACAACCAATGCGCTAAGCTGTATCGCTCCTGAAATTACCTTAACTGTCAATGAAGTAGAAGATCCGGCAAGCACTCTTTACAACTATCAATGGAAAGATCCGCAAGGGGATAATTGGCTCACAGATCAAATTGTAGTGGTTGATGAAGTAGGATATTTTACCGTAGTCGTAACAAATCCGATTAATCACTGTGTAGATTCCGCGAAAGTTCTAATCAGGACTTACGATCCCGATGATCTTTTAGATTGTTATCTCATGGATGATAAGGTGGTATATGAAAGCAGTCCTGGTTTAGGTTATTACGAACACTCCGGCACTTCTTGGGATCCCATCCTTACTCCGTGTGTTAGCATAGTTGATTCTATTTACCATATCAATATTGCAGGAACTGCATATTCAGGAAATACACTGGATGGCTTCCGTTTTCCGATAGGTACCACCACCGTAATGTGGGCAGTTAAAGGCATAAACAGCGAAGCAACATTCGTATTCGATACATGCTACTTTGATGTTACAGTAAAACACTATGCAATAGTAGATTGTTCATTCTCAATAGACAGAACTGCCACAGAAGACGGTTACTTGGCAGGTTATTACACACATGCGGATACTACCTGGAATTTGGTACCTTACAATATAGCTATTGTATTCGACAGCGTAAGCTATTTCATTGATGACATCTTAGTAAGCAGCGGAGCCACCGGAACCTTGGTAGGAGCCAAGTTCCTTGTAGGTGTCTCTAACGTCCTTGCTGTCGCATACTACAGTGTAGACAGCGACACTTGCGAATTTACCGTAACCGTATTCCGCGCTTGCCCGGTTACCGTTGATGACATCCATGGTAACACTTACGATGTAATTGCGTTGCCTGCCGGTGTATGCTGGACTACCAACATGCGCGCTACTCATTATTCAGATGGTACTCCTATAGAGTTCGCAAGAGCTTATACCCCAACCAACCATACAGATCACGACTCTATTTTCGGATTGCTATATACCTGGTATTCTGTGGTAAATGTTGCAGCGCCCATACCCACTGCATTACATTTACGAAGCAGCACTCACATACAAGGCATCTGTCCCGACGGTTGGCACATTCCCTCGCAAGCCGAATGGGCGTTGCTAAACGCATATGATGCACAGCATTTAAGGAGTACAGACCATTGGCTCATTCCCGGCACAAACAACACCGGTTTTAATTCTCTGCCGGCCGGCAGATACAACAGCGTCATCAACAGATTTGTTGACTTATATGGCTTCACCGGCTACTGGGCAAGTGATGACACCGGCACACAAAATGGGCACGCGTTTATACTAAACTATTACTGTGACACTCCCGAAAGTTTTGAAATTCTCAAATCAGATGGATTGAGTGTGAGGTGCTTGATGGATTAAAAAAAAGAGGCTGGCTCAAATTTTTGAGCCAGCCTCTTGATCTTATTTACGAAGTTATTTGTTCGGTGTTAATGTTTAAAGTGCCTCTTCCCTGTAAAAACCATACTAATCCCTAATTCGTTGCATGCTTTTATAGAGTCTTCATCGCGCATGGAGCCGCCGGGTTGAATGATGGCGGTTACTCCATATTGGTGCGCCATTTTCACTACGTCGTCAAACGGAAAAAAAGCATCGCTGGCAAGTGCAATCCCTTTTGTAAAACCGGCGGCTTTCGCTTGCTCCAATGCAATATGCGCCGCTCCGACCCTGTTCATTTGTCCGGCGCCTACTCCTGTGGTCCTCAATGCTGTAGCTAAAGTTATCGCATTCGATTTTACGTGCTTGCACACTTTCATAGCAAACAATAAATCATTCATTTCTGCATCTGTGGGTGTTTTTTCGGTAACTATATCATATTCGTAGTCTTGTACGGTAATATGATCCGCTTCTTGTACTAGCAACCCACCATTTACACTTAGAAATACATTTTTATCTTCGTTTTTACGAGAAACCTCAAAAGTCATTAAACGTATGTTTTTCTTAGCAGTTAAAATCTCCAGCGCTTTTTCGGTAAATTTTGGTGCTAAAATAATCTCCAAGAAAACATTTTGCATGGACTTTGCAGTGGCTTCATCAATGATTTGGTTGGTTGCCACAATCCCTCCAAAAATAGAAACCGGATCGGCATCATAGCATCGTTGCCATGCTTCTTCTACATTTTTTCCAATACTTACACCACATGGATTTTTGTGCTTAATTGCTACCATAACTGGTTCATCTACAAATTCTCTTACAATATTCAATGCAGCATCACCGTCTTGAATATTATTGTACGACAGTTCTTTTCCATGCAATTGCTTTGCAAAAGCCATAGAAAATCCTTGAGGTTTTCCGGCATAGAAGCATGCTTTTTGATGTGGATTTTCGCCATAGCGCAACGATTGTTTTTTAGTAAAAGTCAATGTGAGGTTTTCCGGCTCAGTCTCACCCAGTTTGTCGGTTAAATAGCCTGCAATGGTTGCATCGTAGGCGGCTGTATGCCGAAATACTTTTGCTGCCAATTGTTGGCGTGTTTCAAAAGTGGTATCGCCATTACTCTTAATTTCTTCAATTACTTTTTGGTAATCATTGGTATCGCAAACTACCGTTACAAAAAGATGGTTTTTAGCAGCGCTACGCAACATGCTCGGACCTCCAATATCAATATTTTCAATGGCATCTACTAAGGTTACATTATCTTTTGCTATAGTTTCTTTAAACGGGTAGAGATTCACTACGACTATGTCAATCATATCAATCTGATTTTCTCTGGCTTGTGTAATGTGATGTTCACTATTTCGCAAACACAATAAGCCGCCGTGTATTTTTGGATGCAGTGTTTTCACACGGCCATCCATAATTTCCGGAAAGCCGGTTACTGCATCAATCATTTGCACGGGAATTTCGTTTTCATGCAAAAGTTTGTAGGTGCCTCCGGTAGAAATAATTTCATAATTGAAAGCAACAAGCTGTTTTACAAAATCCAGCAAACCGGTTTTATCGCTAACGCTAATCAGAGCTCTTTTCATAACTTATTTTTCAAATCCGCTTCTAATCATTAATGCGTCAATTTTAGGCTCTCTACCGCGGAAACCTATAAAAAGCTCCATCGGTTTTCTAGAGCCGCCTTTTGAAAGAATATTTTTTGCAAAAGAATCGGCAACTTCTTTGTTAAAAACGCCTTTTTCTTTAAACAGAGAAAATGCATCGGCGTCTAATACTTCCGCCCATTTATAACTGTAGTAACCTGCCGCATAGCCGCCGGCGAAAATGTGGCTGAATGAAGTGCTGAAACTAGTTCCGGGTGCTTCGGGAAGTAAATTTACATGTTGAATGGCGCTACTTTCCAATTCGACAATGTTATCCACCTTTGCCGGATCTATGGTGTGCCACATCATATCGGTAAAACCGAACATAAGTTGGCGAGCAAAAGAGTAGCCTGCTAAAAAGTTTTCCGCATCTTTCAACCTTTTAATCAAATCTTGAGGAATTAATTCTCCGGTTTCATAATGGTACGCAAATGTTTTCAAAAAGCCGGGTTCAGTTGCCCAATTTTCCATAATATGTGAGGGTAATTCTACAAAATCGCGAGGCACACTGGTTCCGGATAAAGACTCATAACGCACATCGGAAAGCAAACCGTGCAATGCGTGACCAAATTCATGTAAAAACGTTGTTACCTCATAGAAAGTTAACAAAGAAGGATTGGTTTCCGTAGATGGTGTAAAGTTCATGTTTAGCGTAACAATCGGGCGAACATCAACATCTCCATTTCTACGTTGCTCACGGAAAGAACTCATCCAGGCACCGGCACGTTTCGATTCGCGCGGATGGAAATCCAGATACAAAACGCCCATAAATCTATCACCGCTAAATACTTCGTAAGCAGTAACATCAGGATGATATACTTGAATTTTATCACTTCTTTTATAGGTTAAACCAAATAAGTCAGTCGTTAATTGGAATACACCGTCAATCACTTTTTCTAATTTAAAGTAAGGTTTTAACAACTGATCATTCAAATTGTATTTATTTTCTTTCAACTTTTCGGCATAATAACTAAAATCCCAGCGTTGAATGGGTTCGTTAAAGCCTAATGTTTCAGCAAAATCTTGTATTTCTTGTACTTCTTTTTTTCCTGCCGGTACGGAAACTTTTGCCAAATCATTCAATAGTTTATACACATTATCAGGATTTTCCGCCATTCTGTTTTCCAATGCATAGTAAGCAAAATTCTTATAGCCCAAAAGCCGTGCGATATCGTACCTGGTTTGCAAAATCTCTTTAATCACTCCGGAATTGTCATATTGTCCGCCGAAAGCGCGTGCGTTAAATGCCATAAAAATTTCTTTTCTTAAATCTCTGTCATCAGCATATGTCATAATAGCTTGGTAGCTTGGCTGGCTCAAATCGAACAGATAACCTTCCAAACCTTTATTTTTTGCTTTGCTTTTTGCAATTTCCAAAGCAGTTTGCGGTAACCCTTTTAATCGGGAATTGTCTTCAAGATGAATAGAGAAACTATTGGTATGGTTCAACACATTCTCACTAAATTGGAGCGAAAGTTTTGACGCTTTCATGGAGAGTTCACGGTATTTTTCTTTTTGCTCTTCATCTAACTTCGCACCGCTACGAATAAAGTTTTGGTGTGCTTTTTCCAATAACATTAAATCTTCTTTGTTGGTTAATAGATCTTTATTATCATAAACTTGTTGTATTTTTACAAACAAGTCTTTATTGAGAGAAATTTTGTTTGAGTATTCAGTCATCATCGGGCTGATTTCTCTTGCAAGCGCTTGCAGTTCGGGCGAGGTATTCGATGACAACAAATTGTAAAATACGCTTGCAACGCGTGTTAATAGTTCTCCCGCATTTTCTAATGGAACAATCACAGTTTCGAAAGTGGGCTTGTGGTTTTTTCCTGCATTTACTATGGCTTCTATCTCCTTTTCAGCCACTTCAATGGCAAATTTAAAAGCCGGCATAAAATGTTCAGTCTTAATGTCATTGAACGGCGGCGTTTGGTGCGGCGTTTTCCACTCTTTAATAAGTGGATTATTTTTAATGTCGTTACTCATCGTGTTTGAATGGTTTTGCGCATTAAGGCTTAATATGAAGCATAATACGAAGGTAAAGAATGTGATTTTTTTCATAAGACTTATTGATTTAAGATTTAAAAATTTCAAAGTTTAATGCGGCTGATGACTATAGACTTAAAAACTTAAAGATTATGTGGCTAAAAACTTACAACATGTAATTTGTAGCTTTAAATTTTTAAATCTTAAAATTGTTCATCAATCATCACCACTGCTTGCGCCGCAATCGCTTCTCCTCTGCCAATCGCATCTAATTGTTCGTTAGTTTTAGCTTTTATAGATATTTTTATTTTATCAATGTTTAATATCTTGGCTAAATTATTTCTCATCAAATCAATGTAAGACGCTAATTTTGGTTTTTCCGTAATGATATTTATATCAATATTCTCAATAATATAGTTGTTGTTTTTAAGCAACAACTCACAGTATTGAAGTAGAATTACACTATCGACATTTTTATATTTTGGGTCAGTGTCAGGAAAATGTGTGCCTATATCTCCTAATGCAGCGGCACCGAGTAGCGCATCTATTAAAGCATGAATGGCGACATCTCCATCAGAGTGCGCCACACATCTTTTTTCAAACGGAACTGAAATTCCGGCTATTTTAAAATCTAATTCGCTACTATCAATTAATTTATGAATATCATATCCAATCCCAACACGCATATTCACAGGTTATTTTAATTCCTATCTAAGCCTACCTTGTTGGCCAACTTGACCTCTATTAAAAGATTCTAACATAAAGGTAAGGGAAAAACGCAATGTATTTTCGAGAGGGTGAAGTTGAGTGAACGGAAACAAATAGCATACATCAATGGCAAAGATACTGTATTTTACGCCCACGCCTACTGTAGCAAATTGCCTGCCTCCTTTATATTTGCTTTCTAAAAATGTACCGGCTCTAATAAATAATAGGTCTCTATATGCATACTCTAAGCCCACTGACCATACTACTTCTCTCATTTTTTCACTAAAACCTCCCGGAGCGCCAAAGAAAGAACGTCCAATTCCTACAATGGAGTTAATGTCATCCATATTTAGCCCATTATTTCCGTAGAATTTATATTCATTCGTTATAGTATCCAAATATCTAAGGGAAGGCGTAGGTACTAAAAGTTTTCCGGCTTCTACACCAACTGCTAGTTTATTATGATCATCAAACGACATGACATAATTCAATCCTAATCGCAAGTTGCACGGAAGAAAATCACGGCGTACATTTTCATAGGTATATGATACTTTATTTCCTATATTTGAAATATTTACACCAAACATTAACTCAGAGCTTTTGAAGCCATATATATTGTGTATGAACTCTTTATTTACAAAAAGAGAAATATCCACTGCGCCTGCCAAGCCTGCCTTCATATCTAATCCGTGAGTTTGGCTATGAAACCCTGCGGTTAGATTTGAATAAATAAAACGGGGTGTTATTGCCATAGAAACAATTTCGGAAAGTTTTCTTGAATAAGTAAAGTCAAGAGCAAATTCATTGGGATTTGCTTCGTTTAATACTCCTCCGAAGTTATCGGTAAAAGTGATATTTCCCAAAGTAAAATAACGTAATGAAAAAGCAATAGCATCATTGTTGGTAATCTTCCAAAACGTAGATAGATAAGCCAAATGAACATCCTTAACTAGCTTATTCAACCATGGGCTATACGCAACTCCTATCCCAAAAATATCTTTATTAAATACATATTTTGCGGGGTTGTGATGTTGCGAATAATTGTCGGGAGAGGTTGCAACTCCCATATCGCCCATTCCTCCGGAACGGGAGTCCGGCGCAATCAAAAGGAATGGAGCCGCTGTGGTAATAGTATTCAAAAAAGGCTTAGATGGATCAATCTCAAGTTGAGCCTGTACCGGTAAAGACCAGCTTACAAAGAAAAGCAAGGAAAAAATAAGCAAATGCTTTTTCATGTTATAAAAAGTTTGACATTAATAATTTTAAAAAACGAGATATCTACCTTATTATTTTATAAGATTGCAATTTTTTCAATTTTTTCCGCAATTTCCCCTTGTGAATTTCGCACTGTTAAACGATATAAGTAAACGCCCTTACCTATTCTATCACCAAATTGGTCGCGTCCGTCCCATTCAATAGCTTTACTTCTAGTACCTTCTAGAAATTGCGTATCGTGAATGGTTTTTACTAATTTTCCGGAAATGGTGAAAATATGTACTAAAATATCAAATGCTTCTAGTGGTTGGTTGTGTTCAAAGAAGAATGAAGTTTTTGTAGTAAAAGGGTTCGGATAATTTAAAACATGAGCAAGTTCCAATTTTTCATCTGATTTAACAACAAAGTCAATGGAAGTTTCTGCCGGATTATTAAAAATGTCCCATGCGCGAACTTTTAAAGTATGTGTTCCAGGGCTTAAATTTTGCAGCGGATAACGCACTGTACCTGAGTTATAACTGTCTTGGTCTGCCAAGTAATAATCATTCAAAACCATTTGTTTTTCAATATTATTGTCTAAAATAGCTACGAGATCATGTCCAATACCGTTTCCGGTGGTATTAATGCCGTATTCATCTTTTAACTTCAAGAGTAAAATGGGATTTTGATTTGTGATACCGCCTGAAACAAACTTTTCATCATTTAAATAGATCCTTATTTCCGGACCGCCTTTTTCCGGAATAGGTCTGTCGCTTAATCCGCCAATAATAAAGTTATTATAATAATCCCCGGCATCATCATTTTCCGAGGTTGCATAATAGCTGATTTTCCCTTTCCCATATTCAAAATTAATATCTTTGGGAACAAAAAACGAAAACTCAAATTGCCCGTTTGCAACGGTGGCATTCCCTTTAAAAATAACATTTTTTTGTACGTTAAACTCCACAATGTCGGTTGGAGGGCTTCCTAATGTTTTTTGTGTAACAGATTTATCAAAGATGGAGGGGTAAATATTCCCATTAAAGCTAGTGAGTGTACTCCCAAAATCATCAGTTATTCTACCTTTAACCGTTACTTTCGTTAGAGCTTTCAGTGTATCTATTCTTTGCAAGTCTTCTCCAAGAATTTCGTCGGTTTGTACATTACGATTAGGAATATTAATTTTCATTGCAGGATCTCCCATCAAATAAATCGCATTAGCATCTCCGGTAGCTCCGCCGGCATTGTTTTTTGCAAATCTTTGAATTTCACCTACTGTTTTATAACGGTCATTCAGTTTACTTCCCATTTGATCAAAAAGATTTCTTCCGTAAGCTGTATTAGCAAAGACATCTCGTGAAGTAGTGATAAGTGCGCTTGCACCGCCATTATCGTTTAAGAAAGCCAATTCGGCAGGTGAGCTTGCCGGTTTGTCGTACCATCCGAAAGAGCAAGTAAGCGTAATCATTAAAGGTTGATTATATTTATTTTTCCAACTATTAATATCGGAGATTTCCAAAATTCTTGCTTCCGCCCAACCATTTCCTCCGCCATGTCCAAAATAAGCAATTGCTAATGTGCCTTTTTCCATTCTCATATTAATTGCCTTATTAACATCCGGATAGCGCTTCCCACCCGCATAAGAAACTACTGGATAGGCATCGCAATATATTTTATCCAAGTTAAAAATAGAATATTTAGTTTCAATTTCTTTCGCAGATACTTCCGCATTTCTTATATGAGCAGCGTGGGTGTCTGTATCTTTATCGTCTGCAACAAAAGTAATTACATTACGCCAATCTCCAAAATTAGGAACTTGAGAGGCATGTTGCGTAGCAATTCTATGCCTCGTTGAAGCATTAATCGTTTTATCCACTGCCGTTTTGGCTTGCGCTAAAGTGGATACCGGAAACCGTCCTACTGCAATATTCACGATATCTTGATTTAGAGCGCCTAAAACCCCAAAAAAATCGTCACAAGAATTTACTTCTGAGATTGATGTAGCTGCCGGATGTCTTACATTTTGAAAATTTGGAACAAATAATTGTGTACTTGTTACACGCCTTCTGTAGTCATAAGATGGACGTCCGAAAAGGAGCAGGTATTTTATCGTTTGAGAATCATTATCATGCAAATATCTCATAAAGTTGCGAATTGCCACCGGATCTTGCGCCCCCGATGAAAATTCATTATATACTTGCTCCGGTGTAACCACTTCTACTTTAATATTATTTTCCTTAGCTCTAAATTGTGCCAACCGGCGGGCTTCCGATAAAAAATTAGGATGGGAAACGATCACCATATCTACGTTTCTGAATCCGTGCAAATTTTGATTTGTTACTTTACCTATCCGGATAACAGAATGATATGAAGCGCCATTGAAAGCAATAAAATTGCGTTGTTTATCGGTAGGTGTTTTAAACGAAAACCGCACTCCGGATAAATTTCCTTGTAAGGCATATACTGCATTATGTTCCGTAACATCCCAAACCTTAGTTTGCGGGGACGCATTTTCTAGTGTAATTAACGAGATATTACTCGTTCCTATATTGTCCGTAACGGCAAACGGCATGGCATTATTTATAATCCTTAATCTACATTTTGCCTGAATCTCAATGTAATCCAAATGTGCGGATGTAGAACTTTGAGGAGAATTATACTTTAATGTTAACGATACATTGCCGGAAGAGAAAGGCACATCCTGATCAAAGGTGCTCTCTCTGGCATAGGCTGAGCTGGTAGATGGAAGGGCAAGTAGTGGAAATGTTTCTCTGTGGCCACCCCACGATAATTCAAAACCGGAACTTGACTTACTTGTAGTCGCCGCTCTGATTTTTAGCCTTACCCTATTATCATGCAGTTCCGGCAATACGAAATTATATGTTTTAGTTTCATTTGCATAAAATGCTTCATCGAACCAGTCTCTTCCCGATTCTCCGAAATTCATCACGTCTTTTTCATAAAAATCATAATGTATAAAAGAAGTTATGGTACCATTTTCTGTTTGATCCTGAAAGTTCTTTGTCTGAATTCTTTTCTTTTCCCCAATGCCGGCATCAACATTGATAAAGTAATAGGCATTGTCAGAATAAACATTGTATTTATGTGCAAATTGACCATTATTATATTCCCACGTATGTGGTCCTTGGGCATAAAAAACGAAATAACTGCTCTCGTTAAAAACGCCATTATTATCTACTATCATAATCGGACACTCCATAAGATCGCTCGTCAGTAGCTGCAAATTGACATCATTAAGCATTCCGCCGCCATTTCCGAATAATGCGATAGAAGAGGAGCGTAATCCTGACATGGGGACTCCCAATTCTTTGAGATCATTATGAGTGACTTTGTGTAAGCCGGTGTTACTTACGGCAATTTTATACCATGTTCCTGATGCAAGTACGGAGTTTGTTAAACCTGTTCCTTTAGAAGTCGCTACAGGATCAATACCTTCAAAACGAATATCACAGGAAACCAACCGTTGATACTGTCCGTTTGCGTTTTTTATAATAGGGAAAATGTGCAACATTGCGTAGAATTTTCTTTCGTCTGTTGCGGTTCTTATATTCACTTTTGGCTCGGCGAAAACATATTCGGCAGGAATTAAAGCAGCTTCTTCAGATGTAAGAGGTTCATATTTTGTGCCGGATAACGTATATTGATAAGAAGTATAGAGGCGATCTACTGCAATTTTATCCCAGAAAACAGGAATTGTTGGGTATTCATCAGTAGTAATCGCTCTGTCAAACGTAAGCCATCTTACTTTTTTGTTATTGTATTCAGTTTGAAATATTTCGAGCTTCGGAAGGTTATACGATTTTGTTAGGGGTTGGGCATTTAAATTATCTTGAAAAAAAAATAATATTGCAAAAAGCAGAACGTAACGATAAAAATAAGATATTTGCGTGTTCATTTTTGTAAGATGTAGAATTAAATGATTTTGTGTATATAACGTTGATTTGTCTAAAAAAAATATATTCTTGATGATTTTGTGTAAGCGGAAATTTTATTTTCTTTCCATCCTTTTTTTTCTGACCGTTTCAAATTCACATGGGCAAGATGCTCATTTTTCGCAATTCTATGCTAATCCAATCTATATGAATCCGGCATTTGCAGGTACCATAAATTGTCCTCGTTTTTCTATTAATTTCCGAGACCAATGGCCTGCAATTAAAAATAATTTCCTTACTTTTTCCGGAAGTTATGATCAACACATTAGTGTATTGCATGGAGGAATCGGGGTTTTGGTTTCAGCCGATCTTTTGGGTTCCGGTATTATGCAAACTTATAATGCCAGCGCCATATATAACTTCAGGGTACAGGTTGCCAGAGATTTTAATTTGCAATTTGCCGTACAAGGCGGTTATTTGCATAACTCGCTTAATTGGAGCAAATTACAGTTTGCTTCTGATTTGCATGAAATTCCCCAACCTGCTGAAATACCAGATGATTTAGTTAACAATCAGTCTCGATTTGACCTCAGTGCAGGGTTCGTTGGCTATACGCCTTATTTATATTTTGGTTTGGCGGTTCACCATTTATTGCCTCTAAGAATGACTTTTTTCGGACATCCAACCGATCATTGGGGGTTAAAATGGACTGCACACGTTGGAGGGAAAATTGATATTACTAAAAAAAGAAAGGGTGAGGTTAGTTTTGGAGATATTTCCTTCTATCCGAACGTTATATTTGTATCGCAAGGAACTTCCCATTACATGCATGAGGGATTTTATTTCAGTTTCTATCCTTTTACTATAGGCACATGGATTAGGCATAACTTTAAAGGTTTAGATGCTTTTATTGTCTCTTGTGGTATTGAATATAAAATTTTTAGAATTGGGTATTCTTACGATTTCAATCTCACTCCATTACGCACCGGAGGCGCTCATGAAGTCTCTCTCCAATTTACCATCCCCTGTACACTGAAACCTCCACCAAAAAGGAAAAAATTTGCTCCGATTGAATGTCCAAGATTTTAGATATACTATATTATATAAAATAAAAACAGAAAAACGTCGTTACAAAAAGAAAATTTTAAAAAAATGAGAAGAATATCAAGAACATTGTGGCTTATTATTATTGCGTTAATTGTCTTTACTGCATGCAACAGCAAACAGAAATCTTCTACTACAGGCTGGAGATATAATGATCCTAAACAAGGTGCTTTTGAAGTTGTACCTTATTTAGAACAAGCCACAGGACCGGGATTGGTGCTTATTCCGGGCGGCACGTTTACCATGGGAAATGTGGATCAGGATGTAATGTTTGATTATACGAATGTTCCTCATAAAGTAACTATAGCCACTTTTTATATGGATGAATGTGAAGTAAGCAATATTGATTATCTTGAATATTTGAATTGGCTGCGTATAGTTTTTGTTGAGAATGCTAGCGGACTTGAAGGTGTATATGAAAGGGCGCTTCCTGATGAAAAAGTTTGGCGTTCACCTCTTGCTTATATGGAAGATATGGTTGAGAACTATTTTCGCTCGCCTGCCTACCGTCATTATCCTGTAGTTGGAGTAAGCTGGATTCAAGCCACTCAGTATGCAGAATGGCGTACCGACCGTGTAAATGAAAAAATATTAGCTGATCTAAGATATATTAATTGGAATCCTAACCCATCGCCTGAGGGACACTTTACAACACAAGCATATCTCACTTATCCCGACTTCGTAGATCAATCGCAAAGTGATAGAAGATTACAGTATATTACGACAGGAGACTATCGACATGTTATAATGGAAGATGGTATTTTGTTGCCCAGGTATAGACTACCCACCGAAGCCGAATGGGAATATGCCGCATTGGGGTTGGTAGGAAATGCTATCGGCGAAAGACTCCTTGAAAGAAATATGTATCCTTGGAGAGGATCTTCTTTACGCTCGGATGCCACTAAATATCGCGGAGATTTTCAAATGAACTTTAAAAGAGGAAGAGGTGACTATATGGGCGTAGCTTCTGCACCTAATGATGGGGAATTATTCCCTGCACCGGTTAGATCTTTTTGGCCCAACGATTTTGGATTGTACAACA
>Ga0209737_10000978_pt1 | contig 21482 bp, 12 predicted proteins | sample TergutCu122P3_FD_187284 | JGI IMG/M metagenome (GOLD analysis project Ga0209737, IMG submission 187284) | Cubitermes ugandensis P3 segment gut microbial communities from Kakamega Forest, Kenya - Cu122 P3 (SPAdes) (version 2) | ecosystem: Host-associated > Arthropoda: Insects > Digestive system...
GGTAAATTTCAATGGTGACTTTGTCCTGATCCGACAAATGTGGACAAATGAAATAGAGTCTGCCGTGACCTGCCAACTCCTCCTGCGAATAGCTTTTGCAGCCCAAATCGCGCCCCGATGAGGTCATTGTGACCAGGTTATCAAAAGCATCGCTGGCTTTGACGTATTCTGACATCTCAAGAATCACTTTGGTGCCATCATGCGCTTCGCAAAGAAGCACTCCCCAGAGCATGGGCCAGGAATCTGCTCTAAACTGTGTAAACAGCGAGCCATCGTCGGAACGCATATGGGCAGGATACATGGGTTCGCCAAAACCTTCTGGAAGGCGATCCAAGCTGAGCACATGCCAGCCATCCTGGAGCGGTTCATTTGGCATGATCTGAATGACGGCTTCTGCAATCATTTCGTCAGCGCCTTCGATTGTCTGTATCAAAGGCTGGAAACCGATTTCTGACGACTGTGCATCGGTGAGGCGAATATCCTTTAGGATGCTTTCCAAGTGCGAATCGTCAACCCGTCCTCTGACATTGCTTACGGTGATCTTCAGTGCCGTATCAGCGACATTCGTGGATAAATGCACTGGTGCAAACCAAAGCTGCGGGGGTGGGGGTTCGTGAGGTGTAGAATATTTAGGCGCTTCATCGTCCGTCCACCCACCTTCATTGTTGTCAATTTGACCATCTTTAAAGGTGCTCTTCTCTGTACAGCCCCAGGATGCAAGGGCAGCCAAGAGCAGCATTGAAATGTTATTTTTCACACATTGTCTCATCTCAACCCTCCTGCAAAAATTATGCATGCAAGCACTTAGTAGCGGATGACGTTCCCTACTGTCCCTACCGTTGAAAAATTGAACGTCGAATAATCATAGTTATCTGGTGTTTCTACTGGGAGATAATCTGTGATGACGCCAGGGGCAGTGCGCGCCTGCTGCCAGGCAGAAGGAAGCGTCGTGAGGTTCAGGTGACCAGGATCCTTATTGTGGTTGCCGCTGTAGCAAAAGTTGTTCTGGTCTATCCTGTCATGAGCCGCCATGATGCTGTGTCCGCATAATGGGCCAAAAGCGGACGAATACTCATCTCTAACGCAAAAGTACTTGTGACCAAGTTCATGCGAAAGGTGCCTGGGTTCGTTCCAGCTGCCCTGCCTCATGTCGATGGTACCTGCACCGCAAAGTGGGGACGATGCAGCGCCAGGAGTATTCATAAAGCATACACTGCACGGTAAGCCACCACAGTTCGAACATGAACCGCTATTATACAGGTGAATACTCTCTATGACGATGTTGCCTTCTGTTGCCCCGTAAAAGTGGCGAACCCCCTGTCGGAGCGTTGAGGCAAATTGTGTCATTTGGGTGGGGGTGGCGATGAAATTCGTGCCGGCACGTATGTCGAAATGCTGCCAGACGAAATGCTCTTGTTTTACCAGGTTGAACATGCCAGCTCCCCTGTATGAGTGCACAGCCACGTGCCACATACCGCCCTTGGTTCTGCTCTGATCCCAGCAAGTATGATCGGGAATATGGACATACTCGTAAGAACCACCAGCAAATCCTCTATAGTCATAAAGGTTGGGAGTAGGTTTCTCATTACATTTTATATAGATATCGAAGTCGTTGCTGTTACTGGCACTTGCATGGGGCCAAAGCACAAACTGTTCATGCTTGAAAAGTGAGGCTGGCACCTCAAAGTAGACCACGTCGTTGGTTCCGAGCAAGACGCCGGTGTGCCTGAAGAATGGCTGCATTGTCGTATCACCATCAACGGGCACCGCGTTGCAGCATACATCAGCGCCGATGATATCAATGCCATCAAGGGCAACACTGTGGTCGGTTTCGAATCGAAAAACAATCGGTTCATTCTGAAGGCTGCTTGAAAGCGTCACCCCAAAAGCCAGCATATTCAAATAGCCCGTTAAGAACGACAACGGCCTGCCGTTTTCCCCGTAGTAAAGCTTGTCGTAGTTAGGCTCAACCTCGAACGTTTGGGCGTAGAACTGAACATACTTGATATAGCTGTTGCCGCTCATGTAGCGAGTGTGTTTAAGGTTGTTGCTGTAATTTGGGCACGGGTTCGTTGGTGTCCCTGCACAGTTCTGATGCAGCGGCAGCTCGGTCGCGTTATCAAGGCCGTAACGCATTTTCCAACCTGTGCTCGTGAGTGTTGGGCATACGGGGCAGGCAATTGGCGTGAATGAAACCTGCGCCCGCGCCTCACTCGCACACCCCAAAATCACGGCTATCGTCAAAATGATACCTAACAGCCATCGTTCAACGCAACGCAACGCAACGCAACGCAACAATAATTCATGCCCATAACCCCCTCACATTGCGAGAATGGAGACAATCAACCATCTAACATTTTCCGCGTTTTATGAGCAGAAAGTCAATTAAAAAACGAAACACAGACACAGAAAGGGCAGACACAGGGGGGGCATGCCTCATAGGCGTTAAGAAGTTATAAGTCGTTTTCGCTATGTGGGATATTTATTTGGAATGCGGGCGCGTCGGAATGAACCACCCCGCCCCTCGGGCACCCCTCCAAAGGAGGGGAATTTGAGATGCGTCTTCACAGTAGAGTGTGAGCAAACCACCTCGCCCTTCGGGCAGCTCGCCAAAGGAGGGGGGAGTCAGAGCTAAGTGATGATGCAAGCAGACAGCGTTTTTTCTGCTTGCAAGACGGGGCATGTTGCCAAAAAACGATGCACTTTGCCCCCTTCCCGCAAGCGATACGCGCACCCCTCCGTCGACTTCGTCGACACCTCCCCTGAAAGGGGAGGCACGCAAGGGGTGTGGGGGAGTAGGGGCGACCGGGACGGTCGTCCGGCTCCCCCACAAAAAATAAAATTGCACTCACGAATCTGCTGGAATTTTTCCCTGTTCGACCTGGCTGAGAAAATCCCAGCGTGCGTAGAGGGCATCGATTTTGGCGTTGGCAGCGCCAAGCTTTTCGGTGAGTTCGCGGGGCAGGGTTGGGTGTTTGTAGATCTCCGGGTCGGCGATTTGGGTTTCGATGGCGGCCTTTTCTTCTTCGGCATTGAGGATGGTCGTTTCGATATTCTGGAGTTCGAGGTTTTCTTTAAAGGTGAGTTTTCTGGGTTTGGAGGCTGTGCACGGAACAGATTTGGTCGGAGGGGGCGTTTTGGGTGGGGCTGCTGCTGCTGGGACGTTTTTTCTGCAAAGGGTGTAGAAATCGTAGTCCCCCTCGTAGCGGATGAAGGTCTGGGAGGCAGGATCGAAGGCAAGGACGGCGGTAGCGATTTTGTTGATGAGGTAACGGTCGTGTGTGACGAAGAGGATGGCGCCGTTGTAGTTGCTCAGGGCACTTTCGAGTGCCTGCAGCGAGTCGATGTCGAGATCGTTGGTGGGTTCGTCGAGGATGAGGAGGTTGGCGTTGGAGCAGACCATTTGTGCAAAAAGGAGGCGGCATTTTTCACCGCCGGAGAGGGTTTCGACGCGTTTGTCCTGCTCCTGGATGTCGAAAAGGAAGCGCTTAAGAAAGCTGATTTTGTGAACGGGATTCTGATCGACGTAAACGAAATCGCCATCGCCCAGGGTGTCGTAGATGGTCATGTTCGGATCGAGCTCTTTTCGATGCTGTGAGAGAAAAGCGTGACGCGTGTTTTTTCCCACGACAATCTGTCCCTGGTCGGGCTCTGTCTGGCGTGTCAGAACGTTGAGCAGGGTGGTTTTGCCGCAGCCATTGGGACCAATAATGGCGCAGCAGTCTTCCTTTTGGAGCGTAAAGTCAAAAGGTTTGAAAATGGGACGGTCGAAGGATTTGGCAATGCCTTCGGCGTGCAGAATGATGTTGCCAAGCCTCTGGCTGGTGGAAAACTGCAGGTCGAGCGTGTTTTCGTGCGTCACTTTTGCTTTGGCCTGAATTTCGGCAACTCGCTCGATGCGCGCCTTGGCTTTGGTGCCGCGTGCTTTCGGGCCACGTCGTAGCCATTCGAGTTCGGTGACGAGGAGGTTGGCGTATTTTGCCTGCTCTTTTTGGCGCAGTGCATTGAGGGCAGTCTTTTGCTCGACAAAGCTGACGTAGTTGCCGTCGAAGGACAGAAGTTCGTTGCGGTGAATTTCGATGATTCGCGTGGCGATGGCGTCGAGGAAGGCCCGGTCGTGGGTGACGAGGATGACGGCTGCCCGGTAGTCTCGAAGCAGATCCTCAAGCCATTCGATGGTGGTGGTGTCGAGGTGATTGGTAGGTTCGTCGAGGAGAAGGAGATCGGGTTGCTGCAGGAGGGCGCGGGCCAGGGCGACGCGGCGCTGCTGTCCGCCGGAGAGTGTAAGGATTGGGGTGTCGAGCAGGTTTGGCGGGAGTTCAAGCCGCTGGAGCATTCCGACGATACTGTGCTGGATTTCCCAGCCGCCATGACGTTCGATAGCTGCCTGGAGGGTTTCCTGTTCATGCAGCAGTGCTTCGAGACAGGCTGGGTCAGAAGTCTGAGCAATGCGTGTGCCAAGCGCATCGTAGGCTTCGAGGCGAAGCATCTGGGGGCGCAGCGCTTCCTGAACGAGTGTTTGAGGTGTATCGCTGGCTGAGAACTGTGGGTTCTGCGGCAGATAGGCGACGTGCAGAGGGTGGTGGTGCTTTACCTCTCCTTCGTCGCAGTGTTCCAATCCTGCCAGGATTTTCAGGAGCGTCGATTTGCCGCTGCCGTTGTGGCCGATGAGGCCGATTTTTTCGCGCTCCGTGATGATGAGAGAAAGATCTTCAAAGAGAGTTTGAGCACCGAAGGTTTTGGAGATTTGATGCAGCGAGAGGATAGGCGGCATGGCAAAGGCCTGGGTGAGAGAGATGAATGGCAGTGGGAACGGGTTCTCTGCTTGGAAAGGGTGCGGGCGCGTATCCGGGCTTTGCCCGGATAGCGACCGCGCGTGCCCGTATCGAGCTGTGCGAGACAGGGCGCGCCACACTATATCTAAGACGAAGGGTTAGGACAGGCAATTGTATTTGCAGGTCTTTCTTTCGTGTTTCGCCGCCTTGGGGATGTGTTAGGATGGCTGCATGTGACCTGAGCGAGCGTGTTTTGTCTGTCGGCATGTTCGTGTTTTTCGCTGGGACAGGCCTACGTATGGGGATGAAGTGATGTCGGAGCAGCAGAAAGAAACGGTGGCCAACGAAAGTCGCGATTTTGTTGGTGAATTGGTGCGTGCGGTTTTTGTGCGCGCTTTGGATGGGCGTGGTCTGGTTGAGTTTTCTGGCGAGCAGGGTTTTGTGTCGCTTGAGGAGATTGGGCAGGAGGCCGGGGCGGGGGATGTTTTTGAGCTCTATGTCGAGGGCATGTCGCGAAACGGTTTATGGGCGTGTTCGGCGATTAAGGTCGAGGCTGTCAAGTTGATGCAGCGCCTGCATGTCATATACAAAAACCAGGAAGATGTTGAGGTTCGCGTCGTTTCGGCCGAAAAGAATGGCCTTGTCTGCGATGTATTGTCGATTCTTGGGTTTATGCCCATCCGGCAGATCGAGGCATCGGGCCGAGTGGCGGATTTGGCTTCCTATGTGGGGAAAACGCTGCAGGCACGCATTCTTAAGATTTCTCAGGACAGGACGGTGATCGTGAGCCACCGGGCGGCGGTTGAGAAAGCGCTGCTGGCATCGCGGGAGGCCATTTTGGCGGATCTTGTGCCGGAACAGATTTTTGAAGGCCGCGTCACCCAGGTGGTGCCCTTTGGCGTTTTTGTCGATATCGGCTCCGGGGTCGAGGGGCTCGTGCATCGGTCAAACCTGAGCTGGGGCAATGCCGAACCGGCCGAACTTGTGTCGATCGGCGATGGGCTTCGCGTGGTGGTTCTGGCCGTAGAGAATGGCAAGATTTCGCTTGGGCATAAGCAGCTCATTGAGGATACCTGGCAGGCTTCGATCAGGGATTTGCAGACAGGCGACGTGCTTGAGGGGAAGGTGACGACGCTTGCCAATTTTGGTGCCTTTGTGCAGCTCGATAACAAGGTCGAGGGTCTCATTCATAATTCCGAGCTGTCGTGGCTGGCATCTGTCCGGCACGCCAAGCAGGTGCTGTCGATCGACAGCCGCGTCAGGGTTAAGCTAATCGGCATTGATGAAGGCCGCCGGCGCCTGAAGCTGAGCCTGAAGCAAGTTGAGGAAAACCCCTGGGAACGTGCGATGCAGACTTATCCCGTAGGCGCCCGCGTGACGCTCTCCATTTGTGGCATCGCCGACTTTGGCCTGTTCGTAGACATGGGCGAGGGTCTTAAGGGCCTCATTCACCAAAGTGATCTTCAGTGGCGCAGCCAGGCAGATGAACTTGCCTATAAGGCAGGGGACAGCATTGCGTGTGTGGTGCTGAGCATCGATCCGGGCAACGGACGCGCTTCGTTTGGCGTCAAACAGCTCACGACGGATCCATGGCTGGCATTTCTGGCAACGAAGCCTCTTGGCAAGGCATTTGATGCCATTGTCAAGCGTTTGGCACGGTTCGGTGCGTTTGCCTCGCTTGAGGAAGGGATTGAGGGTCTTATTCACATCTCGGAAATATCCTCGGATCGTATCAATAAGATCGAGGACGTGCTGAATGTCGGAGACGCTGCCAGGGTCACGGTGGTGAGTGTCGACCCGTCGCGTCGCCGGCTGGGTCTCTCGTGTATTGCCGAGCCCTTTGAGCCCGAAGCCGATTCGTCGCCGGAATCTGACGAAGCGTCGCAGGAGAATGCCAGGGCGACCATGGCAGACATCATGCCCGCCAATCTGATCCAACCTTAACGGGAACGATGGGCATGATTCAGATAACAGGGTTGACGAAGTACTTTGGTCCACAAAGGCTTTTTGAGGATATCAGCTGGCAGCTGGATCGTTTTCGCCGCACGGCCCTCATTGGTCACAATGGGGCAGGCAAGTCGACGATGCTGCGTATCATTGCGGGTCAGATCGAGGCCGATGGCGGCAGCGTTGTCATTCCCAAGGCGATGACAGTTGGTTATCTGCCGCAGGAGATTACCGGCATGGATGTCAAACCGGCACTTGAGCTTGTCTTGTCGGGGCGGCAGCATGTTTGTGATTTGGAACGCGAGATTGCGGCACTTGAGGCACTCGTTGCATCGGATCCGAAGGAAACTGTCATCGCCGAGCTGGGAGAAAAGCAACACGCCTTTGAAGCCTGTGGGGGGTATGCCCTGCGTGCCGAGGCACAGTCTATCATGGCTTCGCTGGGGTTTAGTTCAGAGGAGTTTGGCAAGCTGACGTCCGAGTTTTCGGGGGGATGGCAGATGCGCATTCTGCTGGCGCGCCTGCTTTTGGCAAAACCCGATCTTTTGCTTCTGGACGAGCCCACCAATCATCTCGATATGGCGTCACTGGTATGGCTTGAGTCTTTTTTGATCAATTATCCGGGAACAGTCGTCATGGTCAGCCACGACCGTGCCTTTCTCAACCACGTCGTGGACGGTGTGGCGGCGCTTGATGCCAATGGTTTGCTGCTTTTTCCCGGAAATTACGACCACTACCTCGGCATGCGGGAGGCGCTTCAGGCACAGCTCGAAAAGAATGCCGAGCTTCAGCGGCAGGCGATTGCCGAGAAACAGGCCTTCATCGAGCGGTTTCGTTACAAAGCCTCGAAGGCGAAGCAGGTTCAGAGCCGCGTCAAGCAGCTTGATAAGATGTCTGGTGTTCAGCTTTTGCAGGGGCGAAAGAAGATTCGATTTCGCTTTCCAGACCCCGAGCGCACGCCGCAGATTTTGCTCGAACTCCTGCATGTGCGCAAAGCCTATGATGCAAACGTCGTTTACAGCGACCTCAATTTTCGGCTCTATCGCGGTGACAAGTTAGCCCTCGTTGCCCCCAATGGTGCCGGCAAGTCTACGCTTATCAAGATTCTGGCTGATATTATCCCCTTTTCCGGTCAGCGCCTTTTAAGCGATCGCGTGCATCTCGCGCACTTTGCCCAGCATCAGATCGACGCGCTCGACTTCAGCAAGACACTTCTTCAGGAGGCGGCTGCCGATCTCCCCTCGACCCTCTCCATGACGATGATTCGGTCTGCACTTGGCGCCTTCCTCTTTACGAGTGATGATGTCGATAAGCCCGTTTCGGTGCTCTCTGGGGGCGAAAAGAACAAGCTTGCGCTTGCCAAGATACTCCTGCGCGCGCCCAATCTCCTGCTCCTTGATGAGCCCACCAACCATCTCGATCTCGATTCGCGCGAAGCCCTTGAACAGGCACTCATCGATTATCCCGGAACGCTCGTCGTCATCTCCCACGATCGCTGGTTTATCGACAAGGTCTGCAACAAAATTGCCAGCATCCAGGATGGTGTCGTCGACATCTTCGAGGGGGCCTACAGCGAGTATGAGGCGTATTTGGCGACCCAAATGCCCGCGTCGTCAGAAGCCGATGAGAGCGCTGCCAATGCCGGCGTCAAGAAGCAAAAACGCATCGACAGCGCGAAAGAGCGCGAAGCCATCAAGAAAGCGACACAACATATCGATAAAAAACTCAAAACCCTCGAAGCCAAAACCAGCACACTCGAATCCACACTGGCAGATATCGACACAGCACTGGCAGACCCAGAGACCTACAAGGATCCCGCCAAAATAAAATCTCTCACGACACAAAAAACAACCCTGCAGACCGAACTCGATGACACGCTCGAAGAATGGCTCATGGCACAATCCGAACTCGAAGACGCCATGAAACGTTTTGTGTAGTTTTTTTGCGGGGGAACTCGTTCCCCCGCACCCCCTGCCATGCTGCGCATTGCTTGTGGGTGAGAGGCGAAACGGTGCTAAATGTATCGTTTATGCCGACTGCCCATCCATGCGAACTGAAATTGTTGCTTTGTACATGTAGTGGTTCACATCAACTAAAGCGTGACAATGATTTTCGTAGTGTGGTGCTGACAAGCCTCAGACTATAAAGTTTTAGAAGATGTGTCATAGCAGGGCAGATCTCCGTGTCTGCTCTCTGCTCGCCATGCGAGACATGTGGCCAAAAACGATGTCCTTTGCCATTACATCCACAAGCGATACGAAGTATCGCAGGGGGTGTGGGGGAGCAATGCTCCCCCACGAAAAAAATAAAAAAACTAATCCGGGCGCATGGTTGGGAAGAGGATGACGTCGCGGATGGAGTCTGAGTTTGTCATCATCATGACGAGCCGGTCGATGCCGAGTCCTGCGCCTGCGCAGGGGGGCATGCCGTATTCGAGGGCGCGCACGTAGTCGTCGTCCATGGGGTGTGCTTCTTCGTCGCCTCGTGCCCGGTTGTGAATCTGATCCAAAAAGCGCTGCCGCTGATCGAGTGGATCGTTGAGCTCGTTGAAGGCGTTGCCAAGTTCGATGCCGCCCATAAAGACTTCGAAGCGATCGACATAGGTTTTGTCGTGGTCGTTTCGACGTGACAGCGGGCTCACGCTTGCGGGATATTCGTACACAAAGGTCGGCTGAATGAGCGTGCTTTCGACGCGCTGTTCGAAAATCTCCATCAGGAGGTGACCGTCTGATTTCGAGGCTGCGATATGAGCAGGAATCGGCTCTGGGAGCGTTGCCACACTTGCTTCGAGGAAAACTCGCTCGGAAAGCTTCGATTCCTCCACGCCAAGTACTGCCGCAACGCCCTCGCGGATGCGAAGCCTTTGCCACGAACCGGAAACGTTTATCTCATGACCATTCCAGCGAAGTGTTTGCGTCCCAAGAATATCCTCACAAAGTTTCTGCACCAATGACTCGATAAGGCACATGAGATCCGTATAGGTGGCATAGGCCATGTAGAATTCCATCATCGTGAATTCGGGATTATGCCGCCGGCTCAGACCTTCATTTCGGAAGTTTCGGTTCATTTCAAAGACGCGCTCGAATCCGCCTACAACCAGGCGTTTAAGAAACAGCTCCGGGGCGATTCGCAAATACATGTCGATGCCGAGGGCATTATGATGCGTTTTAAAGGGACGCGCAGCAGCCCCCCCTGCCTGGATCTGCATCATTGGGGTTTCGACTTCGAGGAAACCGCGCTCTGCCATCAGTTCTCGAAGCCGCTGCGTGATCAGCGAACGTTTGTAGAACACCTCGCGCACCGGATCGTTGACCATCAGGTCGACATAGCGCTGCCGATAGCGGCTCTCCGTGTCCGTCAAACCGTGCCACTTTTCCGGCAGCGGACGAAGGCTCTTTGTCAGGAGTACGATCGAGGCACATCGGAGCGTCAATTCCCCCGTCTTTGTGACGAACAGCACACCTTCCACCCCCACGATGTCCCCCACATCGTACTTTTTGTACTGCTCAAACAGCGGTTCACCTACGGCATCGCGGCTGATGTGAATCTGGATCGTTCCCGTGGCATCTTTTAGCGCGGCAAACGAACCCTTGCCAAAGAAACGAATGGCCATGAGTCGGCCTGCCAGTTTACAGGAAACCGCCAGAGCCTCCATCTCGTCATGCGACTTGCCGTCATAGGCTTTTTTCAGATCGGCAGCGCGGGTATTTGGCTCAAATCCCGTGGCATAGACCTCGATCCCGGCATCGCGAAAAGCTTCCATCTTTTCGATACGTCCCCGCATCACGGCATTGAGCCCGGCAACGTACGCTTCATTCGACAACGCTTCACCCTGTGCATTTACGGTGCTTTCAATCTCAACACTTTTCACTTCTTCAGACATATTCCTGACTCCAAACGCCTGTTTTTCTTTTTTGCGGGGGAACTGGTTCCCCTGCACCCCCTGCTCGGGGGAACTGGTTCCCCTGCACCCCCTGCAATGCTGCGCATTGCTTGTGGTAAGGGTGACTGACTTTGTTCATCTTCATCACGACACTTATATAAACTCACCTGATGCAAACTACCTTACACAAACAAACTGCGTCACGCCTGCTTGCAAAACGAGGTATCTTGTGCAAACGAATCATCTGGCCATTCTACCCACAAGCGATACGCGAACCCCTCCGTCGAAGCCTCCCTCTTTGAGGGAGGTGGCGCGAAGCGCCGAAGGGTGCCGCCGCCACCTTCCCTGAAAGGGGAGGCACGCAGGGGCGTGGGGGAGCCGGGCTGCAGATTGCAGCCCCTACGCCCCCACAAAAAAACTATTCTGTCATAATCGTCGGATCTCCGCCGCCTGCAGAATGCAGCAAATAGGTTGTCATCAGATCGTCCAAATCCCCGTCCAGAACATCGGATGTCCGGGATGTTTCGAAATTCGTTCGATGATCTTTTACCAGCTGATACGGATGCAGCACATAGCTGCAAATCTGGCTGCCAAAATCGATGGCGCGTTTGGTCGCATTGACCGCTTCAAGCTTCTGCTCCTGCTCCCGAAGCTGGAGATCATAGAGGCGGGCGCGCAGGATCTTCATCGCCGTATCGCGATTTTTATGCTGTGAGCGCTCATTCTGGCAACACACCACGATGCCCGTCGGCATGTGGGTCAGGCGAATCGCCGACTCCGTCTTGTTGACGTGCTGCCCGCCTGCGCCGCTGGCCCGATAAGTATCGACCCGCAAGTCCGCGGCATTGATGTCGACATGGATAGAGTCGTCGATTTCGGGGTACACAAAAACGCTCGCAAAGGAGGTATGCCGGCGCGCATTCGAGTCAAAGGGCGATATCCGCACCAGCCGATGCACACCATTCGCGGCCTTGAGCAACCCAAACGCATGCTCTCCCGCCACCTCGAAGGTTGCGCCTTTCAGTCCGGCTTCCTCGCCCGGTTGAAAATCGACGATCTGCGTCACAAATCCTTTCCGCTCGCAATACCTCAGCAACATGCGCAGCAGCATCTGCGCCCAATCCATGCTCTCCGTCCCCCCCGCGCCGGGGTTGACCGACACAATGGCGTTACCGGCATCGTTGGGGCCGCTCAACATGCGCATCATTTCCAGCTTCGAAATCCCTGCCTCGGCAGCCTTCAGCTCCTGCATCGCTTCCACGACCAGCGAAGCCTCACTTTCGTCGCGCGCCAGGCCAAGCAACACGTCCGCATCTTCCAGGTGACGCGATTGCTGTGCCATGATCGTCAGCGTCGCTTCAAACCTGCCCTTCTCACGCATCTGCCCCTGGGCACGAGCCGTATCGTCCCAAAATCCCGGCATCTGAGACTCTGCCGTCAAACGCTCGACCTCTTCCTGCGCATGAGCCAAGTCAAAGATACCTCCGCAATTCCTGATACCTGTCACGCAAGGATGCCAATAAACCTGTTACCTCTGCCAATTCCATCACAAAACCTCCAGATAACGCCATTTGAAAGCAAAATTCGCTGAGGGGGCCGCGCCCCCTGCGCCGCTTTCGGCGGTAGGGGCAGAAGTTGTTCTGCCCCTACATGCCGATACGCGTCTACCCCCTGTGCGGGGCCTCAATCGCCGGCCCCGCAACGCCCCGCTCTGGGCGATTGCGTCGCCGTGACGCAATCGCGCGGGCGACCGGACGGTCGCCCCTACGCCACCGCATAAAAATAAAACCTCTAAAACCGATTCGTCACCACGATATTGCCTCGCTCGTCCGTGCCCACCACCTTAACCGCTATCGTATCGCCTGCCCTGTACCGCTCTTCGATAAATCCGGCACCAGCCGCCACGTCGTTAAAATGCAGCGAAACCTCCATATTGGACATCAGTTCGAGGCGAATAAAGGGCGGCTTCACCAGCAATACCGATGCATGGATGATTTCATCGACGGCGATTCGCCTGTTTTTGGCCGAAATCGCCTTGCAGGCCGCATCTATGCCCTCGGCATTCTGGCCAGAAATGCTGATCGTGCCGTCATCGGCAATGTCGATTTGCGTCTGCGTCTGCGCCATGAGGGCGCGGACATTGGCGCCGCCCGCGCCGATAATGTCGCCGATGACGGCTTTTCGAACGCGTATCTGAACAATTTTTGAAGCATTTGCGGCCACCGACGGACGAGTGCCCGGCAGCGTCCGCAGAATATGATCCATGATATGGATGCGCGCCTGGCGAGCCTGAAGCAAGGCTTCTCGCATGGTTTCCTGCGACAGGCCATCGATTTTCAGATCCATCTGCAGCGCGGTCACGCCCCGTTTTGTGCCGCAAACCTTAAAATCCATATCCCCCAGATGATCTTCGTCTCCCACGATGTCGGTTAAAACGGCATACCGTCCACCCTCGCTGATGAGCCCCATGGCGATGCCCGTGACCGGCGCTTTGAGGGGAACACCCGCATCCATCAGAGCAAGCGTGCCACTGCAAACCGTCGCCATTGAGCTCGATCCGTCGCTCGACAGAATGTCGCTCACCACACGGATGGTATAGGGAAAGTCTGCCGTGTCCGGCAACACAGCCGCCAGTGCTCGCTGGGCCAGCATGCCGTGCCCGATTTCGCGGCGTCCTGGTCCGCGTTGGGCCCGTGCTTCACCCACACTGTAGGGAGGGAAATTGTAATGGAGGAAGAATCGGCTTTCGGTCGATCCAAACATGTCCTCCAGACGCAGGGCATCGCGCATGCCGCCAAGCGTACATGTTGCCAGAGCCTGCGTCAGTCCGCGGCTGAAGAAGGCGGAACCGTGGGCACCCGGTAAAGTCCTGACCTGACTCGACAAGGCGCGAACCTCGTCAAGGCGGCGGCCGTCAAAGCGTTTGCCCTGAAGGATCATTTCGCGCGCAAGATGGCGCACCAAGTCCTCCAGCGCACCCTCCCACCTCGGTGCTGACCAGGCGATTCCCTGCGCTTCGGCTTCTGCCATCAGTGCTGTCAGGCAGGCTTCGCGGACTGCGCGTACATTCGTTGTACGCATGCGTTTGTCACCGCAGTGCAGCGCCTCCAGGAATGTGTTCCGATGTGCATCGACCACAGCCTCAAGCGCTGGTTCCCTGGCGGGAGGCGGCAGAAGGGGGAGTTTTTCGTGACCGTGGCGTGTGGCGAAATCGCGCTGAACTTCGAGAATGGGGGCGGCAATGGTCTGCGCATACGAGAGGCATGCCAGCAGGTCATCTTCCGAAACCTCAGCTGCACCGCCCTCCACCATGAGGATGCCGCTGGGGGCAGTGCCAATGACGAAATCCATATCCGCTGCTGCCGATTGTTCGCGTGTGGGAAAGGCGACGAACTGACCGCCCGAACGGACGATTCGCAGGCCGCATACCGGTCCATCCCATGGAATGTCGCTGAGCATCAGCGCCAGGCTTGCGGCATTTAATGCCGCCGTGGGCATGTCCAAATCCTGGTCACCCGAAAATGCCATGATGGTAATGGTGGTTTCCCGGCGGTAACCTTTTGGAAACAGCGGACGCAGGCTTCGGTCATTGAGCCGGCTCGACAGCGTTTCGGCATCGCTGCTTCGGAGTTCTCGCCTGCCGCCGCCGTAGGGAATGCGCCCACCTCCAGCATAGCGTTCCCGATACTCGACCGTGAGCGGGAAAAAGTCCTGGCTGGCATTTTCTTCGCCGGCCACCACCGTCACGAGCAGTACCGCCGATCCGGTGCGAAGCACCACCGAGGCATTCGCCTGAGGTGCCCAAAGGCCTGCCTCTAATAAAAAGTGACGATGCCCAATGCGCAAATCAAGCGTTTGACCAGACATTGCTTTTACTCCTCCCCTCAAACTCGCCATGCCCCAGCCGAACCACGCTTACAGCGGCACGTCGTCGATCACGAAACGATACACTGTCGAGCGGTTAGACAACACCGTCAGGTAACCAGGGGTCAGCACCGGCGCCGACGTAAAATCCGAACCCATGTCGATCACGTGGCGCGTGTGTCCGCTTACCCGATCGATCACGACGAGACCAAATCGCTGAACCGAAGCGTAGATATAAACTCTGCCGAGCTGCAGTGCAGAAATCAGCACGTCTTTTTGGATTTCGTTTTGCCAGATGGTTTCGCCTGTCTGCCTGTTAAGCCGAAAAACGCCCGATTGCGACGAGACATAGAGGCTGTCCTGAAAAGCATTAATTGAGCTTATCCCAAACAGATTTTGATGCCAGAGGGTCTGGCCGTCGGCCACGGAAAGGGCATATAACCCGCCCGATGACGTGGCCACATAAAGGACATTGTCAACGATGACGGGTTTTACATCCAAATCTTTGAATCGGGCCTGGGGCGCCAGGTCACGGCTCCAGAGCATTGTGCCGTTTTCGAGGGCATAGGCGACCAAAAAACCATCGCTGAAACCGGCATAGAGGACGCCCCCTGCAATCAGGGGCGGCGCCTGACCATACAAGGTGAATTCTTTTGAGCGCGGGCGTTCGCGCCGCCATCTGAGTGCACCCGTCTGGGCATCAAGCACAAAGACCCGGTTGTTGCCATTCACGCAGGCAACCACGCCGTCGGCAACTGTCAGGGACTGTTCGATGGGGACACCCGTTGAATAGCGCCATACTTCTTCGCCGGATTTGGCATCAAGCCGGATGATATCGCCGGATCCCAGCGCGACGAAAAGGGCGTTCCCAAGGACAACCGGGCCAGCCGATACGGGGGCCTCAAGCTCCCTGATCCAAATGCTGCGCGCCGATGGCGAATGAATGGCCGCCACTTTTCCAAGTGAAGATCCCACATAAACAACGTCGCCGACACTGGTCAGGTTTCCCAATTCGAGCGGCATCGCCCCAAGATAAAAGGTCGTTTTTGGCGACAGCGGATAGGACCAGTCCAACGCCATGGTGTACTGGGCACTTCTTGGGGGATGAGCAGCTGACTTTGTTTGTCCTGACTGCGAGGCACATCCCGACAGGATGCTTACACAGGCAAGGCAGGACAGTGCGATTCCCAGCCTGGCGCGACCAAACATTATTGCCCCACCTGGGGACTGCCGGCAGCGACCAGCGAAGCCCAGTCGGCTGTCAGGAGGCGAAGCCGTGCCATTGCTATGCGATGGTCGGCAGTCTGGCCAAAGTCGCGTATGACAGACTGATAGGCAGAAATCGCCTTGTCGGTCTGACCGGAGAGCTCGTAAATCTGCCCCTGCGAGAGCGTGGCAAATGAGGCAAAGCCTGGATTGAGGGTGGTAATGGCATCGTAGACAGCCAAAGCTTCGTCGAACTTCTTCTCATCAAGCAGCACTTCGGCTTTGCCCAGCAATCCGAAGAGGCGAACGTCTTCATGGGTGCTTTGCGAAGCCTGCTCGTAGCCAGCTCTGGCGAGGTTGAGATCTCCCACGCGCATGGCGATGCCGGCTTGCATTAAGGCGGCTGGTGCAGCCAGGGAGGTGCCATTGAGCTTTGCCTGGACATCGGCAAAATAGGCGTGCAGCGCTTCGAAGCGGCGCCTGTCGCTGGGAACTGTATAGCTGATGCGGAGGATATCGTCGGTGTTTACCTCAATGCCCATTCGCGTTCGCCATGCCTCGCGCTCTGCCTCAATGCGCCGCGCTTCTTCGTCCGTGGGCGCATCCAGTGTGACAAAAACATTGGTCAGAAGCGAGCTGCGCTGTACGGCAGAAGCCTCCTTTGAGTGCGCAAAAACGATCACGCCGATGCAGGTGGCCACAATAAGGCTCGCCACGAAGAAAATCATCCGGCGATTCTCCATCATCCAGGTGACGGCCGAACCGGATGCCCGCAAAAAGCGATCGTCCATTACGGGAACTTTGACATTGACTTCGGGGGCGCCGGCCTCTACGACCTCCGCCTCTTTGGCGAGGACAACTTTGGGGGGCTCTTCTACCTTTTTGCGAACTTTGATCGCCATATTCTGTGTACTCCTCGAAAGCATGCAGCGTCGCTGTGCATCGACAGCAAGACCGCACCTTCTAATGCCTTTTATCGTCTCGTGTCAACTGCTTGCCGGCTGCTTTTTGTGGGGGAGCCGGGCGACCGGGACGGTCGCCCGGTCGATAGCATCAAAGGCCAAAGGTGCCTGGCATTGCGAAAATATTGATCGTTTTGTGCAAGTGGTGTATGGTGATAGAACGAAGTTGCCTGTGTAGCGGCGGGGCGAGGCTTACTGGGTGTGAACCCTCTGTATGGAGAACTGGTAATGAAGCGAGTGGCATGTTTAGGTTTTTCACTTTTGTGCGCTTTTTTGTGCGTTTTCGGTGCATTTGAGGCATACGCTCAGGACTCCGTGGCAGTCATGAAGATCGATGTGGTGGGTTCGGGCGTGGATGCTCAGGCTGGCATGTTGTTTGAGGCTTTGCGGCGCGAGGTTGGGGGTTCGCAGTTTGAGCTTGACGAGAGCGGCAGCGACATTACCTATTCCGAGATGCAGATGCTGACGGGCTGCGATCAGGAAGACGATATGTCGTGCTATTCGGCTGCGTGCGGGACGCTTGGTTCGTCCATGATCGTCTTTGGCACGATGAAGGATGGCGGCACGACCAGAGTCGTCTGGTACAATTGCGTGCACAGAGAGGGGCAATATCGCGGCATCATCCGCGAGGTGCCGAATGCTGTGGTAACAGACCAGGCGTCTGCGGCAAAGCTGGCCAGCGATTTGATCGTGGGCAAGATGGGAACACTCATTGTGACGAGCAATGTGCCGGGTGCCGATGTGTTCATTGGCGGCAGGCGTGTTGGCATGGCTGCCGAGTTCGCGTCGAATGCGCAGCCGATTTCGCTGCTGTCGGGCCGCCATATGGTTATCGTTCGCAAGGATGGCTACAATCAGGATCCCGGCATAGAGCTCACCATTGAGGGTGACAAGCAGCAGACCGTCCATGTGGACCTGACGGTCGCCATTGATGAGAACAAGATCAAGGGCGTCATGAAGATCACGGGCTGGACGACCCTCGGTGTCGGTTTGGGGAGTTTGGCGGCAGCGGGTTTGGTGTCGTACATGCAGTACGATCTCAATAACGCGGCAAAAGCTGCTATTTTGGGTGATAAGGATGAAGTTAGTTCGAAGTTTTTTACATTTGAAGGCGCTGACAGGCATAAAAAGGCCAATGACAAAGGCAAGGATGTACTTCAGATCACGAATATCGTCCTCTGGGGTGCGGGCGGCTTGCTGACGGTGGCCGGCGTGACGATGGTGTGTTTGGGTTATTTTTATGATTTCGGCAGCGACGAGGCGATGGCGGGTATGCCTAAGATCGATATTGCGGTGACGCCCGAGTATCAGGGCGTGTCGTTTGGCTGGAGATTTTAGAACCAGCACGCAGGGGGGGGGGCTATGTTATCTATAGCCGCTCCCCCAGCCCCATGTCTGAACACGATTTATGGGATTAACGGATTAACAGGATTAGCGGATTGTGTTATGCGCTTTCCATTGAAATATTTTGTCTGAAATCCGTTACCAGGCGTTCTATAAACCAGCATGGTGCATCCAAGTCACTTGATGCGCTAAGCTGTTCCTTATGCCTGTCAATCCTGAAAATCCTTCAATTTTTTTAATCCTGTTCAGACATTTGTGTCTCTGATCCCCCCTGCTCTTGCAGGGGAGCAAGGTCGAAAAAAAGATAACCTTGCAGCATTTGGGGAAAGGTGCTAGCAGGATGGCGCGGCAGCCGGGAGGCTGTCGATTTTGCTGACGGGGCGGTGTGCCGACTTTGCGCGCCTGAGAATGACCCGTTGAACCTGTACGGATAATGCCGGCGTAGGGATCAGCACAGAGCGCGACAGCGCCCAGGCGATATCCTTAGTGCACGGAGAGGCGGCGAGGATGGTTGGTGTGTGGGCGAGGCTTTTTTTTTGTGTGGCTTTGATGCTTGCGTTTGGGCGCATGGCCTTTGCGTTTGATGAGTTTGATGCCGTGCATGCGCCGGCGCGGTTTACGCTTTCTGTCGATGACCTGACATTGGAAATCAAGGGCAGGATGCGCCTTGGGCTTCACGATTTGGAGGGTTCTGGCGGACCCGGGTACGACAGCCCCACCGACACGGCAACGATTGGCACGCGTTCGCCGTTTGTGGAGCTGGATAGTTTTGATCTTGCCTTTCGCGTCCGGTGGAAGGATCTCCTGTGGCTGAACACGAATGTTCAGTTTTTGACGACCGGGGCATCGCTGTCGGCGATATATTTTGAGTACCGGCAGGTGTTGTCGGACTGGTTTGAGCATGCGGTGGAGGTTGGATACAAGCAGCCGATTGTTGCCCGGCATCGCCATACGGTGCGCTATCCGTTTATTGCCACGAATTATTGGAAGAATCCCGGGCATCATGTCGCCTATGGGGCGAAGTTTGTGCTGTCGGACGAGACATCTGTGTCGGTTTTGGCATCGTTGTCGCTGATGCGTCCGCTTAAGGCAGAGACGATCCATGGATCGCCCACCTATCGCGGATCCTTCAGCACACTTTCCTATGGGAATGCCGAGCCCTTTTCGGGCAATGCGCCTGCCGGCACGGGGCTGGTTCGATTTTCGACGCATGGCTTTTTGGCCGAAGGGTTTGGGTTTGTCGGAAAGCTGGTCACGAAGTCCGGCATCCATGTGCTGATTGCGGATTTTCCCTACTATCGGCATCATCCGTCGTTTGATCCCAACGAAACGGAAGGCGCGGCCTATTGGTATGGCGGGCGGCTGGGGTACGAAGGGTATGGGGCGCATTTTCTGGCCGAAGCAATTGCCTCTCGCGAGCACCTTTTGTCGCGCGTTGGGATGTACGCCCAGGGAGGGTACGCCTATGCACGCGAGGGTGCATTCTGGTTCAATGAGTTTGCGGGCGTGGTTCGCTACGAACAGACGTGGCTCCTGGATTCGACAAAACCCTTCGACGAGTCGTATGCCCTTCGCTCACCGGAGGTGCTCAATGCGATTTCGTGGGATTATCAGGCGATCACTTTGGCCATGCGCATCCATATCATGGACACTTTTTTGGCACTGCGCTGCGAATACACGTTTTTTATTGAGCACAATGGCGTGCCGGCGCTTGGGCAGAAGAATCTCAATATCAAGAATAATGAGCTCCTGATTCAGCTTGAGGCTCGCTATTGAAGCATTTTCGGTTTTCTTTTTTGTGGGGGAACTTGTTCCCCCACTCGTGGCTGCATGCCCCGCATTGCGAGCAGGGAATCAGCGAGTTGTTTCAAACTGAAGCGCAGTCATTTTAGAGCGCTTTCAACTTAAGTGGCAATAGGCAGACAACGTTCCTTTTGCTTGCAAGACGAGGTATGTCGCCACAAACAATAACGTTTTGACCTTCACCCAAAGCGATACGAAGTATCGCAGGGGGTGTGGGGGAACGGGTTCCCCCACGAAAAAAATGGCGTGTCGTAAAGACAGATGAAGGAGGAAAAGGATGTTTGGTACCAGATTTGTTCGGATACTTGGGTTTTGTGCGGGGGTAGCGTGCCTTGCAGGCTGCGGCGGGGAGAAGGTGCCGCAGAGCGGCGCAACGCTGAGGATGGGCGTAAATGATAATCCCGAGGATGTTTGTGTCATCCCCAACACGAATGAAGCGATTGTCGTATCGTCGAAGGCCAGGAAACTCACGCGGGTTGCCTACAGGGATGGCGAGATCCATGTGTTAAAAACGTCTGCCCCCCTCACGGAACACGAAGATGATGAAATCACGACGGGGGTCGTTTACGATGAAAACATTTTCCTGGCAACCCGGACAATTCTGAGGCGCGATGGCAGCGGCAAGATCAACGACTGCGCTGGGGAGCTTTTGGTGGTCAGCCTGGAAGACGAGACATTTGGTTCGATTTTGCAGCGAGTCGAGGTGGGGCCGATGCCCGACAATGTGGCGATGTCTGGTGACAAGAAGTGGGCTGTGACGGCGGACGAGCGAGATTCTGAGGCAGAGGCGTGGGGCAAGTGCACGGTGACCACAGAGGAACCCAGCGTCAGCATCATTGCGCTGAATGATCCGAAGGTAAACCCGGAGCGCGTCAGGCAGATAATCTTTACGAAGAACGCCTATGGCCCAAGAGAGCCTGAGCAGGTGGCGATTGCAAGCGACAATGATACGGTGGCTGTGACGCTGCAGGATTCGCACGAGGTGGCGATATTCAGCATTGCCGAGGTGGTGAACGCACCCGGAGAGGTCACCGAGTCGGACGTCAACATCATATTGCTGCCCACGAATGCAAGCGGCCAGCGCCCATGGCCGGATGGCATCATTGCCATAGACATCGGCGAGAAAACCTATTTCGCTGTCGCAGGCGAATGGAATGATACACTCATCATTCTGGATAAGCAGGGACAGGTCGTGTCGAATACGCAAATCCCCGAAAGCGACGTTCCCACCTCTTTCCCATGCATCGTAAAGGCCAACACCCCTCGCTATAGCCCAGACTCCCTGACAAGCTACGTGCGAAACGGAAAAACCTATCTCGCGGCAACACTTCGCCACACCGGCGCCGTCATTGTCTATGACATCAGCACCCCTGCAAGCCCGAAGTTTTCGCACATCTTTAAAGTTGGACTGCAGGACAAAACAGGCTGCGATACCGCCGGTTCTGTGGTCAGGCCGGAAGGCATTGATGCGACTTCGAATCTGATATGGATTGCCAATGAGGACGAAGGGTCGGTAACCGTGATCGAAATTCCTTAGGAAAGAACGTGTGGGGGCCGCGCCCCCTGCGCCGCTATCGCACTCGCCTTATCACTGACGGCAGGCAGGGTCGCGGCGTCGAAATGGTGCAGATTCCAGGAAGCAAGGAGGCGTGGAAGGGAGCGTACTTCGTACGTGACCGACCACAACGACGCCGCTGA
>Ga0209737_10000979_pt1 | contig 21479 bp, 16 predicted proteins | sample TergutCu122P3_FD_187284 | JGI IMG/M metagenome (GOLD analysis project Ga0209737, IMG submission 187284) | Cubitermes ugandensis P3 segment gut microbial communities from Kakamega Forest, Kenya - Cu122 P3 (SPAdes) (version 2) | ecosystem: Host-associated > Arthropoda: Insects > Digestive system...
CTGCACATCCTCGGGGAAGAGCCCCTGGGCACGAAGAAGGATTTCTGAAATGGCAAGAAACTCGCGCATCTGGGATGCCTTCCTCGCATATTCTGCTGCATTCTGAAGCAACAGCACGCGCGTTGCCGCCGACGCTGCCTTCGGCACGAGCCGAAGCAGAATCGTCTGAGCAAGAAAGGGCGCGCCCAGCCCATCGACCGCCAAAATCTGCTGCGCCCATGTGCCGGCTGTGTGCTGCCCTTCCTGGGAAGCATGCAGCAAGGCCTCGAAAAATCGACTCTCAAAGGGCGTTTTGGCATGTGCCAAACCGTTCTCACATGCCTCTTCGTCTTCTTCTCCCAACATCAGACATCGCAAGGCATCATCATGAATGCGCCACATCTTTTGCTGGCGCATCTTTTGCGCCACTATGCGCTCCGCGTCCCGAAAGGCCGAATCGATCACCGAAGCCGTCATCACAGCCTGCCACAGAAGCCGAAGCCAGGGTTCCGAAAGCTTGCCTGCGGCCTGCTGCGCACGCGAAAAACTCGCTTTAAACTCCTGCTGACGCCCAATCACGGCAGCAATGGCCGCCACCGCAATATCCGACCTCCCATCCGCCCCTGCCCCCATCGACCCAAGCTCAAGGGCAAGCTCCAGCGCCCAATCATCTCGCTCCAGGCTATGATACGCCGCCCCCAGCACCGGCCCCACTCGCGCCCAATCCAATGGTGTGCGCCGCGCCGCCAGCCATTGCTCCCCCAAAAATGCCACCCCGGCCTGATCGCCGAGCATCGCCAGTGCTTCCATCAGCGCTCCCCACGCCCACCCCTCAGCATCTCCGCCTTCAAGCGGCAGCTGCCAAACTGACAAAGAAAGACGCTCACGATGCGAAAGCATCTGCACATGACCCAGGACATCGAAGATCCGAACATCCAGCATGTGGGTCTGAGTCTGACCAAGTGCCTGGCGCACCGCATCATATGCCGCCGCCCCCTCGCGTACAACTTCTATCCTGGCAAGGTTCGAGTGCGGCCAGACCGATTTAAGGCGTTCAATTTCTCTCGCCATGGCTTCATCCTGCCCGGAAGCCATCTGATGCAACACAATCCGAACCCCAAATGCCGGTGTCACCTGCGCATCGAGCAAAACAAAAGCCGGGTTCTGCGGCACAACCCCCATGATGGGCTGAAATCTCGCGTGCGTTTGCCCAACTTCTGTGACACGAAGCAATGCCGTCATCCGAGATGCCAGGCGTGCCCCTCTGGGCGCATTCAAATCGATGGCCGCATAGATTTCACCCCCCTCAGCGAGGTCTGCATGCGACAGAGCAACATGCACTGACCCGCGCTCGGCCAGCACATCGGTGGCAGGGTATACCAGACGTTTTGTCACGGCATGCAGCGCCACGCCTTTGGCAAACGCATATGCCTCCACCACAGGCGGATCATCGGCTCGCAGGCCATCGACCATGGCAAGCACTTCCACGCGCGCCCAATGTGCCTTGCGCTCCGCAACGCGACCCACCAGAAGTGTTGGTTTGGGCTCACCCACCGGCCAGCGCTGCCCGGGCACAAGGCGAACCCATGTTCCCACAGAAAAACTGCGCCCGTCGGCAATCCCTGTCACATAAAGTCCCTTGGACACAAAAACCACTTGGTTGGCAATATCATGTCGTGCCAGATTCGAGATCATGCCCCGGTGCCTGGGCAGATCCTCGACAATGGCAGCACGCTGCATCGAACAGCCGCACATACACAGCAAACACATGCCAACAAGCCATACCACCCAAGATTTGTTTTTTTTCGTGGGGGAGCATTGCTCCCCCACACCCCCTGCGATACTTCGTATCGCTTGTGGGTAGAGGGCAAAAAGTATCGTTTGATGCCACACTCCCAGCATGGCAAACAAAATTGAAGCAATCTGCCCGTATTTGCTGCTTCGATGTGGAGAACACGCAACGGACGAATTCTGAATCGTTGAGAGAAGAGAATTGCGTTTTTGGACATCACGCATCAGCATCACAAACACCACACATCAACCCCCAATCACACTCAAACACGCCGGCGTTTGCCCTCAGAAGCCGTAAACCCTTCCGGCGTCACGTTGCACCCACTCGCGATACACCCCGTCAGGGTCATCTCGCCCGTATCAAACCCCTCAATCGTGACATTTCGCAACACCACCGATTTGAGCGTGGCCACGCCATCAATACCTGCCAGGCGCCCCTGAGTGATTGTCAGTGACTCAAGCGATGCATCAAGAAGGTGCAAATTGACAAGGCTGCAATCGCGAAACTGCGTATTTGTCAGCTCCAACCCCTCGGCATCCTCCGTATCGCCAAACGTCGTACGATGCAGCACACAGCCATCAAAAGCCGTCTCCGCCAGAATCGTCGAACGGAAGGTGCAATTGTGAAACGTACATCCGTTAAAAAATGCCCCCTGGAGATTGAGTCCGTCAAAGACGGTGCCGTCAAAAATACACGCTTCCCACTCGGTATTGCCTGCATCCACACCATGTATGCGAATCGCCCCGATGTGATCGCCCTTAAAGCTGGCAGCTTCAAGACTAAGATCCGCATGTGACGCCAGGAGCGCCTCAAGCAGACCTTCATCCGATGCCTTTATCGCTTTTGTGATTTCCTTCTGAACCATAGACTTTTTTGTGGCTCCTAAAGATTCCGCCTCTCCCGCAAGCTGCGGGAAACAAACGGAGGATATTATTTCTTCTTAAGCGCGACATACACCGCACCGAAATCGCCGTCATCATCAAGAACGGGCACATACTCCAGAACCCGGTCATCGCCATGAAGCTGCGCCATCACACCATGCTTAACCACAGGCTGCCCCGGGCTCCCAAGCCCTTTGCCGCAAATGATCAATCCATAGGCGCACTTTGCATGAAAAGCCGCCGTCAAAAAATCATCCAGCCGAACCATCGCCGCATCATGGGCCAGGCCCCTGAGCTTAAGTGTCATCACCGCACCGTATCGTTCCTGATAACGGTTAATGTCACGCATGAGCCGGGACTGAGATGCCGACAAAACCATCCCCCCCTCACCCCCAACTAGGACATCATCACCCTTTGAAACCTGTGTCACCGTCACCTGCTCATCCACATACTGCGTATGCATGTGAGACAAATGGACACTCGGTGCGGCATGTACCTGTGCTGCCTCAAGCGTTTCCAAAGACGATGGATCGGCGCCTTCTCTCTGGTGCCTGGCACGCTGCCTGCGGGCCGTGGGTTGTGGTGAACCTATCCGCCTGACCTTCGACAGCGCCATTTCCTGCGTAAAAAGTGCAAACTCCCGCTCTTCCTCCGACATCGTCAGCACACCGCCATCCTCTGGCATCTTTTCCTTCGCCACGTCCCCCTTGTTGAACTTTTCCTGGTACAGATCAACCCCATCCAGCGCACCCATCGACTCGGCAAAAATCTCCGCATCCGACAAGTTCGATGTATCCAGCAAATCGGCCATCGTCAGGCGCTCTGTTCTCCCGGCCGGCACAGCCTGAGCCGGCTTGTGCGCAGGTTTCTCACTCGGCAGCTGTGCCCTCCGTGCCTGATGGGCCTCTTCTCTGTCCTGGGCATCAGACTTGCGAATCTCTCTGAGCGCACCTAACCCGGCAAAGGCATTTGTCGTAAATGCCTTTTCTGAAGATGCGCCAGCCTCAGGCATGTTTCGCTTGTTCTTCTTTGCCATACTCAGCCAATAAAATCGCACTTCATATAATCGCGCAGAGCCTCAGGCACACGAATCCGGCCATCCGCCTGCTGGCAGTTCTCCATGATCGCCACCATCGTGCGACCGACTGCCAACCCCGAACCGTTGATCGTATGGACAAACTCCGTTTTGGACTTGCCTTCCGGCGTCCTGTAACGGATATCGGCACGACGTGACTGAAAGTCGCCAAAATTCGAACAGCTTGATATCTCGCGATAACACTGCTGCGACGGCAACCAGACCTCCAAATCGTAACATTTGCGCGCCGAAAAGCCCATATCACCTGCACAAAGCAACACCACCCGATAGGGCAGATCCAAACGGCGAAGAATCTCTTCGGCATCCGATACCAATGCCTGATGTTCTGCCTCGCTCGTCTCCGGCGTGCAGAATTTTACCAGCTCAACCTTATCAAACTGGTGCTGGCGAATAATGCCGCGCGTTTCTTTGCCATAATTGCCCGCCTCTAACCGGAAACAAGCACTGTAGGCACAGTACTTTATCGGAAGCTGTTCCGGCGACAGCAACTCCTCGCGGTGGAAGTTCGTCACAGGAACCTCTGCCGTCGGAATCAAAAACATATCCCCGTTCGTCCTGTAGGCATCTTCCTCGAACTTCGGAAGCTGCCCCGTGCCCGTCATGGCTGCACGATTGACCAGATAAGGCGGCATGACCATCTCATAACCACGAGACGCATGGCAGTCGAGCATGAACTGAACCAGTGCCAGTTCCAGCCGCACTGCCGCGCCGCGCAAAAACGCAAAACGCGCACCTGACACCTTCGCGGCACGCTCAAAATCAATCAACTGATGCAACTCGCCCAACACATCATGCGACTTCGGCTCAAACGAAAATTCCGGTACGCTTCCCCAGCTGCGCACCACTTCATTGCCGGATTCATCCGATGCCTGCGGCACATCTGGCGCGGGCATGTTCGGAATATAAAGCATCATTTCTTCAAGCTGAGCATCGATCTCTGCCCGGCGAGCATCAAGCGACTTCAGCTCCGCACTCATCGACTTGAGCGACTCACGAAGCTGCTCCGCCCCTGCCTTATCCAATGTCCGCATTTGATCGCTGGCCTGGCGCTGCTCAAAGCGAAGCGCGTCGTAACGCGCACACTTCTGGCGCCGTTCCGCGCTCAACGCACGAAGCGTCTCAAAATCAACCTTCCCCCCACGAAATCTCAGCCCCTCCACCACTTCATCAAGGTGGGACAGAACATACTTCACGTCCAACATGTGTACGCACTCCCTAAACTGCCGCACTTTTGTTTCAAGCCAACCAAACCCATGCCGCCCGGCCTTCGTCCGAGCCTACCACCATTACCTCCGCCCGGGCACACTGTGCCAATATGACACACACCCGGACAAAAGCGCACTATTAGCGCCCCTAGCCCCTCCTTTGTCAAGCAATGAGTTTGGCACCAAAGATCAAATTCCCTTGACCTCCCGCGCTAAAATTCACGAATATCCATTTCACATTGTTCCGCATCTCGCGGTGATAATAACCTTGCCTCCTTCCAAATACGGCATTTCGAAACATGATTAACCTCATCCTCAGCCTCATCCTTGCGGCCGCCGGCTGGGCCGCCACCCTGCTCGTCTTCGACTCCTTCTGGGCCGGCATACTGCCCTTTATCATCCTCCTCCCACTGTCTCTTTTCCTCCTCAGCAGACACGTCAACAAAAAGTTCACTGCCATTTCGCAGCGCGCACAAGATGCCATGCAAAGCCTGTCTGCCGTCAAAAGCGAAGAAGCACGAAAAAACGTCCTCGACCGGGCCGTTGCCATCCTCAAACAAGGCTACGCCCTGAAGCACTTCCAATTCTATCTCGCGTCCCAGCTCAACGCACAAATCGGCATGCTTTACTACATCCAGAAGCGCTTCAAGGAAGCCGAACCCTACCTGGCCAACGCCTTCTTCCAGCAGGGCATCGCCATCGCCATGTACGCCTGCATTCTCTACAAACGCAAAGACTACGATGCCATGACCAGACAATTCGAACGCGCCGTCAAGCACTCCAAAAAAGTCCCCCTGCTCTGGAACCTCTATGCCTGGTGCCTGCTGCAAATAAAAAAACGCGACGAAGCCATCGCCGTCCTCAACCGCTGCCTGACCAGCAACTCAAATGACCAGACAACCCTGGCTAACTTAGACCTCATCAAAAACAGCGCAAAAATCAAAATGCGCGGCTACAATGAGCAATGGTACCAATTCCACCTCGACACGCCTCCGCCACAAAAAGTTACCTATGACAAACGCAGCATGTACCGCGGACATTAAACACCAGGGCTGTTAGATTCCACCCCCTCGCAGCCACGTCACCACCCCAGGAGCTTCGCCATGCACACGATGATGCGCCCATTTTTCCTTTTCTGCCTGCTCATCCTCATCCTCGCTGGCCAGCTCTCTGCCCCCCAAAGCACCGCCGACGCACAAGGCACGCCCGTTTCCAGACAACCCTCAAATGCCATCAGTGCCTTCGTGCACGGTAACACCGACTTCAGCATCGACGACATCCGCCCCATCGCCACCAATGCCTCCGGGTACCATCAAAAGTGGGAGTTCTTCATCGACTCTAAGCCCTACGAAGTCCGTATCAGGTTCGAAATATCAAGTGTGGCCTTTACTAAAAACGAAGGGAAAATCGGCGGACATGTCAAAAAATTCGACGACGACGGAAACCTGCTCCAGGAATTCCCAATATCCAAAACCTACAAGCCCGGCCAATGGCGAGCCGCGCCAACAGGGCTGGATCTCCGCTTCGGCAACGATTTTTCGCTAAAGTATGAAAATGGTCACTTCCATATCCGCGGACAATTCGAAAAAGGCCAATTCAACTACGCCATCCCGCTCAACCCCTGGAAACCCGGCACAGGCAACGTCTTCTTCGGCAACAACGAAAACAATGTTTTCAAATATGCCATCCTGACCTACCAAAAACCCATTCAATCGGGCACTTTCGTCATTGATGGCCAGAACATCCCCGTACATGGTCAGGCCTACGCCAACCACTACCTGCTGATGCTGCCGGTTTACGAAGCATTCGACGAAGTCGCCGACTTCCGTATTCGCCGCGATGGCCTGCTCGTCGAGTTTCGCTACTACGTCCCATCACAAAACTTTGCCGCCGCCTCCTTCGGTTTCCTCATGGTAGCCTACGAAGGACAGCTCATCTTCTCCTCGACAAACATCGAACGCACAACACTCCAAACCTGGCTTGATGATGCCCACTACGGATACGAGATCCCCGCAAGACAAGTGATTCGCGCCACCGACGGCGCCAATACAGCCACCTTCACCATGCTGTCGGCCTCCCCCCAACCCACTGATCCCTATGCCAACCTCCCGGCTTTCCAGCGCAATGTCGCCACACGCTTTGCCAAACCCATCACCTATTCCATCCCCATCGACTGGCTGCTCGATCTCCATGTCGACGGCTACTCCGCCAAAATCCCCATGTCAAACACCTACTCCATGACACGGCTGCGCTAAGCCTTTCGAGCGCCCGCTATTGCTCGCCCGGGCGAGCAATACGCGGCCGGGCGCGGCTATCTGCCAATGGGCAGATACGCTGCGCCTTTTATTTTTTCTGGGGAGCTCTGTCCCCCTCTTCGAGGGGGATGTCGGCACCTCCCTCAAAGAGGGAGATTTTGCCGACAGGGGGAGGCCCCACACCCCCTGCAATGCTTCGCATCAGTTCACCCGCGCCGCAATGTTTCGACGAAACGTTTGGCCCAAGGTGAAGCGTTCACCACCTTGTCTGGATCGACTAAAGTCAGCAGCTTGAATGAATGCTCGCCCTTGCCATAAATACCCTTAGTCTTACATTCGCGGGTTGCACTTGCCAAAATGTCATAAATCTGCTGCTTACCTATAAGTTCCAACGCCTTGGTGGTAGGAGGAAGGCTGTTTTCCTTGAACCCCTGCCCAAAGAACTTCTTCAACGTCTCTCGATCTGCCAGCAACCAGGCTTCCATGCACTGTACCATCAGATGACACTGCAAATCATTGCTGCCATCCGGCTTTTCCCAGCCGTCACCCTGGCGTTGCAGCAAATGCTGCCAAGGCAGCCACTGATCACGATCCTCCTGACTAAAAACATCACCGGGCTGAGCACCTATCACCACAGGTGCTTCGCTGTCGACCAGCAGCATGGCTGACTCGCCATTACGTACAGCTGTGCAAAACGACTTATAGGCATCCATTCGGCTGCCACAGGCTACAACACGCGGCATTTTTCCGGTCAGTCCTGCCTTTTTCAAAAAGTCCTTAAACCCATTACGGCAGGCCGTTCTCAGTGCAGCTGTGTCGCCACCGCCCTCGACATAGAGTCTCACCACCGCGTCCCTCCGATCTCACCACGTGTCCACAATTGCCCCAGCCGATACTTTTCCAACCAGGGTTTGAGCTTTTCAGCGTCCAGACGAGTCAGCGTCGTACCCACGTCAGACTTCTCTGCCACCATCACTGCTTCTGGCTGATCGCTCATTGCATCCACTAACACGTCAGAATGGGTGGTCACAATCAACTGAGTACGCTCAGAGGCTTCTTTCAGCAACTCGGCCAGTGTAGGCAGTACGTCGGGATGTAGACCCAGTTCTGGTTCTTCGATGCATACCAGCGGCGGCGGATTGGGATGACATAACACTGCCAGCAGGCACAAGTAACGCAAGGTGCCATCCGACAGGCGCGTGGCCGGAATCGTGAAACGTCCTTCGTGGAAGAACACCTGCACAGTGCCCCCTTCGATCTGGACATCATAATCGTCAATGCCGTCGTACAATGACCGCAACGCCTCCAGCAGGCGTTGCTTGACAGCAGGCTCACGACGCAGACGGTTCAGCACAAGCCCCAGATTGCTGCCGTCAGGCTCCAGATACTCGTTGGGCAAGTCGGCCTTCTGTGGCAGGCGTGGCGGAGTATAACGGCCAAAATTCCATTCGCGGTAGAGGCGAATTTTGCTCAACACTTGCCCCAAATAGGTCACTTCCGGGTACTGATCCGGGTCACGGCGCTGGGCAAGGATAGACTTTTCCAAATCTACGTCCTCTTGCCGCAGGAAACGATTCGAACCTTTCACATTCAGCGTCGGCCGTCCGCCGTTGAAGTGATAGTAAAAATAAACCTGTTGGTGTTGAGCACTGGCTGGCCTTTCGTTCTCAATACCTTCATCCACAATCTGGAAACGTTGTCCGACTTCGGTAAAAGCCAAATAATAGCGCAAACACTGCTGTCCATTTGGGTTGCATACAACCGCATCCAGCTTTGCTGTCGGAGTGGCACTGCTGCCTTTGTACAGCCAATCACGCACACCGCCACCCTCGCGGATGGGTCTGATCAATTGTTCCGGCGCATTCTGAAGCAAGGCAAAAGCCTCCAGCAGGTTAGATTTGCCTGCGCCGTTAGGACCAATGATCACATTCAGCGGCCTTAACGGAATCGCCTCGCTGGACGCGCCGAAACTGAGGAAATTGTTCAACTGTATCGAGTGAATCAACATGATTTCCTCCTGGTCTTCCTCAATCCTCATATTTGGCTTCCAAACCCGGAATTTTCTTCAATCCTAGGCAGGATTCCTTTTTTAATATTCAGCACCACCAGTTTTCAGTCAGGGGCTTCGGGGAACTGGTTCCCCCCTCTCCCCCCTGTTGGCGAAAGCCGACTCCCCCTCAATGAGGGGGGCAGCGGGGCGTTGCGGGGCCGGCGACTGAGGCCCCGCAAAGGGGGTAGACGCGTATCGGCCGCGCCCCCTTTCAAAAGGGGGGTTGCGGCCGAAAGCGGCGCAGGGGGCATTGCCCCCTACAAAACCTGTAGGGGCGAACGATATTCGCCCGCTGCGTTAGGAAACAATCAGCCCAATCACGAGCAGGATCACCCCAAGGCCGGCCGAAATTGACGCAACCATCGTGTATTTCTTGATGCTTGAGGTCGCATTCTGCAACATCTCGTCTTGAGAGCGCGTGGAAACGATGACATTGGTCTTGCCGTGCTTCTCGATGATCAGATCGCCCATCTTGTCGCAAAGCGTGCCGACGACCGTCAGGCGGCGATCCAGCCCGATGATTTCTTCCTTAAAGCTCACTGTCTCCGGGCGAGAATTTGATGACACGCTTAACGACAGGTTCACGTTGTTCGATGACATGTTTGACATGTTATTCGATGACATGTTCGGCATGCTGGACATGTTATTCGAGGACATGTTTGATGACATGTTCGACATGTTCGACGTGTTCGATGCCAGATCAAATGAAAACCGTCCCAGACTGATGGTCTGCTGGTTGCTGCCAAAATTCGTTTCGGAGCGATCAACGCTGACGCGTGTGCCTTCGAATTGGCCATCGCGCGGATCGACGATTACCGTTCCCGTGCCGTCATCAAGCGTAAAGCGCGTCGAATTCGTGCTCTGATCCAGCACATCCTCGCGCACCCGCGTGCGGGTCTGCATATTGCCGTTAGAGTCGCGCTCCTGGTAAGTCTCTCTCCGCTTGGCCGTCACCCTCATCCTGTAATAAATGCAGGGTATATTCCCAAGCGGGCTCATCAGGGGAGCGTCACAGCGCGGATCACCCATCACGGTCAGCTGCTCGGCCACTGTGTTTTCCTCGCCGAGCGTACCAAGCGAGGCCTTCGTTTCCTTGTAAAGGCTCAAGATCTCGCCGATCTTCTGCTTACCGGATGCTGCCAGCTGTTCAAGTCGCTTCGTAGCACTGACGCGCATCACAAAGCAAATGATCGCAACAATGATAAGAATACCGCCAATAATTGCCATGCGAATTCTCCTGATTTCGAACAAGTCACCAAAGAACGGAGGCGTCTGGAGCCTCCAAAACTACATTTCCTCGACCGCTGTGCCGGCCAGTCCCATGCCGCGTTCGCGTTTCTTCTTCACAACAGGCTTTTCGTCTTCGGGCACCTCAAGATGCGGCGGCAGTGCCACGAAATCGCGCGATGCCGACTCGACACGAAGGTTAAACGCCTCGGCAAACAGTTTTCGGAAGGCGCCTATTGGCTGTGCATACCTGGCACCGCGAATTTCGATGGACCAATAGAGCGGGCGCTGAGGGTTAGCAGCATACTCGACAAAATAGGCTTTCTCGGAAAAGCGATAGACGAGCTCAAAGAAAACCGGCACGCTGCTGTCATAGCCTCCCTTCTCAAGGAAGATATCATGCGACGCCACGCTTGGCTGAAAGTAGATCTCGGCCCAGGTCTGGGCGACGGCCTCGTCAACAGGCTGGGCAAGCCCACGAAAAGCGATCTGCTGCACCATGGCCGAGACCGCCGCTTTGGGCGGGCGATATCCTGGCCTTTCGCTCGTAATCAGCACATCATAGCGGCGAATGCGCTCATTTTCCGCGACATCCGGCTGATCTTCGTCTTCCAGTGCCGCAGCCTGTGCAAAGGTCTCTGGCTGCACCTCGACAACTTCCGCCTGCTGTTCATCCTGAATCTGCGCCGTTTTGCTCCGGCCCTTGGCACTCTGTTTCTTTTGCTTGGTCGGGGTCTCCGCATTACTTGCCATGAAGTCACTCTCCTTGTTACATGAGTCGAAACAAACGAGGCAAGTTGTACATCAGTTTGTGCCTCGCTTCAACACGATTGACGCCCCGCTGCGTCCTGTACGGAATGAAACGATATGAATATAAAAAAAAATCTTCGCTTTGCGCGCCATACTCTCCTGAGTAGCATGCTCCTTGGGTCAATCGCAAACGCCTCCCCCCTCTCCGAAGGGCTAAGTATCCAGCGTGCCCAGGAAGAAAACGCATTTTCAGACTGTCTCGAAGCCATCGCCTCTCCCCAGGAGGCCCAGGCCTGCACCGACTGGATCGTCAAGGCGACGTGCCTGCATACTTTCGATGAAAGACAGGACCATCTCGCGCGCCTGACCCCGGCCCAAGCCATGCGCGACTACCTCGAAAAAGCCGAGGCCATCGTCTGGGCCTCAACCCAGTGTGACCCCATGGCCATGCGCGCACTCTCGCTCCGAATTCTGGCGCGCGATGCCTTGTCCGAGCCTCGCTCAAAACTGAAACGATGGCAGAGAATCTTTGAAGATATCAACAAGCGCCTGCCCGAGCAGCGCCTCTACCTCTGCCACGAAGCGGCAACTTCGCCAGATCTTGGCACTCTCCTGGCGCAGCCCTCCATCCGCCGTGCCATCGAACAATGCCTCGACGACATGACCCGCGCCTCTCAGACGACATCCGCGATGTTCGATATTCTGACAGCCCTCGAAGACGTCAGCCCCCAAATGCTGAACCTCCCTGCCCGCGCCCTTCTCCTCATGGAGGCCATCGGCAAACAGCAGTATGAGACAGCGCGCGCACAGATGGCTGTCCTCGACATCGACGCCCTGACACCCGAACTGCGCCAGCGCCTGCTGGATAAAATCCTGTCTGCGGCCCCCAATCTCATGCCCATTCGACCTCTGGCAGACGTCGCCTGCCACCGTGGCTTTGAGCCCGAAGCATCAGGCGCCGTTAATCGCCGGCGCGCACTTTACGCAGCCCTGGCCCAGATGCCGCATCCCTTTGCCGTCTTTGTCGCCAGAAATGAAGCGGCCCTGGCCCTGGCGATCTGCGATCATGGCACGATTGCCAGACGGCTGGCCCAAATCTATGCCCGCGCTCCCAACAACCACGACGTTCAATCCTACACTGACAGCCTGATAGCCCACGCTGTACGCCAGCACGATAACAGTTTAGTGCTGGCACTCTCAGACTCCCTCTCGACGCTCACCCATGAGGCAAAAGCTGTGTTCAGCCAAAAACACGGCGATACCCTCGCATCGGCCGCCATCGCCTGGGCCCATGGCGCCATGGCGCGAAGCGACAGCGCCATGGCCGAACGCGTCCTGCGGCAAACCGTCGCTTTTGTCACCGACAAATCGCGCCCTCAACTCTACCTTGCGCTGGGATTGGCCCTGGCCGCCGAAAACAAACCCACCGAGGCACTCCAGTACTGGCACGACATCATCCAGCGCTTTCCTCAAGACAGGAACATCGACGATGCCTACTACCTCTCAATTGTGCTGCTGCAAAAACTCAAAAAACCTCAGGAAGCCAAAGCACTCCTGACCGAATTTGCCGCCAAACGTCCTCAAAGCGACTGGCTTGTGTGGCTCACACCATAGATTTCTTTTTTTCGTGGGGGAGCATTGCTCCCCCACCCCCCCTGCGAACCTCCCCTTCAGGGGAGGTGGCGGCGGACACCCTCCGGCGCTTTGCGCCACCTCCCTCGGAGAGGGAGGCTTCGACGGAGGGGTGCGCGTATCGCTTGTGGTGAAGTGGCAAAGTGTATCGCTTATGGCCACATGCTCTGCATTGCAAGCGGGGGAACTGTCTGCATGCGTTCACAAATCCAATGCAGAGTGGATCGTGGCGATTTAAGCTAAAAATGCCCTAACCTTTGTCCTGTGTGGTCTCTTTTTGCGCCACTTGTGCACTGGATGCCTGGTCATCTGACTTATCTTCGATAGCGCGGCGCTCGGCGGCTTTCTTGGCCTCTTCTTCCTCTTCGGCCTTGACCTCGCGCATCCCGCGCTTGAAGTTTCGAATGCTCTGCCCCACCGAAGAGCCAAGCTGCGGCAGCTTTGCTGCGCCAAACAGGACGAGAATGAGGACGGCAATGAGGATGAGCTCCTGAGTGCCGATGCCAAATGCAAGTGCTACCATACGGGAATCTCCTTCGTTGCAAACACTGGCCCCGAACGCCAAACGTGCACTAGCACAAAGCGCCGGCGCATGCAAAGTAGCGTTTCACAAACGCGTTTCAAACTGCTAAATCCCGCCCCGGGAGGTGTGCATGGAATCGATCGCGCACAGGCTGAGACAAGAGCGAGGAACGATATACAAACACGCCAGACACCGTGTCGGGCTCCTCAAGCCAAGCCCGTATTTTCTCAGCATGAGTTCACTGGGGTTTCAGCAGATCTACAAACTCATCAATGCCTGTGATGATTTTTGCGCTCAGCGCGCTTTCCTGCCAGACAATCCCGAGGCAGCGCGCACGATTCTCTGCTACGAAACCCAGACGCCGCTGGCAAACTTCGACATCATTGCCGTATCCATAGCCTACGAACTCGAAATACCAGACCTCATCCGATGTTTCGATCTTCTTGGCCTGAGCCCGTTTGCCGCCGAACGCGACATCAACGCGCCGCTTATCCTCATGGGCGGCCCGCTGAGCTTCTCAAACATGATGCCGCTACGGGACATGGCCGATGCCATGATTTTGGGCGAAGGCGAGGGCCTGATTGAAGACTTCTGCGAGGTGTGGCGGCGGTATCCGCATAAGAAGCTTTTTTTGGATGCCGCAGCGCACGAACTGCCCGGTATCTGGATTCCAGGTACCTCGCCGCACATGCCCCCCTGCCGGTTCGTCCCGGCCTCTCACCTGCCTGCCACCTCGCAGATCCTCACCACCGAGACAGAATTCAGCGAGATGTTTATGATCGAATCCGAGCGAGGATGCTCAAGGCGATGCAAATTTTGCGTGATGCGAGGTGAAAAAACCGCCGGCATGCGGCTCGTTTCTGCCGATCACATCTGCGCCCTTACCCCCCCGGACGTCAAAAAAGTGGGCCTCGTCGGCGCCGCCGTATCGGACCACCCCCAGCTCCTGCCCATGCTCGAACAGCTCGTCGCTGCCGGCCACCAGGTCTCCCTGTCGAGCCTGCGAACCGACCGAATCTCGGATCCCCTCCTCGACTTGCTCGCCCTCTCAGGGCTTCGCACCCTGACCATCGCCGCCGATGGCCCCACACAAACCCTGCGCCAGATGCTCACCAAGGACGTCACCGATCAGCAGCTTCTGGATGCAGGACGCATGGCGCGCACACGAAACCTGGCCGTCAAAATGTACGTCATGATCGGCCTCCCCGGCGAGCAGGACGAGGACATGGACGAACTCGCCAAATTCATCCTCGATGGCTTTTCCGGCCTCAGGCTGTCACTCGGCATCTCCCCCTTCGTCTCCAAACGGCACACGCCCCTCGACAATCTCCCCTATGCCGGCATTCGCGTTGTCGAGGGCCGCCTCAAGCGCCTGCAAAAAAAACTCGCAGGACGCGCCGACATTCGCCAGGTTTCAGCCAAATCCGCCTGCCTGGAACATGCCTTTGCACAGGGCGGACCAGAAATGGGGGCCATTGCCGCCGAAGCCGTCCGCGCCGGCAATCGCTTCGCCGACTGGAAACGCGCGATGAAACAAGCCGGAAAAACGCTTGAGTAACCAGGAACAATGTACCAAATCTGCAGGGGCGTAGCGTGCTGCGCCCTTTGTGAAAGGGGGCAGCCCCCCATAAGCGTTAACTTAATGGTGAATATTTAAGTTTGATTTTTCAGAACACCAATAATTCCTTTGCTAATTCGTTAATTGATGGCAGCTCCGCTGCTTGAGCTTGAGCTTGAGCTTGAGCTTGAGCTTGAGCTTGAGCTTGAGCTTGAGCTTGAGCTTGAGCTTGAGCTCATAGCTAGTAGCTACTAGCTAATAGATCGTAATTAAGAGCCATAAGGCAAAAGAACAATAAAGCTAACAATCAAATTAACGCCTATGGGGCAGCCCCCCCTAGCAGCTTCGCTGGCGTCCCCCTAAAGGGGGAGTAGCTCCCCCACAAAAAAGAGGAGAAAAAGATGGCGAGAATCGCGCTGCATGCCCTGGGCTGCCGCCTCAATGAAGCAGAAATCGAACGCCTGTCGCGTGATTTGCAATCGGCGGGGCACACCATCGTCCGCATTGAGGACGGGCCGGACGTCGTTGTCCTCAACACATGCGGTGTGACGGGCGATGCCATGCGAAAATCCCGCCATATGGCCCGGCGGCTTGCCAGGCATCGGCCGAAGTCTCTCGTCATCATGGGGTGCGCGCTCGACCTGACGCCGCTGGATGCGGCCTTTTTAAGCGGCCTTGACCAGGCGCCGTGCGCCGACGATTCCGCTGATCAGGTGCAGGCTGCGAGGGGGTCGGCGCGTATCGGCCGCAGGGGCGGTTCGCGAACCGCCCCTACGCCGATAGCGACGCAGGGGGAGACTTCCCCCACCTGCCCCATCAGCCCGTCGACGGTGCTTCCCTCATCGACTTTGCCTTACGCTATCGACATTTTGCATATTCGCCGGGAAGAGAAGCCAGGGGCTGCGCATCATATTCTGGCGCGAATGGCGGCTATCGGCCTGCCGAACTCGCGGCATGTGGTCGGGGAGGTTTCGCATCGTGCCCACACGCGCGGCTTTATTAAAATACAGGATGGCTGCAACAACCAGTGCAGCTATTGCGCGGTGCGTCTGGCGCGCGGGCCCGAACGGAGCGAACTGGCAGCGGCGGTTCTCGAAGACGTCCGGTCGCAGCTGACGCGGGGTTGCCGCGAGATCGTGCTGACGGGCGTGCAGCTTGGTGCTTGGCGCGAGGGTGAGCGCCGACTGCCCGAGCTGCTTTCTCTGCTCCTTGAGGAAACGCCTGTAGAGCGGCTGCGCCTGAGCTCGATCGAGCCCTGGCATGTCAGCCCGTCACTTTGGCGCCTGTGGGAAAATCCCAGACTCTGCCCGCATTTTCATATTCCGGTTCAGAGCGGCAGCGATGCCGTCCTGAAGGCCATGCAGCGGCGCATTCTCATCCCCGCATTCCTCGAACGGCTCAGCGCCATTCGCCTGGCGATTTCCGGCGTTCGGATTTCGACCGACCTTATCGTCGGCTTTCCCGGCGAAACAGATGCGATGTGGTCAGAAACGCTCGATTTTATCGACGCAGCTGCGCTCGACGATGTGCACCTGTTCCGATTCTCTCCGCGCCCCGGCACAGAAGCCGCGAGTTTGCCCAATCCCATCAGCGATGCGCAAAAACGTGCGCGCTATGCACAGGCACAGGCTAAAATCGAGACAATACGAAACATGCGCCTGACAAACAGCCTCAATACCGAACACGCTGTCTTGTGGGAATCCGCCGAAAAACCCGTCGATGGAAAATGCCTCTGGAAAGGATACAGTGCAAACTATCTTCTCTTCCGGCGAGAATTCGAAGCAGAAAAAGCCATGCGCGGTACTCTCACCCATGAAATTTTCGACCACCGCGATCTGCTGTCAAACAGCCATCTGTAGCGAGTTCTTTTTTTTGTGGGGGAACCATTTCCCCCACACCCCCTGCGTGCCTCCCCTTCAGGGGAGGTGGCGGCAAAGCCGCCGGAGGGGTGCGCGTATCGCTTGTGGGTAGAGGGCGAAATGATTCGTTTTTGGCTAAAATTCTCGTCTTTTGGAACAGTTTCTCGCTTGAGATGACGGGTGATTTTTAGAACTCGACGGCCGTGAGACCCACACACCTGCGTGCCCCCCTTAGGGGAGGTGGCGGCAGGCACCCAAGGGGCGCTTTGCGCCACCTCCCTCTGAGAGGGAGGCTTCGACGGAGGAGTTCGCGCATTGCTTGTGGGTGAAGTGGCAAAGGGTATCGTTTATGGCCACGTGCCCTTACATTGCGGGCAGGGGAGAGACAGTTTGCCTGTGTTTGCTGCTCTAAGGCGAAGGATACGCAGGATTGGAAGAGAGGGCGCAGGGTTATTTGCAGGCTTCCGGCTGCGTGTTTGAATAAAGAATCGTCCTTTCATTCGTGCTTCTGAGGTAAGCAAACTCAGTGCTGCCGCGCAATCGGCGTACAGCACAGACGTCAAAATCCTCCCGCCCCGTTGGAGCAACTCTTCTATCGGTCCTATAAAGCCAGTAGGTCGGGCCGCCAGGATTAAAGCCAAGTTTCTTCCACTCAGATTTAGCAAAAGATGCCATTTGCACATCTTTACGCGTACGGTCTGGTGCCTCGCTTGGATTAAAGCCATCCTTCGCGGTGATAAATGTATTCCAGGCCGAAAAAAAGGCCCGCTGTTTGGCGGCAATATCGACGAGATTGGTATTGGCTTCGGACTTGGCAGCATCGTCGATATACCGGCCATAGGCGGGGATGGCGACGGCCACCAGGATGGCAATAATGGCCACGACGACCATGAGCTCAATGAGCGAAAAACCGGTTCTCTTCATCATGTGTATGCCTTATAAATACTTGTGAAAGCGCTTTCGAAACGGATGCAGCAGGCAGCGAGTACGTAGCCTTCGGCCTGCGTGACTCTCCATTTAAGGAGAAAGGAGATAGGGCTTCCAGCCGTCGAAGGTAAACGGGTGCGTCGTCGTGTCAATCATGGGTCTGTCCATGCCCGTGCCGAAAATAGCCACCCTTTCGTTGTTTCGCAGCAACAGATTGGCTGACACCAGGAAATACTCATTGCTGCCGGCATCGGTAAAGAAACATACGCGGTACCGCCAGCGCTGGGCGCCTTCGAGGCTTAGCCCAAGCTCGCTCCAGTCTGTCCTGACGTCTTCCCAGGCGACAGCCAGGTCTGGCGTAAGGCTACTGGGATTGGGAGTAAGACAGCCCTGGGCAATGGCGCCTCCGCCTGCACCGGCCAGACCCCAGTCGTTGATGACATTGGTGGCTTGCGCAGCAAGCTGGTGCAAACCAGCGATGGCCTCCTGATCTCTTGCCGCGGTTTGATATCCGCGATAGGCAGCCACTGCCAGAGTTGCCAGAATCGCCACAATGGCGACGATAATCATGAGTTCAACGAGGGTGAAACCACAGCGCTGAGTTCTCAATCGAGACATGCCAAACCTCGTACGACATTCGACGGCATTGGAGAGGCCCTTACCCCCACAAACACTCGCCACACAAACATATTAGCGCGAAGTTTGCGCTTTCGCAAAGCCCATTTGTTGTCTCAAACTATGATAGCGGTTAAAATATCAATACACTTGGCACACAAATGACATATGTCCCATGTCTGGCTGTCGCTTCGTGCTGACAGCGAGGCCTGCTCAACTGTAAGGAAAGAACCTGCCATGGCATCACGCGTATTCCTGTCGCCTCCCCATATGTCTGATCAAGAGGAGATCTGGCTCAGGGAAGCATTTGCATCGAACTGGATAGCCCCGCTGGGCCCATTTGTGGATCGATTCGAGCAGACACTCGGCACCTGTCTTGGAGGGCTGCATGTGTGTGCCCTGAACTCCGGGACAAGCGCCCTGCATCTGGGCTTGCTTGTCCTTGGGATCGAGCCGGGTGATCGCGTGTATTGCTCGGATTTTACCTTCAGCGCAACCGTCAACGCCATACGCTATTGCGATGCAGAACCGGTCTTCATCGACTCGGAAACCGAGTCCTGGCAAATGGACCCCGATCTCCTGGCGGCCAGGCTCGAAGCTGACGCGCGCGACAATCGCCTTCCGCGGGCAGTTCTCGTCGTGGATCTCTATGGGATAAGTGCAGATTACGCGCGAATTCTGCCGATTTGTGAGCAATACGGCGTTCCGATTCTGGAAGACAGCGCAGAAGCGCTCGGATCGACGTACCAGGGCAGGGCCTGCGGCACTTTTGGCCATCTTGCGGCGTTTTCCTTTAACGGCAACAAGATCATTACGACTTCCGGCGGGGGGGCGCTCGTCTCTTCCGATGCCTCGCTCATTGCACGCGCGCGTTACCTTTCGACACAGGCACGCGAACCGCGCCCGTACTACCACCATACAACGATTGGCTACAACTACCGGCTCAGCAATCTGCTGGCAGCCGTAGGGTGCGGCCAGCTCAGCGTGCTGCCATCACGCGTCGCCGCGCGCCGCGCAGTCAATGCTTATTATCGCCAGGCGCTGGGCGATATTCCCGGCCTGTCTTTTATGCCCGAGCCACCCGGGGCTGTCTCCAACTGCTGGCTGACGGTTATCCAGCTCGATCCTTCACAGGCAAAGCTCTCTCCCGAAGCGCTTCGCCTCACCCTCGAAGAAAAAAATATCGAATCGCGCCCGGCCTGGAATCCCATGCATCGGCAGCCCGTTTTCGAATCGTTCGAATGTGTGGGGGGGGCGGTGTGCACACAAATCTTTGAGCGCGGCCTGTGCCTCCCATCCGGCAGTGCTCTTGACGAAGTCACCCTGGCGCGCGTATGTGACGCCATCCGGGAGGCGCTCACCTGACCCTGATTCTCACTCAGTTCGAGTCCATCCCCTGCTCTGCCATGGCATCGGATTCGAACTGCGAAGCCCATAAACAAGGTATCTGATGCGTAAATACGGCAATGCAGTTCTGCGCCTTCTGGCCGAAGTCGTCTGTCTGGCTCTGGCATTTTGTCTGGCCTTCCTGGTGCGTCTCGACTTTGCGTTCGACGCGTCCTGGCTGTGGCGCATGACGCTGCACCTGCCCTTCGTCGTACTGCTCGAAGGCCTGGCACTGTGGGCCGTAGGCGCCACGCGCGGTGCCTGGCGGTTTGTCTCCATCGTGGATGTCAGAAAGATTGCCCTGGCCCTCTTCATCGCACACATTCCGATCGTTGCCATCCGCATTCTGGCAGGACTTTTCACAGATGACTCGCTGGCCTGGCGCATGGCGGTGCTGCCATGGGGCATCATTTTCATCAACCTCTGCCTGGCCTTCCTGTTCTCCGTGTCGATTCGCGTGCTTCGCCGCCTTATCCATGAGCACATCATGCGAAGACGGGGGCTTCTCGACATGACACGTCCCGCCGAACGCACGCTCCTCATTGGCGCTGGCCAGCACGGCAGGCGCGTGGCTGAATCGCTGCGGCTGCATCCAGAACTCGGCATTGAGATCGTCGGCTTTATCTCCGATGACCCTTCTAAACTGCACCGCAACATTGCCGGGCTCCGCGTCCTTGGGACGCTCGACGATCTCGGTCAGATTGCCCGCAAGATGCATGTCACCCAGGGCATCGTCACCCAGGCCGACGCACACGGCGATGCCCTGCGCCGAATCCTCGAAGTCTGCTCCACGGCGGCGCTGAGGACGAAAATCGTCCCCATGATCCACGATATCATCGAAGGCAACGTCGACATCGGTCAGGCACGCGAAATCTCCGTCGAGGATCTCCTGCATCGCGATCCCGTCCAGCTCGATAAAGCACAGATCTCGGAGTTTCTCAAAGGCAGGCGCATCCTCGTCTCCGGCGCAGGCGGCTCGATCGGCAGCGAAATCTGCCGCCAGGTACTGGCCTTTGCTCCCGCCAAAATCATCCTCCTCGAACGCTGCGAACTCTTCCTCTACGAACTTGAGAGAGAGCTGCAAACGCTTGCCACTCAGACAACGCTCGTGCCCTGTCTGGCCGACATCTGCGACGCTTCGCGCATGGAAGAAGTTTTCTCGTTCCACAAACCCGAGGTGGTTTTCCACGCAGCGGCCTACAAGCACGTTCCCATGCTTGAGCATAATCCTGGCGAGGCCATCCGCAACAACGTCGAAGGCACGATGATCATGGCCAACGCCGCAGACGCCCACCAGTGCGAAGCGTTTGTCATGGTATCGACCGACAAGGCCGTCAATCCGACAAGCGTCATGGGCACGAGCAAACGCATCGCCGAGCTCTATATCCAATCCATGACCGCAAACAGCAAAACCAAGTTCTGCGCTGTGCGCTTTGGCAATGTCCTGGGTTCGACAGGATCCGTGCTGCCGCTCTTTCGCACGCAAATTGCCAATGGCGGTCCCCTGACCGTCACACACCCCGACATGGTGCGCTACTTCATGACCATCCCCGAAGCAAGCCAGCTCGTCATGCAGGCCGCCACCATGGGACAGGGCGGCGAAATCTTCGTTCTCGACATGGGAGAGCCCATCAAAATCGTCCAACTCGCCCGCGACCTGATCCGCCTGAGCGGCAAAACAGAAGCCGAAATTCCCATCAAGTTCACCGGCACTCGCCCTGGCGAGAAGCTTTTTGAAGAGCTC
>Ga0209737_10000980_pt1 | contig 21474 bp, 17 predicted proteins | sample TergutCu122P3_FD_187284 | JGI IMG/M metagenome (GOLD analysis project Ga0209737, IMG submission 187284) | Cubitermes ugandensis P3 segment gut microbial communities from Kakamega Forest, Kenya - Cu122 P3 (SPAdes) (version 2) | ecosystem: Host-associated > Arthropoda: Insects > Digestive system...
ACTGTGCGCATGTGGCGGGCTCCTGATTGGTGTGGATACCGTAAGGATAACCCGATCACATGCGCACATCGCGTTCATCCAACTTTAATTGATTGAATTTATTGGATAATTTGTGGGGAAACATCAGGGGCAGGCCCCGCGGGAATGACGGAGCTACTCTTTGCGACTTCGCGTGAGGCAACCCTCCCGGACTACACGGTGGATTGCGCCGCTACGCGGCTTATCCACCCTACGCACTACGATTGTTGCGGCGGTGAGGCATCATCCACAAGCAAACGCACTTCACGTTGCGGGAACGGTATTTCGATGCCGTGCTGGGTGAAAAGCTCCCAAAGGCGCAGGTTAATGCGGCTTTTCAATGTGCCTTGTCCGTTTTCAGGATCGCGCACCCAGAAGCCCAGCATCAGGTTGATGCTGCTTTCGCCGAAATCGACGATGAGGGCGCTTGGCGCTCGTTTGCCGTCGGCAACGCGGGGCTCGGCCATGGCGGCTTGTTCCATCAGTCGCAGCGCCAGCGGCAAGTCGGTGCCATACGCCACCCGTATCGGAAGCGTGGTGCGCGCTTCACGCTGGCTCGATGAATGGTTGAGCACGGTTTGCGTCAGCAAAACTTCATTGGGCACCATTGCGTCGATGCCTTCGATGCTGCGAATTACGACGTAGCGGGCGGTCACTTCGCGGACGACACCGAAACGACCGTCGACCGTGACCATATCACCGATCTTGATCGCGTGTTCAAACAGCACGGCGAAACCGGCGATGTAATTGGCGGCGATTCGTTGCAGGCCGAAGCCGATACCGACACCGATGGCACCGCCCAGCACGGCGAAAACGGTCAGGTCGATGCCGATGCTTTGCAAGGCGAGCAAGACGGCCACCAGCAACAGCAGCGCGCGCAGAAAACGCGCCAGCAGCAAACGTCCGTTGTACGACGCGCCCTGCGGTTGTGTTTTCGGCAACAGGCGGCGCTCGATGATATCGGCCACCCATAACGTCGCCAGCACTGTCAGGATCAGCACTACAACGCCCTTGATCATCGTCCACAGCGACACGCCCGCGCCGAGCGGCAGCACAATACTTTCAAGCTCTTTCTTCAGCTCTGGCAGGAAACCGAAGAAGTGCAACACCACCAGAAACCAGATGATGAAGGAGACGGTGCGCTCCGATGCTTTCAGCCAGGCGGCGTGAGGGGAGACGGTGTGCAGTGTGTAAACCAGTATCCGAATGACGGCAAACGCCAGCGTCAGCGGTAACGCGATGCTGAGAAAGAACGCTTCTCCGTAGAGATGGAAAATCGCACGCGCCAGCAGCACGAACAACAGCGCCAGCAGCGGAAACATCACGCGCATCATGCCGCCTGACCATGTTTGCTCCGGTAACCCCTGCTTCTGTTGCTTTGAGTGCCAGTACCGGCTCAGTCCGTAAGCAACTGCGACGCTCGCCAGCGTCAGCGCCAGATCAAGCCAGTTCAGCGGCGACGATAGCAGCGTTGTGATTTTTGAAAAATCAAGGGCGTCCATTTCAGAGGTCAGGTATCAGGTATCAGAATCATATCACGCGGAGGCGCGGAGAATATCTCCCCTCTCCCGGCCTTCGGCCACCCTCTCCCGCAAGCGGGAGAGGGGAGCGACAAGCCCAGCCGCTCAGAGACGATCGCGCACATAAAACCATTCCGGGCAGTAGCGCGCTTTCGCGGGAATGACGGCGTTGGGCATCCTCAGTTCTGATTCCTAATCCCTGATTCCTGATCCCTGACCATCACCGCCGCAAAGAAGCCGTCGGTATGGTGCGCGTGCGGTAACAGCTTGAGGGTTTCGCCGGTGTCGAGCGGCACTTGCGCGCGCGCCAACGCTTCCGCCGTCGGGTGCAATGAAAACGCAGGGTGGGCGTTCAGAAACTGCGTGATGATCGCTTCGTTTTCCGCCGACAACACGCTGCACGTCGCGTACACCAGCCGTCCTCCCGGTTTGACCAGTCGCGCCGCCGCCGCCAGGATGGACGCTTGCTTGGCGTTGAGTTCCGCCAGCCCCGCGTCGCTGTAGCGCCATTTCATGTCGGGGTTGCGTTGCAGCGTTCCGGTTCCGGTGCACGGCGCATCGACCAGCACGCGATCCATTTTTCCGGCCAGCCGTTTGAGTTTGGCGTCGCGCTCGCTGTCGATGCGTTGCGGATGCACATTCGACAAACCGGAACGCGCCAGACGCGGCGTCAGTTTTTGCAAACGTTTGTCCAGCACATCGAAGGCATACAAGCGACCCTGCGAACGCATTAACATTCCAAGCAGCAACGTTTTGCCGCCCGCGCCGGCGCAAAAATCGGCCACCATTTCACCACGACGCGGCGCGACCAGATAACCGATCAACTGACTGCTTTCGCTCTGCACTTCGAGTTTGCCTTCGACCAGCCAGGGATGGTTCGCCAATATCGGCCTTCCCTGTACGCGAATGCCGAGCGGCGAATAAGGTGTCGGCTCGATCTGCCAGCCTTCTTCGCGCAGTGCGGCCAACGCCTCATCGCGCGTCGTCTTCATCACGTTGACGCGCAGATCGAACGCGGCGGGTTGTGTCCAGGCTTGCGTCAATTGCGTACAGGTCGCGGCGTCGTAATCCTGGTTCAGACGCGCCCACAGTTCATCGGGTACGTCGGCATGGTCGATCTCGGAGAGCAAGGCTTCCGAGGCTTTCCAGTGCGCGTCAAAATCTTTCAACCATTCGCGGTCGGCGGCATCGGCCAGCGCTTCTGTTTCCCGAAGCGCAACACCGAATTCGCGCACCAGCACCGCTAATGCCAGCCGTCGCGGTTTCGTCGTCTGCGTCAACGCTTTCAGCGAACGGCGGCGACGCAGATAAGCGAACACGCCTTCGGCGATGAACGCGCGGTCGCGTTGCCCCAGCGACGAATGCTCACGAAAAAATTGACGCAACACGCTGTCGGCGGGATAACGCAGGATGTCGGCGCGGCGAATGGCCTCCGCCAACGCCTGAATAAGGTAATGGCGGCATTCAAAAGCGTGCTTGCGTTCAGTTGTTTTCATATCAGATGTCAGCAGTCAGATGTCAGATGTCAGATGTCAGAAAGCGCCCTTCCCTTCAAGGGGAGGGATGGGGTTATCGGAAATCTGATATCTGATCTTTCGGATGCTGAAAGGACGTTGGCGGTTCTGCGGCGTTGCAGAGCGTCACGGTGTGCCCGTCAACGCTCAAGCGATCCGCGCAATACCAGCGCACGGCGTCTTCCAGCAGACGGTGTTCGGCGTCGAGCACACGCGCCGCCAATGTCGTCTCATCATCGCCGGGCAGCACCGGCACGACGCTTTGTCCGACGATGGGGCCGACATCGACTTCCGGCGTGACGAAATGCACAGTACAGCCGTGCCATTTCACGCCGTCGGCCAATGCGCGTTGGTGCGTATGCAGCCCCGGATACGACGGCAACAACGCAGGATGAATGTTGATCATGCGACCGGCGAAACGTTGCACGATGGCCGCGCCGAGTACGCGCATGAAACCGGCGAGCACGACGAGGTCGGGCGCATCCATCGCTATCGCATCGCCGAGCGCCACATCGAACGCATCGCGGGTCGGGTACGCTTTGACATCGACCACCGTCGTGGGAATACCGCGCTTTTCGGCGTGTTGCAATCCGGCCGCATCAGCGCGTTGGCTCAACACACGCACCACGCGCCCCTGAATTCGTCCGGCGTCGATCGCATCGAGCAGCGCCGCCAGATTCGAGCCGCGCCCGGAAATCAAAACGCTGATTTTTTTGTCTCTGGTTTTTGAGAGGGCTGTATTCATAATAGGCATCAGCGGTCATGGATCAGAAAGGCGTTTCTCACGCGAAGGCGCGAAGCCAAAATGCTGGGATACGCTTCGCTATCCCAGCCTACGGCACAGTTCATGGTTCTGCTCATGGTTCGATCACGACGGACGGTTGGTCGTCGCCGCGCGCGATCACGTCGCCGATTTTCGTTACGGTCTCTCCCTGCGCGCGTAAAAAAGCGATGGCTTTTTCCGCGTGTTCGGCAGCGACCATCACCACCATCCCGATGCCGCAGTTGAACACGCGGTGCATTTCTTCTTCGGCAACATGGCCGTGCTGTTGCAGCCAGTCGAACACGGGCAACCGTTGCCAGGCGCGTTTTTGCAAACGCACGCCCAGGGTTTTCGGAAGCACGCGCGGAATGTTCTCGGTCAAGCCGCCGCCGGTGATGTGCGCCATTCCTTTGACCGGCAGCGTTTTCATCAACGCCAGCAAGGGTTTGACGTAAATCCGCGTCGGCGCCATCAGTGCATCGGCCAGCGCGCTGTCGCTGCGAAGATCAACACCCGTGCGCGCCACGATTTTGCGAATCAGCGAATAACCGTTCGAGTGCGGCCCGCTCGACGCCAGTCCAAGCACCGCGTCGCCTGCCTGAATCGTGCTGCCGTCGATGATCGCATCGCGTTCGACGACGCCGACCGAAAAACCGGCCAGATCGTATTCGCCTTCGGCGTACATCCCCGGCATCTCCGCTGTTTCGCCGCCGACCAACGCGCAACCGGCGCTCTCGCAACCGGCGGCAATGCCTTGCACGACGCGCGCGGCGCGATCAACGTCGAGCTTGCCGCACGAAAAATAATCGAGAAAGAACAGCGGTTCGGCGCCTTGCACCAGAATATCGTTGACGCACATCGCCACCAGATCAATGCCGATGGTGTCGTGGCGGTCGAGTTCAAACGCCAGTTTCAGTTTGGTGCCGACGCCATCGGTTCCGGCCACCAGCACCGGCTCGCGATAACGCCCGCCCAGACCGATCAGTGCGCCGAAACCGCCGATGCCGTTCAGCACTTCCGGCCGCATCGTCCGGCGCGCCAGCGGTTTGATTCGATCGACCAACGCCTCACCGGCGTCGATATCGACACCGGCATCACGGTAGGTCAGCGGTGTGGCGGAAAAATCTTTGGGAGAAGAATTCATGGTGATTCGGCCAATAAAGAATAAGCGTGACAAAGCCCCTCTCCCGACCCCCGATCACAATCACTTCGGGGGCAGGCTCTTCGGCCACCCTCTCCCGCAAGCGGGAGAGGGAAAAACAATGCGCGAAACGCCTGAGAAGTTTCCCTCTCCTGCTTGCGGGAGAGGGGTGGGGGAGAGGGTGGTCGGGTCATGGGGAGCACAATGTAAGCGGGTATTGATGGGAATAGCGATATTGACAGACAAGCGCCATGACATTCCCGCAGAAGACGGGGATTGAAGCCAATCCCTGACCACGGTACAGTTTAGCCTTTAAATCCGAATTCTAACGGAAAACCTCTCTCATGAGTGACCCTCATCTGCCTTCGCCGCCGCCTTCGCCGCCGTCTCCGCCGTTACTGACGACGCAACCGCCGCCTGCGCCCGTTCCTCCGGTTGCTCCGGCGCCTGCTGCCCCGACGCCGCCTGCGCCACCGCAACGTCCGGCGTCTCCCGCGCTTCCTGTCGTACCGTTGTCCTGGCGTCATTATGTCTGGGTGATCGGCGCCGTCGTCGTTTTCGTCCTGTTGTTGCAGGGTTTGGGGCCGATCCTGACGCCTTTTTTCGCCGGCGCGATTCTCGCCTACCTCGGTTCGCCGCTGGTCGAAGGGTTGTCGAAAAAAGGCGTGTCGCGCACGCTGGGAACGCTCGCCGTGATCGTGTTGCTGTTGGCGGCGATCTCCGTTCTGCTGCTCGTGTTGATTCCGCTGATTCGCTCGGAAGCGTCGGTGATTGCAAAGCGCGTTCCCGAATTGTTCGATCATTTCACAACGACGTTGTTGCCGACCATCGAATCCTGGCTCGGCATCACGCTGTCGCTCGACATGAACGCGTTGCGCACACTGCTTGCCGACAACCTCGACAGCGCACAAGCCGTTTCGTTGCATGTTCTCACCGGTGTCAAGAGCGGCGGGCAGTTGTTGTTGTCGATCATCATCAATATCGTGCTGATTCCGGTCGTGATGTTTTATCTTTTGCGCGACTGGAACATTCTTCTGCGCGGCATCGACGATCTGGTGCCGCGTCGCTGGCACGGCAAAACCACCGAAATCGCCGGTCAGATTGATGCCGTGCTCGCCGAATTCGTGCGCGGTCAATGTCTGGTGATGCTGGCGCTTTGCGTGTATTACGTCACCGCGTTGTGGGCGGTGGGTCTCGAATTTGCGTTGCCGATCGGGCTTTTGACCGGGTTGTTGGTGTTCATTCCTTACGTCGGTTACGGCATCGGATTGACACTGGCGGTTGTCGCCGCGTTGCTGCAATGGAGCGGCTGGCCGCCGTTCCTTGCCGTGCTGGCCGTCTATGGCGTCGGGCAACTGCTCGAAAGCTACGTCCTCACGCCGCGCCTCGTCGGCGACCGCATCGGCCTGCACCCGCTCACCATCATCTTCGTGCTGCTGGCGTTCGGACAACTGTTCGGTTTCGTCGGCGTCTTGCTGGCGTTGCCGATGTCGGCGGCGATGCTCGTCGCGCTGCGCCATCTGCGCGCTGCGTACAAACAAAGTCCGCTGTATCAGGAAAAGATTTAACAATGATGCAACAACTGATTTTCGATCTGTATCCGGCCGCGCCGCCATCGTTCGACAACTTCGTTGTCGGGCGCAACGATGAGGCGCTTGAAGCGGTGCGTGCGTTTGTCGAAACGTTTTCTCCAATGCCCCCTTTTCAAAGGGGGTGTCCGTCGAAGACGGACGGGGGTTTGCTTTCCCCTACGGGGGCGCCGGGTCTTTTCCTCTGGGGCGCATCGGGTTCCGGGAAAACCCATTTGTTGCACGCGGCGTGTGCGCACGCATCGGCAGCCGGTCTTTTTGTTCATGTGCTCAACAGGAATGAGGCGTTCCCGCCGTTGCCGGAACTGCCTGCGCCGCCCGCGTTGTGGCTCGTCGATGATGTCGATGGTGCTGATGATGTTTTACAAGGCTATCTTTTCACGTTGTACAACGCGCTGAGAGAAAACGGCGGCGGCCTTCTGGTCAGCGCCGCCGTTCCACCCGCACGGTTGACGCTGCGCGAGGATTTGCGCACACGATTGGGGTGGGGCGGCATTTACGAAATCGTGACGCTGCGCGACGAGGACAAATTGCAGGCATTGATCGCGCATGCCGACGCACGCGGTCTTCGACTGCCTGCCGAAGTCGTCGCTTACCTGCTCAAACACAGCCGCCGCGACATGCGCTCATTGGTGGCCGTGCTCGATGCGCTTGACCGTTATTCGCTGTCGTTGAAACGGCCGCTCACCTTGCCGCTGGTGCGCGAGTGGTTGTCAGGGGTCAGGGATCAGGGATCAGCTTCCCTCTCCTTTTGCGGGAAACAAACCCCCGTCGGCTTCGCCGACACCCCCTTTGAAAAGGGGGCTGAGGTGTTTCCCTCCTCTCTTCCTTGTGGGAGAGAGGGTCGGGAGGGCTTGGGTGGGGATGGGGTTTCGGACGATGCTTCGTTTGTCCAGACGACGCACAACGGTGTCGGAGAAACGCTGCCATGAGCTTACATCAACGCATCGTCGTCGGTCTTTCCGGCGGCGTCGATTCTTCGGTCGCGGCCTGGTTGTTGAAACAGCAAGGCCATGAAGTGATCGGCGTCTTCATGAAAAACTGGGAGGACGACGATACCGACACCTACTGCACGTCGCGTCAGGATTTGATCGACGCCGCCAGCGTTGCCGACGTGATCGGCATTGAATTCGACGCCGTGAACTTTGCCGCCGAATACCGCGAGCGCGTGTTCGCCTATTTTCTGCGCGAATACGAAGCCGGGCGCACACCGAACCCGGATGTTTTGTGCAACAGCGAAATCAAATTCCGCGCGTTTCTCGACCATGCGTTGACGCTGGGCGCCGATGCCATCGCGACCGGACATTACGCGCGGGTGACGCATGGAGAGGATGGCCGCGCGATGCTGCTGAAAGCACGCGATACCGGCAAGGATCAAAGTTACTTCTTGCACCAGTTGCGCCAACCGCAGTTGCAACCGGCGCGTTTCCCGCTCGGCGAGTTGCTCAAAAGCGACGTGCGCGCCATCGCGCAACGCGAAAACATGCCGACCTGGCAGAAGAAAGACTCGACCGGCATCTGCTTCATCGGCGAGCGTCCGTTCCGCGAGTTTCTTGAGCGTTATCTGCCGCGCGCGCCGGGTCGGATGGTGACGCCGGACGGAAGCGTCGTCGGCGAACATCAGGGGTTGGCGTATTACACGCTTGGGCAGCGGCAGGGGCTTGGCATCGGCGGCACCCGCGAGGGCGACGGCGCGCCCTGGTTCGTCGCCGGGAAACGCCTGAAAGAGAACGAACTGGTCGTTGCGCAAGGGCACGACCACCCGCTTCTTTACAGCGATACCGTGACCGTGCAACAACTTCACTGGATCGCCGGAACGCCGCCTGATGCGTTGCGCGCCGACAGTGTCAAAACCTATGGCGCCAAACTGCGCTACCGGATGCCCGACGCGCCGTGCCGGATCGAATGGAGCGGCGGCGGGCAAGATAGCGACACCCTGATCGCGCGTTTCGACACGCCGCAATGGACGCCGACACCGGGACAGTATTGCGTGTTTTACGAGGGCGATATTTGCCTGGGCGGCGGTGTTATTGTTTAACCACAAAGAGCGCAAAGAAAAGCGTTTAACCACGAAAAACACGAAAAGAAAGCGTATCCAGGATAAGCGAAGCGGAGTCGCAGAATCCATAAAACCTCACGCGAAGCCGCGAAGAGAATTATTCTTCGCGTTCTTTGCAGTCAAATAAAAAAACGGCGCCCGAAGGCGCCGTTTTTGGTGAACCGCTATCTGCTTACTTGCGCGCGGTGCGCACTTTCGCCATTTCAGCATCCAGCTTGGTAATCATCTTTTGCGAGATGTCCATGCCGAGGTTCATCGAGTCAATCGATTGATCCTGGTTGTGGAAGTAAGCGCCGTTGACAGCACCCCACCATTCCCAATGGATGTGCGCTTCCCAATGCGCTTCCTGCGCTTCCGTCAAGAGTGCGGCATCGATACCCAAGTTCCTGGCTTCTTCGATCTTGTCAACCAGACGGGTCAGCCAAAACTCGACGTGACGCAACTTGCCGTAGTAACGACCTTTCAAGACATCAATCGTGTACACGGCCTGCGTTTCGTTCATGTCGCTGTGACAGACCAGACAGGTTTCCTTGATGTAGTTCTTCGGCGAGGTGACCCAGTGAACCGTATAAGGTTTGCCGGCTTTGTCTTTCACCTTCGGCATGTGGCAATCGTTACACTGAACGCCCGCCAATTGGTGCTTCGAACCGTAATACACTTCGACATCAGGATGCTGCGCTTTCCACAATCTCGCGCCGGTGATCGCGTGTCTGAAATCGCGGAACTTCAGGGCATTGTACGTCTTGCCCAGATCGAACACATTGACGAACGGGAAGTAGTTGGTCCTTCTGTCCGCCATCGTGACCGCCTCATTGCTATCCATGTCGATGCCCGGGTTGCAGTTGTATTCAACGTGGCACTGACCGCATTGCAGGTTCATGTCGTATTTGTCCAGCGTCGCAATCTTGCGCGTAAAGCCGCGCAGCCCCATCTCTTTGACGTTGATCTTCGCTGCATGCGGATCCGTGTGGAACAAGGTGCCGCCCGGACGGGTGATCGCATCGATCAGCGCGTCACGAACAACACGCGGCTTCGCCGAGTGCGGATCGTGGCACATGAAGCAGTTGACCGCATAATTGACCGCTTTGGCGACATCAATCACATTCGATGCGCGGCTGAATGTGGCGTTCGGATGCGGATCGCCCATGTACGCCCAGTCAAGGATGTGATCCTGCGACTTACACGACATACAGACCGGATTGGCCGCCGCCGTATAACCCGGCTTGAACGCTTTGTGCGGTTCGCCCGGATGCTTGTCTTCCAGGATGTCCCACGCGGCGAAGTTCCCGCCTTGCTGTAACCCGTACCATCTCCAACCGCCCTTCTCTTCTTTCGGTTTGAAACGGCCACCGAAAGCACGGTCAGCGATATACTGATCGACCACCATGAAGGCGTGCGAACGCGGTTCGGCATGTTCTTTCGTGAAACCGTGCGGCAACATCAGCTTGGTGAACGCCGGATCAGGCGTCGGCCCCGTGTTCAGTGCTTTTTCGTGACGAGCCACCTTTTTCGTGTTCATCTTGTACGCCGTGTCAAACTGGTTCTTGTGGCAAGTGCCGCAAGCTGCCGGATTGACATTGGTCGTCGGGCGCGCAGAGGCCTTCGCCAGATGCTCGCTCAATTTGTCGTGGCAGGCCACACAATTAACGGACTTGTGTGCGCTGCCTGCGTGAAACTCCTGTATGGGTTGGTGGCAAGCGTAACACTGCGAGACATTGACGTTCTTGCTCTTTTGTTGCGCCAAGGCTGCCGGCGAAGCCAAAACAAAAAACCCCAATGCAAACGCGGGTATCGCGTGCCGCCAGAAACTTATCAAATTGTGTTTCATGATAGAACTTCCATTAGTTAAGTTGACGACGTTACTAAGGAAGAGCTTATTATTAGTTCGAAAAACCACATGATGCACACGTGCAACCCATTGTTTTACAAAAGATACCGGTTCATAAAAACAAATTAATCAGCGCTTCCCTAAATCGAAAGAACGGCAAACCTCGCCGTTGACGGAAGTCTAGCAAGCGCTTTCACTTTTTCCAATGAAACGTTTCCTGTTATTTGACGTACATTAAAAAACTGCGCCTTAATGTACCGTTTTCATAAGTGTTGCTTTTTTGTTACAGATTAATTGCGTGCTCCACCGCCCACGGTTAGGTGGTAAAGATAGTAAATTTATGCGCATATGCGTTACTGTGAACAAATGATTTTTCGTGGATTGCTTTTGACGTGGAGGGCTTTTCAATCCACAGTCAGGTTCGTCGATACCCCTTCTGTGAAAAGGGTTTTTTTTCCTCTTTAAATTTTTAGTGGGTAGCAAAGCAAAGCCATCCAGAGAATTCTCACGCGAAGGCGCGAAGGCGCGAAGGCGCGAAGAAACGATTTCCAGATGGATAGGCGTGTCGAGCGTTCAATAGCGTCAAGCAGTGATATCGCTGCGCTGAGACTTCGGGTTAATGTGCCGTCAGGTGAAAAAGCATTCACCTATGCGAGGCACTCCTCGGCATCCCTTCGCGTCTTCGCGTCTTCGCGTGAGAATCTTTCTTTGCCTTCTATGCGTTCTTTGGCGCGGAGGCGCGGTAAAGAACGTTCATCACGACGACTTGTCGTGTCAAAAAGGCTTGCGGTATATCGTGTTTCGATATAAGATACAACGCATGCCGATTCAGTCCTTTCAATGCAGCGATACCGAAGCCCTGTTCAAGGGTTTTCGCGTCAAGCGGTTCGTGAATATCGAGAGCGTTGCGCGGCGCAAGCTCAACGCGATCCATGCCGCGCATGCGCTGCGCGACTTGGCGGCGCCGCCCGGAAATCGGCTTGAGGAACTGTCCGGCTCGCGCCGTGGGCAATGCAGCATCCGCATCAACAACCAGTGGCGCGTGTGCTTTGTATGGACGGACAGCGGCGCAACCGGTGTTGAAATCGTGGATTACCACTGACGGAGAATAACGATGGCTGTAAAACTCAAACCCATTCACCCCGGCGAGATTTTGCGCGAAGAGTTCATGGTTCCGTTGGGTCTTTCTAGCAATGCACTGGCGCGCGCCATTGGCGTGACGCCGACACGTGTGAACGACATTGCCCGCGAGCGGCGCGGCATCACGGCGGACACGGCGTTACGTCTTGCCCGCTACTTCGGCACCAGCCATGAGTTCTGGATGAACCTGCAAGCCCATTACGACGTTGAAATGGCGATGAGCGCGGCGGGTAAAGCGATTACGCACATCCAGCCGCGCACTTTCGCAGCGGCTTGAAATTCTTCTTCGCGCCTGCGCGTGAAATAACCTGCGCAATGACCGCGGCAACCCACTGATTCCTAATCCCCAATTCCTGATCCCTGGCTCCCGCCCCTGTCAACGAGACAGGCATGACCATCCGTTACGCGGGATCGGGCGGCAGATTTTCGGCGCTTCGGCGATTTCCGCTATTATTGCTTCATTGTTTGTTTAAGAGGCAATGATGTCCGACGATAATCTCCGTCAAGCATCTCTCGATTATCACCGTAACCGGCCAGCCGGCAAGATTGAAGTCTCGTCCACCAAGCCATTGGTGACGCAGCGCGATCTGGCGCTGGCCTACACGCCGGGTGTCGCCGCGGCGTGCGACGAGATTGTGGCGCGTCCCGATGAGGCGCGTCGGCTGACGGCGCGCGGCAATCTGATCGCGGTGATCACCAACGGAACGGCGGTGCTCGGGCTGGGCAATATCGGGCCGCTGGCGGCCAAGCCGGTGATGGAAGGCAAGGCGGTTCTGTTCAAGAAGTTCGCCGGTGTCGATTGTTTTGACCTGGAAATCAACGAGCCTGATCCGCAACGGATGGCTGAGATGGTGTGCGCGCTGGAGCCGACGTTCGGCGGCATCAACCTTGAGGACATCAAGGCGCCGGAGTGTTTTTACATCGAGGAGTATTGCCGGCAGCGGATGAAGATTCCGGTGTTCCACGATGATCAGCACGGAACGGCGATCATTGTCGGCGCGGCGATGACCAACGGTTTGCGCGTCGCCAATAAGAATATCGAAGATGTCAAAATCGTTTGTTCGGGTGCGGGCGCGGCGGCGCTGTCGTGTTTGAAGCTGTTGGTGTTGCTCGGCGCCAGACGCGAAAACATCTGGATTTCCGATATTCACGGTGTCGTTTATGAAGGCCGTGAAGTGGAGATGGACGAACACAAGGCGCAGTTCGCGCAGAAAACCGACAAGCGAACGCTGGAAGAGATTTTGCCGGGAGCCGATGTGTTTCTGGGGTTGTCGGCCGGACGGGTGTTGAAGCAGGAGTGGTTGCCGTCGATGGCGGACAGGCCGCTGGTGTTCGCGCTGGCCAATCCGGAGCCGGAGATTCGTCCCGAGCTTGTCAAGAAGGTGCGTCCCGATGCGCTGATTGCGACCGGTCGTTCGGATTATCCGAACCAGGTGAACAACGTTTTGTGTTTTCCGTTCATCTTCCGTGGCGCGCTCGATGTCGGCGCGACGCAGATCAACGACGCGATGAAAATCGCTTGTGTGCGCGCCATCGCCGATTTGGCGATGGAGGAGCAATCCGAAATTGTCGCCGAAGCATACAGCACCAACGATCTGCATTTCGGCGCGGACTATCTGATTCCCAAACCGTTTGATCCGAGGCTGATTCTGAAAATTGCGCCGACGGTTGCGAAGGCGGCGATGGATTCAGGCGTGGCGGCGCAGCCGATTGAAGATTTTGAAGCGTACCACCAACAACTTCGGCAGTTTGTTTATCACTCCGGTTTTCTGATGAAGCCGGTGTTTCGCGCCGCCAAAGCGGCGGCCAAACGCATTGTGTTGGCGGAAGGCGAGGACACGCGGATGTTGCGCGCGGTGCAGATTTTGCGCGACGACAAAATCGCCGAGTTGACGTTGATCGGTCGTCCGCAAGTGATCGAGCAGCAGATCAAGCAGCTTGGACTGCGGATCAAACCCGGGCGTGATTTCGATATCATCAATCCCGAAAACTACGACCGCTATCACGACTACTGGACGGGGTATTACGAACTGACGCAACGCAAAGGCGTCACGGTCGAATACGCGAAGCTGGAAGCGCGGCGGCGTCCGACGCTGATCGGCGCGATGGCGGTTCGTCGCGGCGAAGCGGACGGAATGGTGTGCGGCCTGGTGACGACGTATGCGCTGAACCTGCATTACATTGACCAGATCATCGGTCAAGGGCCGGGCGTCAAGTGTTACGCGGCGATGAACGGATTGATTTTGCCGGGACAAACGTTGTTCATCACCGACACGTACATCAATCCCGATCCGACATCGGAACAACTGGCGGAGATTACGTTGATGGCGGCGCGCGAAATGCGGCGCTTCGGATTGGAACCGAAAGTGGCGCTGTTGTCGCATTCGAGTTTCGGCACCAGCGATCTGCCGGCCGCAAAAAAAATGCGCGATACCTTGCCGCTGATTCAGGCGCTCGATCCGTCACTGGAAGTCGAGGGGGAAATTCAGGGCGATTCGGCGCTCAGTGAAATGGTGCGGGAGTCCGTGTTCCCCAACGCCAAGCTGAAAGGCTCGGCCAATCTTTTGGTGATGCCGTCGCTCGACGCCGCCAATATTGCATTCAACCTGCTCAAAATCACCGGCGGCAACAACGTGACCATCGGCCCCATTTTGCTTGGCGCCAACGCGCCGATACATATTCTGACGCCGTCGGCAACCGTGCGGCGGATTGTCAACATGGCGGCGCTGGCGGCAGCGGCGGCAAAACTCGATGTAAAAAGCGGCGTAGAAAAAAGTTCATAGTCAACAGAAACAAGTTGAGATCGGATAACGACCATGATTTCTTTTGCGGTTTATTTGTTTGCAGGGGTGGCGGTGTTGATGGTGGTGTTGGCGCTGGCCTGGATCGGTCCGAGATTGTTTTCGGCGCCGGGCGTTCGCGCCGGTTTGGACCGGGAGACCACCAATCTCGAAATTTATCGGGACGAATTGGCGCAACTGACCGTCGATTATCAGTGCGGACGGCTTTCGCCAGAGGCGCTGGAAGAGGCGCGCGCCGAATTGAGCCGTCGCTTGCTGGACGATACCGGCGATCACGAGCCGAACGTCAACCGGATGTGCATGCCGACACGCGCCGTCGGTGTAGTCGTGATGCTGTTGGTGCCGTTGCTGGCGGGAGGCTTGTATCTGAATGTCGGCAGTGTCGGCGCTTTGCATGCGGTTGCCGGCGGCGAGCAGACAGAACAGAATTTTTATCAACAACTGCAGGACCATGTGAAACGCTATCCGAGCGATGCGCGCGCCTGGATCATCCTGGGTCGCCACGAGATGAGCACGGATCGTTTTCAGGAAGCGATCAAAGCGTTCGAATCGGGGATGGCGGCATCGCCGAAAGTGGCGAACGACGCGACGGTATTGTGCGAATTGGCCGAAGCGATCGGGATGGCGCAAGGCGGCACGCTCAAGGGACGGCCGCGCGAACTGGTTGAAAAGGCGCTGGCTGTGGCGCCCGATAACGCGCTGGCGTTGGAATTGGCGGGCGGCGCGGCGTACGAAGAGCAGGATTACGCCACGGCCGCCATGCACTGGAACGCGCTGCTTGCGCAGATCCCGGAGAATTCGCAGGCATACCAACAACTTCGTTTCGCCATCGCGCGTGTTGAAATGGAGGCCATGAGGGCGCAGCAAGAGGGAGAACTTCTGGCGTTGCCGTGATCAGGTATCAGAGGTCAGGAATCAGGGATCAGATAAATCGAATTCGTCATAAGCGGTCAACTGAGGTTTTTAGGTTCAAAGGGACGATGATGGACGAAACGAAAACGGCGGCGACAAACCATAAATCAATCGACGATGTAATCGTTATCGGCGCCGGTGTTTCCGGTCTGGTGGCGGCGTATCGGCTGGCAAAAAAAGGACTTCGCGTGCGCGTGCTGGAAGCAGCGCCACGCGTCGGCGGCGTCATTGCTTCCGGTCGCAGCGACGGAATGTTGTGGGAGTTGGGGCCGAACAGCGGGATGGACACAACACCGCTGATCAACGAGTTGCTCGATGCGCTGGGAATTCGTGAACAACGCGCCGACGCGCGCAAAATCGCCGACCGTCGTTTTATTGTGCGCGGCGGACAACTGATCCCGTTGCCGATGTCGGGGCCGGCGTTTTTCTCGACGCCGCTGTTTTCGACCGGGACGAAAATGGGTTTGCTGCGCGAACCGTTCATCGCACGCTCATCGCCGGAGACCGATGAAACGGTTGCCGCGTTTGTTCGTCGTCGCTTGGGCGCGGAATTCCTCGATTACGCGATCGAACCGTTCGTCGCCGGTATCTTCGCCGGTGATCCCGAACAACTGTCGGTGCAGGCGGCGTTTCCGAAACTGTTTGAACTGGAGCAGCGTTACGGCGGACTGATCCGCGGCTTGATTCTCGGCGCGCGTGAGCGCAAACGGCAGCGCGAGAAATCGAAGAACAACGCAAAAAGTTTTTCGTTCAACGACGGCATGCAAACGCTGACCGATGCGCTGGCGCGTGGTGTTGTCGCCGAAAACGGCGTTGTCGAAACCGGCGTTCGGGTCACGGCCATCGCGCGCGATACGCAAGGCGGTTGGACGGTACAAAGCGAGAGCGGCGAAGCGACGTATTGCGCCGACAGCGTGGTGCTGGCCACGCCCGCCGATGCGACGGCAACACTTCTGGCGTCGTTGAAAACGCCGGTGGCCGACGATGCCGCGCAAGCCTTGCGCGACATTCCTTATGCGCCGGTGTCCATCGTGATCAGCGGTTGGAAACGCGAAGCGGTGACGCATCCGCTCGACGGTTTCGGCTTTCTCGTGCCGCGCAAGGAAAACGCGCATATTCTGGGCACCTTGTTTTCGAGCAGCATGTTCGACCACCGCGCCGACGAAGCGCACGCAGTGTTGACGACCTTCATCGGCGGCATGCGTCAACCCGATTTGCCGAAACACGAGGATGGCGCTTTGCAGGAAATCGCAGCGCGTGATCTCGCTTCGTTGATCGGCTTGCAAGGAACGCCGTTGTGGACGAAGATCAGCCGCCATCCGCGAGCGATTCCGCAATACACGCTCGGTCATCTCAAGCGGGTGCAGCGCGTTGACGCAGTTCGAGCGCAGGTGCCGGGGCTTTTCTTCTGCGCCAACTGGCGCGGCGGCATTTCGCTCGGCGATTGCGTCAAGAACGGCCACCTGACCGCCGATGAAGTCGGCACCTTTGTGACTTCCTGCCAGGCATCGTAACGTCGCAGGTTGAAATTTATATCTCTTGCGTTTGTGCGCTGTCTTGTTGTAGTGTTTACCATAAAAACCATCCTGTAAAGAAAGCGTGATGGAAACAGGGCATTACGGACAGTTGCAGCGGGGATTGAAAAATCGGCACATTCAACTGATTGCGCTGGGCGGCGCAATCGGCACCGGTTTGTTCCTCGGATCGGCGGGCGTGATGAAAACCGCCGGGCCGTCGATGGTGTTGGGTTACGCGATCGGCGGCTTTATCGCTTTTCTGATCATGCGCCAGTTGGGCGAAATGATTGTGCATGAGCCGGTCGCCGGATCGTTCAGCCACTTCGCGCACAAATACTGGGGCGACTTCGCCGGTTTCTTTTCCGGTTGGAATTACTGGGCGCTCTATGTTTTGGTGAGCATGGCCGAGCTGACGGCCGTTGCCATCTATGTGCAATTCTGGTGGCCGGAGATTCCGGCCTGGGTTTCGGTCGCGGTGTTCTTCCTGTTGATCAACGCGATCAATCTCGCCAACGTGCGCTTGTTCGGCGAAATGGAATTCTGGTTTGCGATCATCAAGGTGGCGGCGGTGATCGGCATGATTCTGCTCGGCGCGTATTTGCTGTTGACCAACACCGGCGGCGAGCAGGCAAGCGTCAGCAACTTGTGGGCGCATGGCGGCTTTTTCCCGATGGGCGTGACCGGCATGTTGATGGCGATGGCGGTGATCATGTTTTCATTCGGCGGACTGGAACTCGTCGGCATCGCGGCAGCGGAAGCCAGCGAACCGTCGAAAACCATTCCGCGCGCGATCAATCAAGTGCTTTATCGCATCCTGATTTTTTACATCGGCGCGTTGACCGTTTTGCTGGCGCTGTATCCCTGGAACACGCTGGTCGAAATCATCGGACAAGGCGGCCACGATTACAGCAACAGCCCGTTCGTGCTGATCTTTTCGCAAATCGGCATTCCGAGCGCCGCGCATATTCTGAACATCGTGGTCCTGACAGCGGCGTTGTCGGTGTACAACAGTTGCGTTTACTGTAACAGTCGAATGCTTTACGGGTTGGCGCTTCAGGGCAACGGCCCGAAGGTGTTGATGAAAGTGGATCGTCGCGGCGTGCCGATTGTGGCGTTGTTTTTGTCGTCGTCGGCGACACTCGTTTGCGTCGCCGTCAACTATCTGGTTCCGAAAGAAGCGATGCTCATTCTGATGTCGCTGGTCGTTGCGGCGCTGGTCATCAACTGGGCGATGATCAGTCTGGCGCATCTCAAATTCCGCGCGGCGCAGGAACGTGCCGGTGTTGTCACGACGTTCAAGGCGTTTTGGTATCCGTTCGGCAATTACCTGTGTGTTGCTTTCGTCGTTTTCATTCTGGTCATTATCATGCTGATGCCGGGCATGGAACCGTATCAGAAAATCGCCGCTGGTGAGGTGGGAACGGGAATCTTGATGCTGGTTCAAAATATCAGCATGTCCGTCATCGCCATTCCGTTCTGGGTGCTGCTTCTGTGGATCGGTTTTCGGTTCAAGCGGAAGTCGGGAGCGCAAGCGTAACGCGATCTTTTTTAATCCGCGATTTTTTGTAATCATTGCATAGGGAACCACAGCCACCATGTCTGCCGGGAATTCGCTCATACCGCAGCGCGTCTTGATCACCAAGTTTCGCCATCACGGCGACGTGTTGCTCACGACGCCGCTCATTCGCGCGTTGCATCATTACTACCCGGGCGTTGAAGTGGATGTGCTGATCTACCGCGAAACCGAAGACATGCTGCGTTACAACCCGCAGGTTGCTCATCGCTGGACGATTGATCGCAACTGGAAAAAAGAAGGTGTGCGGGCGCAGATCAAACACGAATGGCGCTTGTGGCGGGCGCTGAAAGCGCGGCGTTACGATCTGCTGATTCATCTGACCGAAAGCTGGCGCGGCGCGGCGTTGGCACGCGGCTTGGGTGTGGCGCGCAGCATTGCCTTCGCGTATCCGCGCCGCGAAAATCTGTTTTGGCGGAACAGTTTTACAAATCGGGTTCCGTTGCCCGAGAGGCCGTGCCATAACGTCGCTTTACAACTGTCGGCGTTGACCGCGTTGGGGTTGACGCCGAACGCCGAAGATTTTTCGTTGTCGCTGACCATCGATGATGCGGCGCGCGCCGCTTTCCTCGACGTGCTACGACGCACCGGCTGGCAAGGCGAACCTTATCTGTTGATTCATCCGGGCGCGCGCTGGTTTTTCAAATGCTGGGAGGACGCTTCCTTCGCCGCCCTGATCGATGCGCTGGTGGCGCGCGGCCATACGATCGTGTTGACGGGTGCGCCGGACGCGCGCGAAAAAGCGATGACCGCCAACATTCTGGAACGTCTCAAAGACAAAACGCGGGTGCATTCGCTGGTCGGGCAATTATCGCTTGCCGAATTGGCGGCGGCGATCAGCGCGGCGCAGTTCTTCATCGGCGTCGATTCGGTGCCGATGCACATGGCGGCGGCGCTGCAAATTCCGGGCGTGGTGTTGTTCGGACCGAGCAAAGTACACGAATGGTCGCCCTGGCAAGCGCCGATCACCGTGTTGAAAGCGTCCGACTGGACAACCTTGCCGCACCCCGACAGTATCGACACCGCGACAACGACACGCTATCTGGGCGCGATTCCGGTGGACGCGGTGTTGGAAGCGGTGTTGGAGCGAATGGGTTTAACCGCAAAGAACACATAGCGAGCAAAGAGCAAACCCCCGCCGCCTGCGGCGGCACCCCCTTTGAAAAGGGGGCTTGGGGCGGCGTCATTGCGAGGAGCGAAAGCGACGAAGCAATCCAGAAAAAATTAACCGCAAAGAACGCAAAGAAAAAAACCGAAGCGTGTAGCCTGGACAAGCGAAGCGCAGTCCGGGAAACATTTCACGCGAAGGCGCGAAGCCGCGAAGAAGAAAAGCCCCCTTTTGAAAGGGGAAACCCGCTGAAGGCGGGAGGGGGTTTGTTTTTCTTCGCGCCTTCGCGTGAGATGAAGCCTTTCTGATTCCTAATCCCTGACCTCTGATCCCTGATGCTCACTCCCCTATAATTTTCACCAGCACCCGCTTGTCGCGCATACCGTCAAACTCGCCGTAAAAAATCTGTTCCCAAGTTCCGAAGTCGAGTTCGCCGCTGGTCACCGCGGCGATCACCTCACGCCCCATCACGGTGCGCTTCAGATGCGCGTCGGCGTTGTCTTCGTAGCCGTTGTGGTCGTACTGATCATGCGGTTTTTCCGGCGCCAGTTTTTCCAGCCAACGTTCAAAATCGCGGTGCAGGCCACTCTCATCGTCGTTGATGAACACGCTCGCCGTGATGTGCATCGCGTTCACCAGACACAAGCCCTCGCGTATGCCGCTCTCGGCAAGCGCGGCGCTGACCTGCGGCGTGATGTTGATGAAAGCGCGACGGGTCTTGGTGTGAACGTGCAATTCTTTTCGAAAGGACTTCATGATTCGCCTCACTGATTTTTGGGACATCGCCGTAGGGTGGGCAAAGGCTGACAAGCCGTGCCCACCGTTCAGGCGGATGGTGGGCACACTACGCTTTGCCCACCCTATACAAAACCCTGCTGACTATTTTCCGCCGTTGATCATCCTGGAGACAATGCCTTTCTCGGTCGTGTTTTCTCCGATGAAAACACCGGCGAGATGCACGAACACATACACGCCGACAAAGTATCCGCAGTAAATGTGTATGTCTCTCAAGAGGGCGCGCAATTCGCGCACGTCGTCCCCGCGCGGGCCGAATTTCAGGAACAACCCGATGGCGAGAATCACGACCAAAGACATGTAGAGCAAAATATACAAACCGCCCCGCAATCGCTCATTCGCGGTCGCCCCTTTGCAACACGGCGGATTGAATTTGGGCTTGTTCACCAGGAAGTCCAAAAACCTCAAAAGCAACAAACCGATCAGCACATAGCCCGCATAAAAATGCCAGTCAAACATCGGCGTTCTGATTTTTCTGGCGATACTGTTCGCTTCTTGCGTCGAAATCGAAACACCGTTTTCCGCCAGCGCGGAGGCGATGACTTTTCCGTTCTCGGGAACATTCATCCAGGTGTGGTTCAAAAACGCGGTGGCAAGCGCCAGCAAGATACTCAGCGCGATCGTCCAGTGTAGAAATCGATGTGTAAGAGAAAAATGCGTTGGAGTCATGAGGCAATCCGTCCCCTAAAAAATCGTTTAAAAGTGAAAATGCTTGCGATGCAGCAAGACCCTGAACAGGGATAAACCCTCCGGCGCCAATGTTGGCCGTCCGCGATTGTAATACCATAACCCATCCGGGAACGTAAAGGCCAAGCAAGTGGCATGCAAACGAATTTATGCAGCCCATTAGGATAGGTTATTCGTTGGGGAGCGGGCGAAGAAATGCGTTTAACCACGAAAAGCGCAAAAGGCGCGGGAGCAACCTGATTCCTGTTCACGCGAAGGCGCGAAGCCGCGAAGGGACGAAAGTGCCCTCCCCTTCAACCCAATATTCTCCCCTCTCCCGCTCTCGGGAGAGGGGTAGGGGAGAGGGCAGTGGGGATAGGGTTATCGGTGGCGTGTGTCCAAATGGATCGGCATAGGGGGCAGCCCTTTGGCTGCACCCCTGCCACACCACCCGGCATGCGGTTCCGCACCGGGCGGTTCGAGAAGTTGAGGTCATGAGAGACGAGGAACACCGAGACGGTCGAAGTAAG
>Ga0209737_10000981_pt1 | contig 21462 bp, 31 predicted proteins | sample TergutCu122P3_FD_187284 | JGI IMG/M metagenome (GOLD analysis project Ga0209737, IMG submission 187284) | Cubitermes ugandensis P3 segment gut microbial communities from Kakamega Forest, Kenya - Cu122 P3 (SPAdes) (version 2) | ecosystem: Host-associated > Arthropoda: Insects > Digestive system...
ATTACAGTTTACTGGTGTAGGTGTCGGAACTATAACTCAAGCAGGTAACGTAATAACTATTCCTTTACCAGCTACAGGAACTTTTGATCATAGTGTTTTAACGTCAGCTAGTAGAAACTTAGCTGATCAACACCCAATAAGTGCAATAACTGGTCTTCAAACTCAATTAACTACGATGACCACAGCTACTACTACTGCACAAACTACTGCTAATACTAATGCTAGTAACTTAGCTACTCACATAGCTGATACTGTAGTGCATATTACAGCAGCAGAAAGAACCTCTTGGAGTGGAAGAGAACTTGCTTCTAATAAAGTTACAACTATAAGGTCTGAAAGCACTGCAACCAATACTGCATATCCAAGTGAACTTGCAACTCGTTTAGCTATTAACGTAGTAGCAGCAAGTGTTCAAACGGTATCTGATAACCTTGCAACTTTAACTACTAACTTTAACACTCATAACACAGACGGTGTTAGACATATAACAGCAGCAGAAAGAACTACATGGAATGGAAAAATAGATGCTTCTCTTTTAGTAACTTCTGTACGAGCAACTGCAACAGCTACTAATACAAATTTTCCAAGCGAACTTGCAGTAAGAAACGCTATTGAAGCTGCAACAGGTGGAACAGGTCAATTCCAGTTAATAGCTAACATGGTTACAACTCTTAATAACTCTACAACACAATATCCAAGTTGTAGTGCTGTAACTACTGTTACAAACTCTTTATCAACTTCTATATCAACTCATACAGCTAGAACTGATAACCCTCATAGTGTAACAGCTACACAAGTAGGTTTAGGTAACGTAAATAATACTAGTGATGCAAATAAACCGGTATCAAATGCAACACAAACTGCATTAAATCTAAAAATAGATGCTTCACTTTTAGATGCTACAATGCCAGCTACAGGTGCTTTAGCTACTAGATTTATTTCTACACTTGGTGCAAAAACTTATATAGATAATACTTTTGCAGGTGCAGTTACAACAGCTACTAACCAAACTTCTGGTTTAACTGGAAATAAAACTTGGTCTGGAACTCATATATTTTCACTTCCAATTACAGTTGGAACTCCAACTGCAACAGGACATGCAACTACTAAAACTTATGTTGATACTGCTGATAATTTAAGAGAACTTTTATCAAATAAAGTTACAACTATTAGAGCAGTAGCAACTGCAACTAATACAGCATATCCAACTGAACTTGCAGTGAGAACTGAACTTAATAAAGTTCAAACTAGAACTCAGTATACTAATACAAACTTAACGACTGGTTTAATAATTACTACTGATTTAACTTCTACTGGTACCTACATGGTAACTTTAAGAGTAGTTTTAAATACCTATTCTTCTCGTCAAACAGTAGATACAATTTTAACTTGTTACAAAACAACTACAGTTGCAATGTTAAACCAAAATAACGGAGCGCAAAACGTACCTTTAGCTACTGCCTATTTTGACACAGATGGATTTTTAAAATTCTACCTTCCAACTGGTGTGCGTTACAATGCAGGATACGTTGAATGCTATATAGGTATAGCTGGTAACGGTTTAGATGTTAATCATGCTACTGGTTGGACTGCTGTTACAGCAATGCCAGACTTTTCATCTGTGCAATCAGTTAGTGCAGTGTTAACTGAAAATAACTTATGGGGTTATACACGTACAATTTATGTTAATCCTGAAACTGGAGACGATGATAACAACTCTGGCTCTGCTGCATTACCTTATAAAACTTTAACTAAAGCTTTAACAACATGTAGGTATTCTTTATTTACAGTTATCTATATAGGTGGAAGTGGAATTATAAACGAACGTATTTCTCAATCCTATTTAGGATACGTTGTACTTTCATCTCTAGCTGGGGTTAACCAAGTAATAAATGCTTCTGTAACTATTGGACGCTCTTTAGGATTTTATTGGACTGGTGCAAGTGGAACTACAATTACTGTTAATCCACAACTAACTACCGATGGAACTACTAACGAAGTTCAAGGTATTTATTTTTATGAAGTACCAAAACCAATAATTGGAGTTGCAGTTACAGTTCAACACCCAACAAAAGGAAACCTTTCTTCTTATGGTATTCAAGTTGGAATTGGTTCTGATTTATACTGTGCAGGTAACGTAACATGTAAAGGAGTTTCTCAAGGATTAAGAATTACAGAAGGTGCTAAATGTTATATTGTTGGTGCTAACGTCATTTTAGATAAAACTGGAAACGGCTCTACAACTTCTTATCCTGAACTTGTATACATGACTGCTATGTTACAATATGCTCCTACAACAGTTGTAACTAGAACTGGTTTTAACTCAACTTATTATCGTGGTTTAGTGTTACAAGGTGATGTACCTTTTGGCACAGCTAACGATGTTGGTGTAGCACTTCAAGGTTCAGGAAAAATAAATATTCCTCAAGTAAATTTAGTTGTAAATGAATATGAACAAATGAAACGCTACATGCGTGTTAATCAAGCGTGGCTCGGCGGTGGAATAAATCATTGGACTGGAGATCAAGCTTTTTATCAAGGTCAATTTAGAGTGTCTACTGGCACAACCCCTGACCCAGCATATCAAAGTAGAATACTCTTTGACCGTAGATTAATTTCAATTCCAACACCTTTAAGTGTTTCATCTGCTGGTTACGTAGGTGGATTTACCGCACCTGCCAATGGAACAGTAATTCCATTTATGAGTGGTTGGACACCAACTGGAGCAGCAGGAACAGTAACAGACCCAGCAAGATATGCCTATTCAACTACTTTAGGATTTTATTTACCTGCTTATCATCAACTATTCTTTAGACACACCGTTGGTAGCACTAACTTAGCTGGTTCATTCTTAATGGCATACTATACACCGGACGCTTCACGTCCTAATAATATTCAATTTAATGATCTTTTCTTAGCGACAGCAGAAGGTGAAAGTGGAGCGTATAACTACAGTATGAAACTTTGTACTGGTGAAACAATTTATGCTTATAGAAAAATAACTATAGCAACAGGTGGGGTGCAAGCGACTGGTTATGATGATTGTTATGCAACTAAAAACTCAAGCGGAGTAGTTAGACTTGGTATAGCGATAAATAGAACCACAGCATTAGCAGCACTTGGAACTTTAGCAACTATAGCTGATACTGTTCATAGACCACGCTCTCAGCAATTTATTATCGGATATGTATCTTCTGCTGCTGGGGTATTTACTCCAATAGTATTTAACGTAACAACAGGTGGACTCATTCAACCCACAGTGGCGTTGGTTGCTAACACTCAAGTATGGATTAATGACGAATTTTCGTTGAGGTAATTATGTCAAAGCAAAAAAAAGATTTACTATTAAAAGGTGTGTTTGCTATTGTTTTAGTCTTGTTTTCGTTTATACTACTTATAGGGTATGTATCAATCTTTGATTTAAAGCTAAGAGACAGAGAGACCAAAAAGGAACTCGCTGCTATGAAAGCTTATATTATTCAAAATAAAGATCAGGTAGAAAAATTAGTAGACAGAACGAGACCCAGAGATATGTGTCCTAAAGAACATTTAATAGTTGACGGAGATGGAAATTATCGGTGTACTGGTCTTATAATTCCAGTTCCAGAACAAAGAAGAGTAGGTTTTTAACAAATTAAGGAGGATTTTATGATCAGAAAAATTTTAGTAGTAACCGTTTTGCTTTGGTGTGCACCACTCTTTGCCGAGACCATAGTTGACGGTGACGGAATAGAGCGAGAAATAGGTTTAGGTTTAAATATTGAAGCTATAGAACAATCTATGGCCAATAAAGCAGACGTTCTAATGGATGAAGAATTACCTACAGATATACCAAGCGTTTATATGCCCTCTAAATATTATGACGCAACAAAACTAACAAACCTAAACCAAGGTAATTTAGGTTCATGTTATTCTTTTGGACACTTTGCAAACTTAATATTTTATTCTTGGCTTAAAAACTATTCTATAGCAAATGGTTTGGCTGCACAAGTAAACCAACTTTTAACTTCAATCGAAACAGCAAATAGAGTGTCTCCAATGCAAGCTATTTCATACTGTACATCTTACTACAACGGCGGTTGGGGAGATGAAGGTTTGGAATTAGCTAAAAAACACGGAATTATCTATTTAAAAGACGTTCCTTACAAAGCAGCTAGAATTAATCCTTGTCCTTTGACCAAAGCTGACGCAAGTGAAAAGATAATGGAATGGGGATATGTTGCTAATGGTTGGATTGATGTAGATCAAATTAAACCATACATAATGAAATATGGTGCAGTTGCTATAGCAGTTAATGCTTCTTATTTAACAGTAACTAAAGCAAATGTTAAAACTGGTAATCAGTCTTTAAACCATTCAGTCTTAGCTATTGGCTGGGATGAAAATAATATACTTGATATTGTTAACTCATGGCATGATGGACTTTGGAAGCCTTACTATTACAAAGGAAAAGTATATGCAGCTTCTTTCGTTAAAGTTGCAAACTTCTCAGAAATTATTCCAGAGCCAACACCAACTCCTATACCTGTTGATATGACTCTAGTTTGGAAAATACTTGTAGGTCTTCTAATATTAGGTCTTGGAATTGGAGCAGGTATTTACTTTGGAAGGAAAAATTAGTATAATACAGAAAGCGTAACACCTTTCTTGTGAAGTTTTAGTTAGCGAAATGACACGGTAGACCCCCTTTCAAGCATGATTGGGGGTTTATTGTATGAGGAGACCTATGAAAACAGTGCTTATTACCATTGGTATAATACTTCTAGTGTTGTTTAGTCTAGTTGTAGGAGCTATAATAGCTTTATGGTGGGCTTTTAAAGATTTCAAAATACCATTTTAAGGAGAAAAAAAATGAGTGAAGAAGTAAAAGATTGTTGTCCAGAACCATGTCCATGTCCTAAACCAAAAGCGTTGTATGCTATTCCAAAAACAAAAGCTTTATTAAACTTTATGCTTGTAATAGTTAAAGTTATAAAAGGTATTGAGTGGGGTTTATCAATTGATAAATTAATAGCTGCTGGTGCAAGTATCATCGCACAACTTCCTGCTTTAGCTAAAGCAGGACTAGAAGCATGGAGTTCAATTTCAGGTTCATGGTCTGAATTTTCAAACATGAACGCTGCCGATTTTAGTGATTTTCTTGACGCACTAAAACCACTTCTAGTTGAAATTTATTCTTATGTGAAAAAAGAAGACGGCGTAAAACTTTTAGAGGAAGCTATTAGTGCAGCAGAATAAATCACTTGTTGACGCAGCAAAGAAGTATCTAGGACTTCCATATCAATGGGGTGGATATGCTTCTAACGGTGAACAGACCGCTCTTGATTGTAGCGGTCTTGTTCAGGCTTCAATGTGTCAAATAGCAAAGAATTTCCCTCGTGCTAAAATGCACTCTCAAAGAATGTATCATTGGTTACTAGATTGTGGCTATTGCACAGTTGAAAATGAAGTGACAAGTGAAGATATTTTATTTTTTGGTAAAGACATAAATAATATAACTCACTGTGCTATAGCTGTTAATTGGTATACGATGATTGAAGCAGCGTATGGTGGAAAAGAAGTTCTTACTTTAGATGACGCAGTAAAAAAAGGTGCGTTTGTTTTATGTACTCCTGTTTCAAGACGTAGTGATCTAGTCGCAATTTTAAGATTGATATAAAGAAAGGCAAAATATGAAAAATTTAAGAAAAATTTGTTTAATTTTGATTATGTTTGGAGCATATGGCTGTCAAAGCGTTAAACCTTCATGCCAAGACCTCACAAACGCAGTTGGTGATGTAGTATCAGCTTACCTTGAATGTGAGGATAAAAGCGTTTTTAGAGCGATGTTTAATAAGCACTGTACAGTATTAAATGCACAAGAACCGATCGAAGAGCTTCCAGAAGCTATAATTGCACCTTTAATATGCTCTACTGCTATTAACTATGCAGTCTCTAAAATTAATGCTGCAATTCCAAAAGAAGCTAAATGCAAAAAGCCATACATTCAAAAAGAATTAAGTGAAGCACTTATTTTATTTTGCAAAGCATATACTTCTTAATATTCATTATAGATAAATTCTGTTTCATCAAATTCATCTAGTAGCGACTCTTCATGTTGAGTCGCTTTAATTAAAGCAGTGGCCATTTCGAGTGGAGTGATTAGTAATGCTCTATAGCGTTCAGATGTTCCAATCTGCATACACCTCGGATTAATTTCTAATTCTTTATATAATGTTCTCCAGAAAGTAGTTTCGCTCACTGGATAATTATATCCACTTGATTTTAATCTTCGCATTGTCATTTCATAAGTTAAGCGTTTATTTAAAGCAACTCCCCCTGCATGTTTAACCCACAATTTTTCAGGACTTTCAAACATAATATCCCACGTTGCTTTAGAAATGGGGTTTAATTGTTCCACTCTAGTCTCCTTTGAGTCTGCATTTAAGTGTTCTGGAAATAATTGAGGGTTAAAATCTTTTATATCTAATCCTAAATAAAATTGGTAAATAGTTTCTATAACATCATTTTCATGAAGCCAATGAAAAAACTTATTTAGTTTTTCACCCTTCCACTTATTAGATACTTCCCAAACAAGAAAACGTCTATTTGATTTTGAAAGACGTACAGGCGTTCTATTATTAGTTGTAACTGTATACCTAGAATAATTTTCAATGGAATAAACCGCTCCAAACTTAGACTCCACAGTCATAGTATTAGACCCAGTTCTCTCTTTAACTATATCAACTAATTTATCTGATTTTAAAAACCCAGCTTCATCAAATACTGTATAAAATTTTCTTGATTGATCTTCATTAAACCTATCATCTATACGCTCTTTACGAGTTCTTGTAAAATATTTACCTAAGATTCGACCGTGAATTGAGTCTGTATAAGTTCCTTTTCCAATACCTTCATCTCCAAATAAAAAAAGTACAGTCTGATCTTTTCGGCCTAGATGTTGATACATAAATGCGTCACGTCTCATAATCCATTCATATTTTTGTTTGTCGTTTTTACAAATAACTTCAAAAACAAATTGCTTAAAAAACTCTATATTCACCGTAGTTTTAGGCGGTGGGAGAAATGGTTCAGTAGGCCACGTATTAAGATCAATTGGTCTTGGGTTTGGGGTAAAAGTAATATTTCCAACACTATTTCGTTTAGGGCTTTTAACCCAAATTGAAGACCCTGCAACTAAAGATAATTTACCGTTCGGGCTTTTTTGTAATTTTTGGATTGGTGCTACTGAAAGATTAAATTGTGGAACATTCATTCCTTTTACGTATTCACCATCATACTGACAAATAACTTTTTGTTGATCAACGTAGTAATATCCCATTTCGTTTATTTTATCGACTACTTCTTTATCTGTTTCAAATACATATTTTTCAAAAACTGGTTCTTTAGTTTCCTTATGACACGGAACTAAACCTTTTCTTGACATAATATTCAAGAAAGTTTTAAGACCAACTTTTAAATCTTTTTCGTTATTATATCCACGCCATTTGTCTTCGCAACGACCTTCATCTCCGTCTACATATGAAGCGTTATGCGATAATCTTTTCCATAAATCTAAACCGAATGGAGAGCCTGAAAAAATATAATGAAGAGACATACCTATTTTAAAAAATTCGTTATAATCAAATGTATGAGGTTTAACCTCTTCAACTAATTTATCCCAATCAACATCGTCTATAAGACTTTTTTGAACTTCATCTAATATAGTTTCTGGAATTGGTTCTCTAAGCTTTTCAACTTTAGATTTACAGCAAAGTTTTTCTAACCATTCGGGCATGTCTTTAGGTTCTGTTTCATTTGTCCATTGATATTTTCCATTAGGTAGCACGGAAGGTTCAATCAGAATGTAACCTTTGTGTTTTATGTCAACACCTTTAGTGAACTGTGAATAGGTTACGTTTTCTTTTGATTTAAAAATGAAATGAAAACCGCCAGAGGGAGTCATCGCTGATAACGTGGCTTTAAGTTCATCACTTTGAAGTGGAGATAACGAATTATACCACTCCATGCCCTCTATATCAACATCTATGCAAACAAGGTCTGATACATTAAGAAACAAAGACCAGTTGCGTTTTGAAAGTCCACCCACTTCTTTAACTAAAGTCTTGGTGTCGGGTTGAGAACTCCAAACTTCCTTATCGGTAAATGATTTAACAACTGGTGGAAATTTAGCGTTCAAGGGCACGTGTGAGATTTTATACGCTCCATTTTGCCATAAAAATTTCGCTCTTAATTCCGTCACGCCTTTATTTCCTGTATCGTTTAGCTCTATAACCTTCAACATCAATCGGGATTCCTTTCCCCCATTCTGGTTTCAGTTTCATCGTCTCAATAAACTCTTTAAACATTTCATCGTGATCTCTAACAAACTCTTCGCATATTATTTCATCGTGTACATGTAATATTGTAGTAAAGTTCTTTAGCTCTAATTGGTTGACTGAATGGCATAAAAGATCACGAGCTATGGCCTGTACGAAATTTTCTGCCCACTTTCCACCATAAAACTTCTCTCTTATTTTTTCGTTTCCCTTCATGGTTTGAACAGTTAAATCAACACGATTGCCAAATTCATCGTCTTCTTTTTGTTCTAATTTTGGTGCGTAATAAAATAATTTTCGTCCTGATGGAAGTCTAGCCATTAAAAATTGTAAAGTCTTATCCATTTTGAACTTTACTTTTGTTTCTCCAATCCACCGAGTGCAATTTCTAAGTTCTACTGTCTCAATCGCCTCAGCTTGAACTGTGTACCAAAATTGTTTAACCTTCCAGTAGCGTTCTCTAAATGCGTTTACGGCGGTCTCTGCTAACTCTTTTGTGATTGGAATACCCCAAGCTTCACATGTTGATTTAAACTTAACCTTTCCCATTCCATAACCACAACCGAGCACTGCTGCTTTGCCTAAAGCTCTTTGTTCTTTAGTTACTTCATCAGGTGTTACGTTATAAATAATTGCAGCCATTTGTTTATACGTATCAACGCCTTTTTCGTAGGCTTCAATGGCCTCTTGATCATTAGCTAACCAAACTAAAACTCTTGCTTCTATGGCTGCATAATCAGCAACGTAAAGTTCACAACCTTCTTTAGCTTTGATAAAACCTCTTAGTGCTGAGGATAATATTTTATAGGCATTTGGATATTTGAATGTGAAAGCTTTGTAATCAAGGTTTGCTATATCGTTATATATTTCATCTGTTATTTCCATATCGGCCTTTGCAAAGTTATGTGGTTGAAGTATTCGTCCTGCAAAGCGTCCTGTACGTGCTCCATAGTATTGTATGCAGTTACATATACGACCTTCTGTTTCTGCTTCAACCATGACCTTATATTTTTTAATAGAAGACTTACCTAATTGTTCACGTAGTTCTAAAATCTTTCTGGCACTTGGAGTTATGTTTGGATTCGTGAGAGCTTCTTTAACTGTATTTCGTTTTAAATCCACAAGTCCTAAACGCTTTGAAATTGCAGCGACTTGACCTGTACTTATAATTTCCCCTTGGGTTATAAGTTTAAGTTCATCTTTTCCCCACTTCTCGTGCTCTTCAATTATTTTTTGAACCTTCTTAGCTAGTTCAACATCTACTGGGATACCACGTTCATTAATTTCACGAGTTTGAAGGTATATTAAATATTCATCTTGGTTTCTTAATTCTGGTAAAACTTCTTTTTGTCTAGTCCAAAGTTCGTGTTCCGTTTCCACGTCTACCTTGCAATATTCATAAAGAGAATTTAACTTTTCATCAGTTATTTTATTTTCTCCTTTAGAACAATAAAGCATAGCTCTACGGTTAATCATGTCTTTAGAATTTTTTAAATTAAAACATTTTGCCATGTGGTCTAATGAAGCAGGTAAACCAAGCTTTAATCCAATTGCCATAGTACAAATAAATCTGTCGTAATCAGGACATTTAAGCCAAGGGAACGTTCTCTCCAAACAATTTTTCCACATGTCATATTCAAAGTTAGCGTTGTGAGCTATCCATTTTACATTTGGGTTTAAATATAAATCTCTAAGTTCAACATACATGTCATAGTTAGGCTTATTTGGAGTAACACAGCATGGCCAAATTTTAACTGGGTTGTCGTCAACTTTGTAACCAACACAAAGAATTGTAGTTGAAGGGTGTAAACTATATTTATACGCTCCAACGTCTTTAAGTTCAACGCTTGATCTTGTTTCAAAATCGACAACAACTTCCATTTAATACTCCTATAAAAAGCGGAGTTTTTAGAGGGTGCCTTATCTTCCAATAAGTTCTTAAACCTTATCTAAAAACTCCTATCCATTCTTAATGTTTGCACACGTGGTTCATTAGAATGGAATATCTTCTGCACTAACCTCATTTGACGTTCCATCTTCATCTGTCAAAGAAAAATCATCAGCGAAATCATCTTCATAATTTCCGATGCCTGTAGCTAATCTTTCACCGTCTTTAGTCTTTAAAACATTTTGCATGAAAAATGTTACACCTCGGTTTCCTGCTGTGTCATAAGGGAAACACTTTCCTGCAATAGACACATAACAACCACTATAAATTTCGTTTTCATCTAGTGCTTGTTTATTTACACCAATTACTACAGGTTTAAATTTAGCTGTGGTTTTAATAACCCACTTTCCTTTTTGGATTGCAAGGTACGCTTTTTCTTCACCGTCTTTATTAAGACCAGTTCCTTTTTTCAAAGGATATTTGTAACCAGCTTTTACCATTTCGGCTATGGTCTTAAAGCTTTTTTTGAAATGGTCATTGCAGACATGCAAAATTGTTTCATTAAAATCTGAAAGATCAACTTTAGGGTCGTCAAAGACAATCGTTGCTTCAAATTTTGGATTGGCTTTATTAAAACCTCGGTCGTTCACTTTAAAAAGTGAGGGGAAAGTTAATCTTCCTTCTGGAAGTTTGGTTCTGGTTGGGTCGTTACTTAACATGGGTTTCTCCTTCTAAAAAAGTTAATAAAGTTTTCTTCAACTCCAACAATAATTTAACGTGGGTTCCATATCCACTTACTGCATGTAATTTATAGCTTGAAGGATTAAAATTAATTTCTGGACACATAAGTTTTAAACCTTCAAGTCGGTGCATAAAATGTTCATGTTCTTTTAAAAGACTTTCATGTAAAACTAAAACTCTTAGTTGCCAATCAATGGACTCAATAATAATTTTAATTTTATCTTTTAAAAAATCTTTACCTAACCTACTATTCACTAACTCTTGAATAGGTGCAGTTACTTTTAATTTAGGTATTATCATATCATATTCAATTAGTGGGTCTGAATATTTAGCATTCATCTCTATACCTTTATTAAGAATTTCACTTTGCTGTTCATGTTCCATTTGGTTCATGTTTTCTCTTCTCCATTCTTTATATTCGTCAAGTTGGTTAAGTCTTCTGTTTAATTCTAATATCCACGCTCTATGCGCCTTGTCACTCATAAATCAAAATCATCTGCTGCTTTAAGCATAGACTTAGTAGAGTCTATAACCATAACAGCTTCTTTTTTAGTGACAATTAGAGAGCCAAAATTCATTTCAAATTCTTTTAATTTATCTTCACCTAATTTTTTGATCTTCTCTTTAATTTGAGTTGGAGTTAGAGGATATTCTTTTGATATACTTTCTTTAACGTATTTTTCTTTTAATTTAGCGAGGGCTACTTCTTCATTAATCCATTCGTGTTTAGTTCTACCTGCTGACAAAGTTAAACCTTCTATTACTTCTCCACCTTCAATTCTCATTTTATATGCTTCATGCAACGCTTTAATGGTGTTAGTAACTCGTGTGCGGTTTTTAAGTAACATCTTTTCAAACTCAATTTTCATTGCGTCTTGAAGTTTACCCTCTTTGAGTTCGCTTTCTTTCATATTAATAACTATAGCACCAGCGTCTTGTGGAATTAAATTAGCAGCAATGTTTAAAGCGTTTTGAGTTTCTTGACAAGCAAAGAAAGATGGACACCACTGACAGTGATCTCCACTGACGGTTAAAGGTTTAGTTAAACTATGTAAAGGAAGATGAGAAATTTTATCTTTATGTTTAATTAAGTGGAGAATAGATAAAATTTCGGTATTTAAAGCTTGAAGTTCAGCGATGTCCACTTCAATAATACTTAAAGGATTGTCTAACCCAGCTCTTGGTTGATAAATCCCTATAAATATTTTAGCAGCAGGTATTCTTTGTTCAAATAATGTTTCCATTGCGTAAAGAGCGTAAAGCAAAAGTTGCATGTTGCCTCTAACGTCAACTCTTTGACGACCATATTTATAATCAAATAAATATAGATGATTAGTTTTAGCTTCGTGAACTAGAACGTCTATTGTTCCAAAAAAATCATAATCTTCACCTTCTATAATAGAACTAAGATAAGTAGAGCCTACTTTTAATTCCTGTTGAAAGCGAATTTTAGGATTAGCGTGAAGTTCATCACTTTCTAGTCCAAACATTTTAGCTATTTCTTTTTTAAATGCAAAAGCATGATCAATCATTTCCTGAGTGGCCTTTAATTCCAACTCCTTATTGGGTTTTCCTGCAAGCACCATTTCCAAAACTTCATGCGCTAAAGTTCCTTCATTAGCATTATCTTTTTTGTTGTCTTGATCTTTCTTTTTATCTAGTTCGTTTGGTTCGTTTAATACAGACGCAGGACAAACTACCCACCTGTGGGCTGAACTTGGACTAAATTTTGCGTGTTTTTTTTCTTCTTTCGGTGGCTCTGTTCGCATTGGTTGGCCGTTTTTGGTGACAAGGTTTACACTCATAACAATCCTTTCATAAATAATTAAATTTAAAATTTCCAAGTATTTGGTGTAAAGTTTTAGCTCCACCACGCATTAACTGAGGTTCTAAACGGCTAAGTATAAAACATTAATGCGTAGCGGAAATTTAATTATGATCTAGGACTGAGTGGCTGGCAAGTGATTTTTTCTGACAAATTTGGGCTATAACTTCATCAAAGGTATTTTCGTACACTAAGTATTCTACTTCACAGGACTTATTTTGTCCGATGCGGTGTATCCTGAATTTTGCTTGATCATTATCTGTTGGTACAAAACTCATTTCAGCAAATGCGCAATAAGAGCTTGCCGTTAACGTAATACCTATACCAGTAGCGTTAATACTACCTATAAACACTCTACATGTAGCGTCCGTTTGAAACCGATCTATAAAACGATTGCGGTCAGGTATAGAAGTTTCCCCTGTAATCACTACAGGATTATAGAATTTTAAATTATCATGCAGCTGTTTTATAACTTCTCTATGGTGTGCAAAAATTACTATTTTTTCACGGTTTTCTAATTGGTTTTCAAAGTATTCTATTAAATAAGGTATCTTTAATAATGAAATTTTTTGTCTGATAGATGACATGTGTTTAGAATTATCTAAAGATTTTATCTTCTCTAATAAATCTTCTGATCTCAGATTAGTTTCTATGACTCTTCTTTCAGTTTCAAGAAGTTTTTTAATTTTAGGTGCAGCGTCAAAGTAAACTATGTTTTCTCTAAGTGATGGAAGGGTTGCTAAAACTAAAGTGCGATCACGTCTTATCATTCCACTTTCTCGCAAATATGCAGAAAGAAGATGTGGTTGCTTTACCCCAGCAAATACTTCCTTAGTCTTCACTCCAAACTTTGTTTTAATATATTGAAGGTGCGTGTTTGCCCAGTCTTTTCCAAAAGCTTTTACGGTTTTATATTTATTTACGAAAGGAAAATTTAAAATTTTAAGAAGCGGTAAAAGTTCTGTAGCAGCGTTTGGCATTGGGGTTCCAGTGATACAAGTGATATTAGAAAATACATTTTGGTTTCGAGAAAGTCTAAAACAGACTTTAGTCCTTACTGCTTTTATGTTTTTTAAGTAGTGTGCTTCGTCGAAAATAAGACCACAGTTTTTTGAAAATATTATTTGATCGTTCAACAGTTTCATAGTTTCTATGCTTGATGTAAGACCATAGGAGATAACTGCCCAACGAATATTCTCTGGGAGAGTTGAAGGAGAAATCTTCTTTGCGCTCTGGGATGTGTATATTAAAATTTCCTCGTCCTTTGCGTTCGTCCATTTTTTTATCTCCCTTCTCCAGTTTTCTGTTAGTATAGCAGGACAAAATATTATGTTCAAATTGTTACGGTAGATAAATTCGTGTGCGTATATAGCAGTTGCAGTTTTCCCAACTCCCATTGGGTCACACAGTAAATTATTTTTTAATTTAAACTCCCAAATGTGTTGCAAGGCATGGCATTGATGGGGATAAAGAACACTCATTAATTCTCTTCCACGTTTCATTGTTCCACCAATGCGGTGATATAAATCTACGTCTAAGTATGGAGAACATACAGTTTTTGAAGATTCAATAATATCAATTTGAATTGGTTTTACACCCATAAAGTGTTTATACCTTTAACATCTAATTCAGATAAAATATTTATTGCTGTTTTTCTATAAATATTTTTTTGATCTTCTGAGGGGTATTCATCCCACTTATCAGGACACTTTCTTGCTTCCATTTCGCTGTCATAAATCATTTTAGCGAATTTTTCTATTTTCCACTCGATAAAAGGAAGAGTTTTAATTAAAACTGGTTTAATAGTTTTCATGTATTCTTGGATTTTATTTTCTATTTCTGTGCTATTCATTTATCGTTCTCCTTTTACTAATTTTATCAAACCACGCTCTTAGTTTTTTAAGATCATTTTTATGTACAGGTGGTTTAACATCGTCTAAAATCATACAACCTTTAAAAGTCATTTCTTTTTTTAATTTTTTTCTTCTACTCGCTCTTCCCACATTCGCACCTTTCCTCTTGAAATACTTTTTTCATAACATAAATTTTAGCTTGCCAACCGAGCCAAGCTAAAAATATAGCTAAAACTAATACAAGTAATATTTCTTTATTTTGGTTCATTTTTATTTTTTCCGCCTTTTTTCTTTTTTGGTTTCTTATTTTTTATTATATCTCTATATGTATAATTAATTATGTTTGGTAACACGTTTAATTTTTCTAATTCATCCATTTCAATGTCGTATTCTAAATTAGCTTCTATTCTTCTTTCTTCTCTGTCATTAAGACTTTTTGCCCAATCATTTTTCATTTAACCCCCCAATAATTTTAAAAGCAATAAAAGTGAATTTAGAATTAAAAGTCCACACGTGAGTGTCCAAACCCAAAAAGGCACTTCAACTGTTTTCATTCTCTACTCCCAAACACTTCTTTAAACTTTTAATCATGTTTAAAATATCATTATCACTGAACACACAAAAAAGTTGGTCTTTTTCAAACATAGCGTCTCTACTACATATATCAAAATCAAGTCTAACTTCTGTTCCGTTTTTCGCAGCTTTCTCCATTGTAGTCCAAAAACCTTCTGATGAGTCTGCTAATACTTCTACAAAGCTTCTATAATACCAATCGTCATAGTCTGTGGAGTCATATTTAATACAAAGTTCATCAAACACATAGGGTTCATATTTCATATAAAGAGTATTTTCTGGAAGCTTTATAAATTCATCTAGTTTAATTATTCTCATTCTACTTTTATCTCCATAAAAATTCCAGTTTCCTCTAATTTTTCTAAAATTTTTTTTATATATTTTCTTGTCCATTTTAATTCAGTCAACACTGGACTAAATAACCCATCAGTTTTAAACTCCGAAATTCCTACTTGTCCTGCTTTATCTAATTCATTAAACAATCTTAAATAATTTGAATTAGCTAAGTTTAATTCTAGTAACATTTTAGCATTAATTTTCATTTAGCACCCTCCAACCAACGCATTTCATAACGCACTCACGGTTTTTTTCTGTAATTTCTTTTTGTAGTTCTACGTTTGCAATGTCACGTTCAAGTTGTGCTACTCTAAGTTTTGTTTGTAAATCTTTTTCACTTTGGGATACATATCTCCAAAGCGCACCTTCACAACTTGAAAGCGTAAATAATAATACTACTCCGATGAACCTTGACATAATATTCTCTCCTTAATATAAAATTTGTAGCTAGCTAAATTAAAAGCTTCCGTTGTCCAATCCCATTCAAAAACTAATTGTAACCAAACGTCTTGTCCATCTTCTCTTCCAACTTGAAACACAATTGGCAATCTTCCTTTTTGCATTCCAAAACCAAAATTAGTTTCATAGTTAACACAATCTTCTATAAAATTACTTGTTAGTTGCATTAAAGCGTCTTGAATATACATAGGTACGGCATACTCTTGGTTACTATCATCAAAAAGTTTTAATAAAAGTTTATGTATTTTTTCAACTCTTGATAACTCACGGTCAAAGAAAAGGTGTTGTGCATCTTCATAGAAATTAATTATTCTAATAAGAAGTTCTGCTCTAAGGGGGTCATGTTCTGGAAGCTTAACTTTGCACTTAGTCATAAACTTCTCCCCCATATGGTTTTCCACATGCAGCGTCAAAACATCTTTCACACATTCCAGTTATTCTTAATTCTCTAAAACCAGCCTCAGAATACATATTATTGTGATCAATTTCTTTTTCACAATACGCACACGTTGCATCAAATGGAATATTATTAAAACACTTTTTAATCTTAACCCAATTTTTTGCATCTTCGATTGTTACTTTATTTTCAGTCATAAATTTTATCTTTATGTGAAAGGTTTTTCTTCCACGTTGCAATCACGTCAATCATATCTTCCTCTGTTAAATCGGTGTGTTGAATAAGATTGATAATGAAGTCTTTTAGAAAAGCAATTGGTGCTTCTTTATAACATGAAGCTGATTTAACAGAGCGTATTAATAAACCAACTTCTGTTCTAATTGTGTTCATGTCTCTTTTGAGTTGTAAAAATCCTTCTAAAAAATTAGAAGATAAGTTTTCTTTACCTTTAGCTTCTTTAATACTACTTAAAATTCTATCCATTAATTCCCCAAAATCTCTACTCATTTAATCTTTTCCTTTCTCTAAAGTTAATAATCCACCTAGTAATTGTTCTATAATTTCTAGTTGTGTAAATAATAAAGTTTTATACCACGTGTCCATAAGATCACGGTTATTTCTAACTTCCTGTGTATCCATGTGTCTTCTACATGATGCTTTTATTCCACGTAATCTAATTAATTCTTCTTTATACCCCATACAAAATATAAATTCCTCCAATCAAAATGATTGCTATTGCAATTATAATTACTATTAGTTCATTCATGTTCTTTTACCTTCTGTAATAATTCAATCAACTTTGGTTTTATTTTACATAACAAGAATGCGTCTATTAACGCATCTCGGTTTGCAAACTCTTCACTAAAATGTTCTGGTATTTCTGCAATTACGCATCTCCATTTCTTGTGATCAATCTGTATTGTAACATAATCTTCCATTGGCTTTGCGTACTTTGATTCGTATGGTTTAAAATCTATTCCACTAATACCTTCAAATGCGCAAAGAAAGCGAATGAGTTCTTTAGCTTGTTTCGAGGTAATAAACATATTAGCTTTGTCTCTATGCTCTAAAAGATAATGATTAGGTAGTCCGTCACTTTGAGATATTCTTAATTTGTTATCTATTTCATGTGTCATCATCTATGACTCCAATGATATTCGCATTTAATATCGAAAGGACTTATTTCTAAATTAACGGCTTCTACTCGATGTATTCCACCGCTATAATCTTCACTTGTTTTAGAAAACATTTCTTCTGTATATTTTCTTTGTAGTGCTTTAAGCAAAGTTTTAATTGATATGGGTTCATATAAACAAGAATAACAAAGATTAGTTTTAATTTCTTCTTCAAACCCCAGTGGTGCAAGTTCATTACCGCATAATTTACAAATACTATTCATTACCATACTCTTTTATTTTTTGGTTAACGAAACTAGATACCATTTGAAATTCATAAAAAGATAACTGAAATGAAGTCATATGAGTTACTACTTTATCTGCACAAAGTTCACTAATATCGTTCGCAGTATGAAGTTTTTCGTGTAGTTTATCTTGAGCTTCATTTAATTCTTTACAATCAAGATAAACCCTAGAGTCTTCTTTACTAATAACTATATCAATCCCTCTTTCTTCACACATAAATATAGCTTGTGTATTATCTTCAAAAATAGTTTTAAAAATCATTTCTTTTTTCCTTTCTTTTCCATTTGTTTTATGGCTTTCTTAATCGCCTTGGGATTAATTTCTATTTTAGGTGGTTTAATTTCTAAATATGTTTGAAATTCTCTCTCATATTCAGCAACTACACTAACTAGTTCTAAATTAGCAAGGTGCACTTTACTAATTGCATCTATTAATCTACTCATTTTCCACAACCCTTGGTTTAATTATTAAAGGAGCGTTTTTATCGCCTCGTGTATGCTCACTAACCCAAGTGAAACCTGTTACGCCATACTCTCCCATTCTATTTTTACCTAATTTACCGTTATTTAATTTTCTCCAATGCCCTCTAACTTTAAAACTAAATAACCAATCAATTGAGTTACCGACCAATTTAATACTACTGGAAGGAAAAGAAGTTTGTTTACCTAAATAAATAACTCCTTTAGTCGCTGTTCGTATCCTTCTTTTACCTGTTTTTCTTACTTCTGTTTCTTGTATCTGAAAATGCGCAATCGTTCTATTGTCACTTTTATTTTTTCTAACTTTAGCATGAAACATTATTACTAAAAAATTTAATTGTTCGTTCGCAAACTCCGTGCAAACTAACCATTGATCTGTTTCAGGAATGTGTATTAAAGAAAAATATCTTAGTTTTGTCGGACTAACTTCATCAGCTAAATAACAATAAAAATCAAGACTAAATTTATAAGGCAAACCATGTTTTGCCACAAATCCATCATCTTCTAATTTGTATATTCTGCTTCCATCAGATTTTTCCATTGAAAATGTTTGAAAAGGTGCAGCATTAACCATTTCCATTTTTCTAAAACCCTCTTCATTTTCAACTCCGTTGTCATTAGCAAAAAGTTCACAAGTATCGTCAAATTCTTTTTCACCAATATCTGCAAAAGCATCTTCTGAAAATAAAATGGGGTGACACCTTTTTTTAATTTCATCTATTTCTTTTTCATTTAATTTTAAAAGATCGGGGGGTCTGTCTTCTTTGTGCATTATAAATGCACCGCCTTGTTTTTTAAGCACACTAAATAATTTATGATAAGCTAAAAAAGTCATTTTGTAAAAACCCCTTAAAATCCTCTGTAACCGTTGCCTAGCACAGTTTTAGATAAAAGTATATAAAAACTTGCGCCTAAATATGTTTATTTCGTATGCAAACCCTCTAAACCTCTAAAACCCTTATTTTAACGTGAAAATCCTTTTTTTGGTGTCTTGGTATGGGTGAGAAGCCTTTTTCTCCACTGGAGCGAAATTTGGAAGCCGTTTTTGGGTTAGGGTGTGTGGGCATTGGGGTGATTAAGTCCAATCCCACACTTTTGATCACATTCTAATCAGGTAAACAACTTTTTTAAGGAGACTTAAAAAAACCCCGATTAGGTGTGGTCATTAATATAGTAAAGCCTTGTGAGCTTTGCCGTCTTTATCAAATACAGTAACAGTTGAATTAAATTTATTATTTTCGTCAACAAAAATTATCATTTGAGTTTTATTCTTTATTTGATCACATTTAAACTCAACATCACAAGTTGCTTCTGCAATTTTAGAGCGTGGAATATTATAATTTACTTTACATTCCATTGAAACATTATCGGTTATGTTTTTAAATTCTGTTACATGAGTTTGAATTATGGTTACATACTTTGTGTTATCAAACGATAATCTATTACAATCGTTTGGTGTTAATTTATCAATCGTTAAATTTACAAATTGTAATGATATTAGAGCCAGTACGTTTAATAATAAAGTTGATGTAACCATAAAAAACCCCTTTTACTTATCTTTCTTTTCTGTTAATCTATTACAAATTTCAGAGAGAAAATAATATTTATCTATAAATTTATGTAGCTCTTTATCTGTATACACTCCGGTGAAACCCTTCATATCGTCAAATTCTGTAAGCGTATCCGTCAAACTGAAATCATCTTTTAAAAGGTATTGCAGATGACAACGATAATCAGCTATAGCGTCTATTGCATCTTGTCTTTGCTTCTTTGACATTCTGTATGGGTCTTTAGTTTTCTTTACTGTTTTAATTTTCTTTGCTTTCTTTTTCATGTTTATTCTCCTATTAAGTTTCTTGCACAATCAATGAAATGGCCTAGTGATTGCATTTGAATTTTCTGTGCGCCTAAAGTGGAATTACAGCTTTTTATTTTAATGTAAACACCATAAGGTTCTTTAAACCCTTTTCCATCTATAACTTTAATTTTTTCATTATCTTTAAGTTTTTCAAGTAAAACTTTTGCTTTTTCATCGGCTAAAATTGTTTGTATTGATAAATTTTTCATGTCAAAACCCTTTCTTTAGTTATGCGTTAACGATGCGGCAAACCGTTGCATTACTTATCTTTAATTCACGAGCTACTTTTTTATATGAAAACCCCTTTTTCACCATTGCCAAAACCCTTTTTTTCTCTTCTGGAGTTACTTTAAATTTAGCTCCAAGCTTTACACCCTTTTCACGAGCTACCTTCAACCCAGCTTTGATACGCTCTACTGTTTGCTCACGCTCCAATTGTGCAAACTCTGCAAAGATTGCTAAAATAACCGATTTAAACGGAATGTTATTAGAGAGATTTAGAATGTCTTGAGTCACTGAAATAAACCCAACCTTTAAATCAGAGAGTTGAAGTATTAGCTGAATAGCGGTTGAAGCTTTTCTTGACAGCCTATCGAGTTTATAAACTACAAGCGTATCAATCTTGTTCTGCTTAGCATCTTCAACCAAGCGTTGAAATTCTGGCCGATTGTCCTTTGAGCCAGAAAGCGCATAGTCGGAATATTCAACCAAACTTGTATGAGGTCTATTAACTAAATACTCCATTACAACTTGCTTCTGTAGTTCTGTGTCCTGTTTATTAGTGGACACTCTGTAATATACTGCTATCCTACCTAGTGTGTTATTATTAGTAGTTGTCATTATACTGTCTCCTTTAGTTTTAAAGTTTTCACCATAGCGTCAACGTCAACGACTCTATAAGCGGAATAGTCCACAACTACAGTAGTAAAGAAGTGAGTTAAAGGTCTATCAAGATCACGATTATCAAATGTATGAGTGTATAATGTGTTATGCAGATAATCATTATCTTCTTTAGTAATTACTATTGGATTTTCTAAATCCAGTTGCCAATCCATCTCGTAGAAAGTACCACAATACGCTACCATGTTATCAGGATAATGATGACTGGATGTTATTACTGTGTAGTTTTCTTTACAATATTCTTCTATTTTCTTTTCTTTCTTCGGATTGAGTCGTATTAATTCTTTGATGTCATCACCGTATTGTACCTCGTAGATTGGTAGATCATCAAGCCAATCTTCACTATTGTAATACTCAGTAGCGTATTCGTCTTCTTTTCTAATTAACTTATCGAGTTGTTTTAAAAGAAGACGA
>Ga0209737_10000982_pt1 | contig 21462 bp, 20 predicted proteins | sample TergutCu122P3_FD_187284 | JGI IMG/M metagenome (GOLD analysis project Ga0209737, IMG submission 187284) | Cubitermes ugandensis P3 segment gut microbial communities from Kakamega Forest, Kenya - Cu122 P3 (SPAdes) (version 2) | ecosystem: Host-associated > Arthropoda: Insects > Digestive system...
GATCAGGTGAATTGATTTTGATGAAGATGAAAAGCGGTCAAATTGACAAGATTGCCAATATTTGCGGGAATTTCTCCTGTAAGTTGATTACTGCCAATTATTATTGATGTTGCACCAACAAAATGCTCAATCCCGCGAATAGTTCCTGTTAAGCCCCTGCCATTCAAATTGATTAATGTATTCGCCCCATTTCTCCAGGCACCAGCCTCAGCAACACTAATCCACCCGTCACCATTTGCATCAAGTGCAGGAGCGCCTGTATGTGCATACGTATCAAAGATGGCATTATAGAGAGGCTCGTCCATCTCCAGTGCCAATGCTCCCGGAAATGATGCGGGGTTCGCATTGATTTCCGCCCACGTGTTGGGAGATGCCGGTGGAACACCGAAGGCTCCACTCGGGATGCTTACCATTGATACCATAAGTGCGGACATCAATAGAAGCGAAAGTATTCTTTTCAGTCTGTTACTCATCACTCTTCCTTTCTTGTTGGTTACGCTCTTACCAAAGTTTTGCAAGTATTTCTTGAATCAATGGTTGTACCTGTCCTGTGTGCGCAGCAAGGCGAAGCTCACCTCCTTGTGTCGAGAGATAAATGCCTGTCGTGAATCTTTGATATGCATAAAGTGTTGTCGCTCCTGATTGGAGTTGTACAAAATTATGAGTAATAAGAAGTGCCTGAAACTGCGCTGCGTCTAATGGCTCTCGCCCACTCGCCCAATTCTCAAGAGTTGTCACTGTTTCCGCACCTAGTAAAGTAATTAGAGCAATGTTGGATTCGTGCGCCGCTTCTGTGGGAAGTTCTCCTGGAGTGGAAGGTATCGCAGGTGGTGGCACAGTGATCACAGGTGGCTCCTCAGGTGCAGTTGGCGCATCATCAGGTGTATCAGTATCTATTACCGAAGTATTCGTCCAGGTATACGTGTTGCTGTAAGCACTAAAGCGAGCGTTGTCGCCAGTTGTTTGTGAGGGGCTTTCATCGCCCTCTTGATTGCCGAGTCGCCTCGTTCTGCTATTTTCATCAGAATCAGACTCGTCTTTATTATCCGCTTCATCCGTGATGATCTTTTCGTTGGTGGTGGATTTCTCGGTTATCTCAGATAGGGCTACATCTTGAGAGGAATCAGAAAATATAGCTGTAATACCGAGTGCTCCCGCAGTGATAACGGCAGGAGCGACAACCGCAACAGCTACCCATTGCACAGGAGTGAGAGCCTTCGCGGTACCAGAGGTACTCGTACCCAATTTGCTGGCCGGCTCTGAACCCGATGAATTGGAAGATTGGTTGGGCAGCAAGGGGGTTTCCAGAACATTGAAGCCCGGTATGAGGATTTGCAATGTCGGTGTCAGGGTCTTCTTCAACCGCTTACGTGCACGATACAGGCGCGTTGAGGCGGCAGTTTCAGTGATGCCGAGTGTACGTGCAATCTCGGTCAATGGCTGATCATGAAAATGATGCAGTATGATGATCTGCGCTTCTTTTTTGGGTAGCTCGCCAATAGCGTAGGCGACCTGTCTGCGCTCCTCTTGTCTGAGAACGCCCTCTTCTACCGAATGACCGTTATCTGCGAACTGCTCGGCACTAAGTTCGAGATCATCAAGTGAGGTATTTCGTTCGGCTCCGTTATTTTGCTTGCGCAAGATATCATAGGCGCAGTTACGTATAGCCGTCCCAATCCAGGCGATTGCTGCCTGCTGATTGCGAATCTTGCTGAAGTTTTGACACAGACGCATGAGTACTTCTTGGGTACACTCTTCTGCTGCTGCGTCATCTTTGAGAATCTTGTGAGCCTGAACATATACGTGCTTATGCAAATACTCGCACAGTTCTTCTATGTGCTGAGAACCGCTTTTTGCCTGAACAAGAAGCAATGTCAGGTGCTCTGGATTGATGTAGGCAGGATTTGAACCTGAGTCGGCGTCACTATAGGTCACTGCAGGAGAGACGCCTTTCTTGCTAGTATCTGCCATTACTTTGCATTCCTTCCCCTTTGGAAATACCGTTTTCGTGCTTTCGCACCATGCATCTTATAGTCGCATGTGTGACCTACCATTACTAAAGACGTAGTTCGCACGAAAATATCACCACTTATTTTGATTGTTTGCGAAAAAGTTTTTTGAGTCTGAATCCTCCCATTCATTGCCTCAGCTTGAACCAAAGAGATGCAAGCACAAGATGCTGAAACAGCAAAAAGGCGTTTAACCCCTTTGCGCAAAAACCGACGTTAGGAACAATGACTGCACCCACCGAGATTTTCGAGGTTAAACGCCTCTCTACTCGATGTGTGCGCACTCCTAAAAGGAATAGGCCCTTTTATGTCAGTGCTCTATATCGGTTCTGCGCAAGACTATTATAACAAAGCGCCCTCGAAAATCCTGAGGGCGCCTTTGCTTGACCGTGTTAAGCGTTTTGGGGTTAGTAATCCATATCAGTATACCTGAGCCATGTTGTGCTTGATCTTGCATGACTCGTTTTCCCAGGCGATCTTAGCTTGGTGATAGTATTCGACGGTGTTGTTGTACAAGGAGCGGTAGGTCGTATCCGACTTTGGTGATGTGGGTTGACCCTCATCAAGCGGCTCATCGTTTATCGTCACAGACGGACGGATCAGCGGGATATCCTCGCCGGAGGCACGGGCTGCCCGAAGTGTGACCATCGCCTCAATCCCGGCTGGCGACCAGCCTCCCCCGAAGTTCTTCAATCTCGATCCAATCAGGTGTGCATTGGTCCCCTCTATAGTCCCTAGATTGTATCTGAGCCCACATCTGATCATATCCTCGTACTTGGCGAAGAAGGAGATGAGTTCGTCTAGCCGATGCTCGGTATCGGTCGCATCGAAGAAGCCGGAATAGTTCTTTATGCATTCGATACAGCTGGCGATTCCCTTACGATTCAATACGGCGATTATCTCGGATGCGATCTCACGCGTAGCGGCACCCTTGATGATGCGGTGGACATGCCACAGATCGTATCCGACCTTGACGGTGCCCGGTAACACATCGGCACCCTTGGCACACCACGATGCCCCATCGACTCCTAGGTATGCGCGTTTCACATGTGTCGTGTCATAGGTCGCATCGATATAGCGTTCGGTAACGTCCCATAGCTCATCGGAGTGACCTTGGGTAGCAAGAAAATGCGTGTTGATGCGTGATTTCGTATTGTTCTTGTTCTGTCTCTTGCCTTCGTAGATGACTGCGACATGCACTTCCTTGGATTTCTTCTTCCTCTTGCTTTTGGGGATATGTCGTTGCTGGAGTGCCACATGGGTACCATCGGCCTCGCAGCACAGCTTGTCCACCTTGCGTGTTCCTGAGAAGTCCTTCTTGTCGCGTTGCGCTTTGAGTATGGTCGAAGATCTTTCGAGGATGGACTTGACGCATGGTCTGCTGATGCGATGACCCGAATATATCTCCAATACGTCTGCTGCCGTTTGATAGGACGCATCGAGCGCGAAGCGTGTGACCACAGAAGCGACACGTGCGGTGATCTTGTCACTCGGTTCAATATCGAGCACGACATCGGCCAGGTTGAGCGTCTTGCCGCTGTACGTATCCGTATACCTCCTGCGACGCAACCTAACCGGACCGGACAGGGTCAGGATACTTCGGCTGACCTTGCCTTTGATCTTGAGGTGGTCAGGACGTGTCAGGGCAAGTGTGTCATCGAAGCGCCTGAAGGCGGTCTCGATGCTTTGGCACACCACCTGATTCATCTTCTGCATCATCGCATGCTCGGTTTTCGCAAAGTCTTGATGCTCGGTCAGATGCTCATACACTTCTTCTGCAAAGAGTGACGATATCTCTTCAAGTCTGTTACGCTTCATAGTGACCTCCTAGATTGGTTTCGCGATTACTCTAGGAGGTCATTCTATCTATCGGGGCGACCTCGACCCCAAGGAACTTAACACGTTAATCAAACATCGCTCCAGTTTATCCAACTAGAACGATGTCTGAAACTAGGGAGGTAATGACATGTGCCACCACCAAATCTCATGATAGCACTACATAAATACCTCATGCAATGGTTGCAGCACAAAATCACGTTCATGCATGAGAGGATGCGGAACGGTAAGTTCTTTGGTTTGATACGCAACATCTTCATAGAGAAGGAGATCGAGGTCAATGATGCGCGGTCCCTTGTCATATTCCTTCACACGACCCATTGCGACCTCAATAACCTGTAGCTCTGCAAAGAAAGCAATAAGGTCGAGTTTCGTCTCAATTCGAATGACTGCATTAAGAAAATCAGGTTGATCAGTTACATATTGCGCTTCCGTCTCAATGAAAGATGACTGCGCAACTACCTCAGTCTCTGGTAAAGCGTTTATGCGCCTGATAGCATCATTGAGATATGCTTCTTTATCTCCCAGATTCGAACCTAGCGCAACATATGCGGTAACAATAGGAGCTTGATCCATTTCATCGATATACTTTTTTGTGAGCGCAACATTGTGCGTGCGTATGATTTTTGCACCATGCAGTATTGCGGCAACCGCTAATTGAGCACTCGCCTCATCACGATCCGCAGGCACCTCAATGCCGCTTACACGTCCCACCAGTCTCTTGCGGGAAACGCCAACCAGCACGGGATACAGACCTGCAGTAAATTCCTCGAGCCGCGACCACAGCATGAGGTCTTCTTCATAAGTATCGACAAAACCGAATCCGGGATCGAATGTAATGCGCTCTTTTGCAATTCCTGCGGAATGGAGTGGCATGAAGACGGAATCAAACTCTGCAGCGCGTGTGTAACCGGCATCAGATGTTGAGAAATAGCGCGAAGCCATTGATGGAGTCTTCGTGCCACTCCATTCTGTTGTCGTCACACTGTTTCGCACAACCACCAACCCTGCGTCACAACTCCGCGCAACCTCAACCATCGCAGGGTCACTAAATCCTGTCACATCATTGATAATGCTCGCCCCCGCTGCAATAGCTGCTTTAGCAACCTCCGCATGACGCGTATCGATCGATACGACTGCGCCTTGGGCAACCAATCCCTCAATGACAGGGATCACACGCCTGAGCTCTTCTTCTGTATCAACAGGAGTAAAGCCAGGACGTGTCGACTCGCCACCCACATCAAGAATATCGGCGCCATCGGCAAGCAGTTGCAGTCCGTGCGCAATCGCTGCCCCAGCAGCCTCGCATTGCCCTCCATCGGAAAAGCTATCGGGAGTCACGTTGACGATACCCATGATGAGTGGGCGGTCTGTATCAAATGTATGATTACCGCAACGCCACACGGTTATTTGGTATTGATGTAGGAGAGAGCTTCTGAGCGCGTTTTACTATTGGTCGCAAATGATCCACGTACCGCACTCGTCACCGTCGTCGTTCCCGGCTTGCGCACTCCGCGCATCGACATACATAGATGCTCCGCCTCGATGACAACCATCACACCCAAGGGGTCAAGGTTCTCAACGATGCTTTCGGCAATCTGCGAGGTAAGGCGCTCCTGTAATTGCAGACGTCGCGCATAGACGTCAACCACGCGTGCTAGTTTGGAGAGTCCGCAGACGGTACCCTTCTCGTTGGGGATATAGGCGATATGCGCAACTCCGATGAAAGGCGCAAGGTGATGTTCGCATATGCTGTAGAGCGGAATATCTTTGAGAAGCACCATTTCCTGATGTCCCTCATCGAATGTCACCCGAAAATGTTCAGCCGTATCCTGATTCATTCCCGCACAGATTTCTTCGTACATTCGCGCCACGCGCGCAGGTGTATCAACAAGACCTTCACGATTAGGGTCTTCCCCAATTCCTTCAAGAATCAGCTTAACGCCCTCTTCGATACGTGTCAGATCCATAGAGACTGTCCTCTAATTTTCCTTCGAGTGATCAGGTTCTTGTGGAGCATATACGATGCCAGGATTCTCACCATCTTCGGGCTCTGGCTCCAACGTGGAGACGCCTGCGGCATCAACAGTAAGATGCTCTGCCACATACTCGTCCCATGTACCTTCCATCATGGCAGTAACCGCATCTGCGTCAAGAATCTCGAATTCGATGAGCGCATCGGCCATCATCTCAAGTTTCGCACGCTCTTCTTCGAGAATATTTCTTGCGGAAGCGAAGCCTTCACTAATGAGACGTTTGATCTCATTATCGATTCTTGTTGCGGTCTCTTCACCGTAATCGGCATTGTTCGTGAAATCGCGCCCAAGGAACACCTCGCCCTGCTCTTGCCCGAACTTCTGTGGTCCGAGCACATCACTCATACCGTATTTGGTGACCATATTCTTAGCAATCTGCGTTGCGCGCTCGATATCATTGCTTGCTCCGGTAGTGCTATCGCCGACAATCATCTCTTCGGCAACACGACCTCCCAAAAGTACGGCGATATCGTCAATCATTTCCTTCTTGCTCTCAAGGAATCTGTCTTCGCCCGGAAGCGACCAGGTCGAGCCGAGTGAGCGACCACGCGGAATAATAGTTACCTTATGAACCGGATCGGAATTGGGAAGCCTATGGCCCACAATGGCATGACCCGCCTCATGGACCGCAATCGTATATTTCTCTTTATCGCTAATCAGGCGACTGCGGCGCTCAGGTCCTGCGACTACGCGGTCGATACCCTCTTCGAGCTCTTTCATGGTGATGGCATCTTTGCGCGCACGTGCCGCGAGAAGTGCCGCCTCATTAAGAAGATTATGAAGATCAGCACCGGTAAAACCAGGAGTACGGCGAGCCAACACCGAAAGATCAACATTTCCCGCAAGCGGTTTATTGCGTGCGTGAATCTTCAGTATCTGTTCGCGACCTTTGAGATCAGGGCGATCGACCACGATCTGACGATCGAAGCGGCCGGGCCTCAAGAGAGCTGGGTCCAAAATATCAGGACGATTGGTGGCTGCAAGCAAGATGACGTTATCATGGCCGCCGAATCCGTCCATCTCGACCAGTAGCTGATTGAGTGTTTGTTCACGCTCGTCATGGCCGCCACCAAGACCAGCCCCGCGATGACGACCCACCGCATCGATTTCATCCATGAAGATAATCGAGGGTGATTCGGCCTTCGCCTGCTCGAACAGATCGCGCACACGACTTGCACCCACACCAACGAACATCTCGACAAAGTCAGAACCGCTGATGGTGAAGTACGGCACATTGGCCTCACCTGCGACAGCACGCGCAAGAAGCGTTTTTCCGGTGCCCGGAGGACCTACCAGCAATACACCTTTGGGAATCTTCGCTCCCATCTTTGTGTACTGATCAGGTGCCGCAAGAAAGTCTTTGATTTCCCGAAGCTCTTCAATTGCCTCATCTGCGCCCGCAACATCCTTGAAGGTGACTTTTTCATTATCCTGATTATTCCGTTTCGCCTTCGCCTTACCAAATCCCATGACGCCTTTATTGCCTCCCTGCATCTGATTGAGGAAGAAAAGCATCACGCCGACGATAATGATTACCGGTATAATCGATCCGATCAATGACCACCAGATGATATGATCGGCGTTATCAATCGTGAAGACTCCTTCAAGATTCTCTTGCGCGAACTCGGTAAAGGAATCCGCACCTGCCCAGGAGGATGCGAACTTGAGCTCCTGATCCTCGGATTTTTTGTCGGCCTCTGTTTTCCAGAATTCACCAGTGATATTACCGCTCGATACACTATACTCAACAGATTTAATCAGACCCTTGTGCGCGTACTCGATGAATTCACCCGTCGTGAGCTCTTCGGGCTGTGTCATGAGTTGACCCCCGAAGCTGTTGGCAAGCAACCAGACCACAACGGCAAGTATTGCAAGATAAATCAGGACGGTTCGTAGATTTTTTGCTTTCAAAAGAGTGCTCCTCGCTTATATAGCTTCTTTTTTTATAGCTCCCACATAGGGAAGATTCCGGTATTTTTCCGCATAGTCGAGGCCATAGCCTATGACAAACTCATTCGGAATCTCAAATCCAACCCATCTCGCATCGATATCGATCTCTTGGGCCCCTGTCTTCCAAAGGAGTGCCGCGACCTCGATTGTTGCGGCGCCGCGTGCGGCAAAGTTACGAAGTAAGTATTTGAGCGTCAATCCTGTGTCGATGATGTCTTCGACTACCAGAACATGACGATCTTGCAGACTTGTATTGAGGTCTTTGACGATACGCACGACGCCTGAACTCTTGGTGTCTGTGCCGTATGAGGAAACCACCATGAAGTCGATCTCGACATCGGTGTCGATAAGTCGCGTCAAATCGCTGAGCACATAAATCGCACCTTTAAGAACACACACGACCACAGGATTTTTATCACGATAGTGTTCGGTGATGCTTGCGCCCATCTCCCGGAGCTTGGTCTGGATATCGTCTGCCGTAAGCAACACCCGTGCAACATCAGGGTGAACATCACTCATTCTCATCGCCTTCCCGTGTAGCCTTCGTTACTCTCAGTGTATCGCACTTCAAAGTGGCTCGTAGACCGTAACCCAAATCCCTCGCAAAAGTATCACAATCGAACGCATCTACTAATGCATCGATATGGGGACCGTCAATACGACGTGCTTCAGGAAAGGTCTCAAATAAAGCGCTGCGCACTGTTCGAGACCGCATCGTTTTATCGAGTGTTCGCATCATAGGGGCAATGAAGGCAAGGATCTCTCCTTCTTCGCGTTCGATCACGAAGTCGCGAGCAAAGGCCTGCTCCATGCGCTCAAGGATCTCATTGTCGCCCGCTGCAAGGTCCATCGTGCGCTCGATACTTCGCCTGAATGAAGGTCGCACCTCCTCGCATGCCGGGATCAATGTATGGCGTATCGCAGCACGCGTGCGCGTCAGGTCCTGATTCGTCGCATCCTCGCGCCATGGTTGATTATGCCCAGTGAGATAAGCGATAACCTCATTGCGAGTCGTCGAGATGAGTGGGCGAATGATGTTATCCCGCGTTGCCGCAATCGAACCGAGCGCCCCTGTTCCTCCACCCCACAAAGCGCGCCAAAAAAAGGTCTCGATACGATCGTCGAGAGTATGCGCCGTAATGATCCGACTCTTGCTCGGAAGCAGTCGATGCTCACGGCAAAGCATATCGAGAAGCTTATTGGCCTCTTCATATCGAATGATACGTCCGGCATCCTCAAGATTGAGCTCATGCTCCTTCGCATATGAATCGACATCGAAGCTAACGACATGACACGTTATGCCGAGGGCCTTGCATATATCATGCACAAACCGTTCATCACCATCTGCTTCTAAACCGCGAAGCTGATGATTGACGTGAAGTACCTCAAGGACCCCGTATGGCGGAAGTTCGCCGCTTGCGAGCGCATGGAGCAGAGCAGTCGAATCTGCTCCCCCACTGACAAGAAGTACCAAAGCGCTCTCGTCGTCATACATATCGAAACGCTCGATTATCGTTCTTATTTGATTAGATAATTCCATAGATACATGATTTTACCGTATGAGCGACACGTTACACTTATTAGTGACCGAGATATGCCTTTTGAACATCCTCATTCGCAAGTAATTCGCGTCCGGTGCCGGTCAGCTTAACCTCACCGGTCTCCATAACATAACCTCGATTGGCTATCGAAAGTGCGACACTTGCATTCTGCTCGACAAGAAGAATCGTAATACCCTCATCACGCAACATCTGAATGACCTCGAATATCTTTTCGACAATCACGGGCGCAAGACCCATCGATGGCTCATCCAGCATCAAAAGATCCGGTTTACTCATCAGCCCGCGGGCCATAGCGAGCATCTGCTGCTCTCCTCCGGAAAGGGTTCCGCCTTTTTGTGTTGCTCGCTCCCTAAGTCGAGGGAATAGCTCGAAAACCCATTCGATGTCTTTTTTTACGCTATCAGAGTCCTTGCGCAGGAATGCGCCCATCTCAAGGTTTTCCATAACGGTCATCCGGTCAAATATCCGACGACCCTCAGGAACCTGAATGACATGCTTCGCTGTTATCGTATGACCGGGCAATCCTGCGAGATTCTCACCCTTGTACATGATTTTGCCAGCACTCGGCTTGATCAATCCGGAGATTGTCTTCAGAGTCGTTGATTTACCTGCGCCGTTCGCACCGATGAGCGTAACGATCTCGCCCTCATCGACATGAAACGATATATCACGCACAGCATGGATCTTGCCGTAACTGGTTGAGAGATGTTCGACATTAAGCATCAACGTCTACCGCCTTATCTTTCTCTCCATTGAGATTCTTTGCCATGAGAGCTTCTGCCCCTAATCCGAGATATGCTTCGATTACAGCGGGATTATTCTGGATTTCGACAGGAGTTCCCTGGGCAATAAGTTTGCCGAAGTCGAGAACATAGATTCTTTCAGCAATTTCCATTACGACCTTCATATCATGCTCAATAAGAAAAACGGTGACTCCCTCATCACGGATACGTCTGATGAGTTTATTGAGCTCCGCTGATTCCTGAGGATTCATACCTGCGGCAGGCTCATCAAGACAAATCAATTGAGGGTCAGTCGCAAGCGCACGCGCGATCTCAAGTCTGCGCTGCGCGCCATAAGGCAAGCTGGATGCCACTTCATTCGCAAGATGGGAAAGCCCGACGAACTCAAGCCACTTCTCCGCATCTTTCTGTATTTGCGCCTCTTCTTTACGCTGCGGGAGCGTCTTGAGGATCGCACCGATTGCACCTTGCTTTGTGCGTAGATGGCGTCCGACCATCACGTTCTCGATTGCACTAAGAGCTCCGAATAGGCGAATGTTTTGGAATGTTCGAGAGATTCCCCTTTTTGCTATCATATCCGGCTTAACACCGACAACGGTGGCTCCATCGAACAATATGTCGCCTTCGGTCGGTCTATAAATGCCGGTTAGCAAGTTGAAGAAAGTGGTCTTCCCGGCTCCATTGGGGCCGATAAGGGCAACAATCTCACCTTTATTAACATGCATATCAACACTATCGACTGCTCGCAAACCACCAAACTGGATAGTGGCGTTTTTTGCTTCCATTAAATGGGACATTACTCGCTCCTTTCCAGCTCTTTATGGTCGGGTGTAATCAGTCATGCCGACATCGTCTCTGACTTCTTCAAGTACGGCACTTTCACGAACCGCATCATCACCTGTCGCAAGCAACTCACGCGCCCGACGACTCGAGGGTATCAATCCTTGCGGTCTGACCGCCATCATAATGACCATCAGCGCACCAAAAATGAGATAACGATAATTAGAAATCGCCGATACCATTTCGCCGGACAGGTTCCCGAACCATCCTGCTGATGCAAAACCACGAATGAACTCGGGAATTCCCTGAATAGCGAGTGCCCCCACGATCACGCCGGGAATCGAACCCATTCCACCGATTACTACGATAGCAAGCACCAAGGCCGACTCAAGAAAAGTGAAGGATTCGGGGCTCACAAACGCCTGGAAATAAGCGAATGTCACACCGGCGATACCGCCGAAAAAGGCACCGATAACGAATGCGTAAAGCTTTGCTTTGGTAACGTTGACGCCCATCGCCTGTGCAGCAATCTCGTCCTCGCGTACCGCTGCCCAACTACGACCGAGGCGTGAGTTATCAAGATTGCGAATCGCTATGACCGACAGTATTATCAATATAAGAATGATGAAATACCAATACACATTGGACGTAAAGGTGAAAGCGAAGTTATCACCAAGCGTAAAGTACGTATTATATTTAAGCCAATCGAGCCCCGCGGGGGTCGCAAGCGTCTCTCCTGCACGAGGAAGACCTGCGGCACCGTTGGTGAGCCCGAAAATGTTATTGTTCAAACTAATGCGAACGATCTCGCCGAAACCAAGCGTCACAATCGTCAAATAGTCGCCACGGAGTCGCATAACCGGAAGACCCAGCAAGAGTCCCACGAAACAAGCGACGATGCCACCGGCGGGAAGCGCCAAGAAGTATGACCACCCACCAAGGCTTTCTCCAAGCATCCTAGTTACTGGAATCCCGACCCACATCGCAACATAGGCGCCAACCGCATAAAATGCGATACGACCGAAGTCGAGCATACCAGCGTACCCGACAACGATATTCAAGCCAAGCGCCAGAAGAATATAGAGTCCGATAACTGCGAAGATTCGAATAAGGAACAGTTGCCCGAATCCCTGGAATACGATAGGCGCAATCACTGCAACAAGCAAAAGAACGCCGAGTGTGACCTTTTGCCATAATGGCATTTTACCGGCATTTGCAAACATTGGTTTTTGCTTAGGTACGTCCATGGCTACACCTTTTCCACAACAGACTCACCCAGCAAACCACCAGGACGGAAAATCAACACTACGATCAATATGGCGAATGCGACGACATCCTTATAGCCGGTTGAAAGAAATCCAGCTGCCAAGGATTCGATCATGCCTAGCATGAAGCCTCCAAGCATCGCGCCACGCAGATTTCCGATTCCACCCAACACCGCTGCGGTAAACGCTTTAATACCAGGAAAGAATCCCATATTGAAGATAACGGCGCCGTAATACATACCGTGAAAGATTCCCGCGACAGCACCCAACGCAGGACCGATAAAGAACGTAGCGGCAATAACACTATTGATGTTAATGCCCATTAATGCAGCAGCGCCACGGTCCTGACTCGTGGCGCGCATCGCTTTACCCATTTTGGTCTTAGAGACAAGGGTGTCTAGACCGACAAGAAGAATAATCGAAGTAGCTACAATAAAAATCTTGAGCGAGTTTATTCCATATCCGAAATTAACTACAGGAAAAACGTTTGGAAACGGAATCGCTTTGGAGTCAACCCACAGCAGTACCGCATTTTGCAAAAAGATCGATACACCGATCGCTGAGATCAATGGGGCCAAGCGCGGAGCATTGCGCAAAGGACGGTAAGCCACACGCTCGATAAGCACGCCTAAAAGCCCTGTCACGATACCGGCAACTAAGAACACTATCAAAAACATGATAATGAGACCGAACGTGGAGCCCACAAAGAACTCCTGCGCTGCTCCCAGCCCGATATTTGCCGCCCCCCAACCGGGATCCGACAAAAACTTCAACGAAAAAAGACCGACATAAGCGCCCACCATAAACATCTCGGCGTGCGCAAAGTTGATCATAAGCAAAATGCCGTAGACTAACGTGTAACCCAAGGCGATAAGAGCATACATACCGCCAAGGGTCACACCGTTAACCAACTGCTGAATGAATACATCCATGCGGTTAATTCCTACCTTTTAGCCTTCCAAAAATGTCTTACTTATCCTTACTTGAGATCGCTGGGATCGACGTATACCCAAGCGCCATCCTCAACACGGTACAAAGAGATGACCTTATTGTTGGTGTCACCATAGGCGTCGAATGAAATCTCTCCAGTCACCCCATCAAACTTGATGTTCTTGAGTGCATCAAGAAGCGCTTCGCGACCAGCAGGAGTGGTGAGTGATACTTCGCCACCGTCTGCTGCCTTAATTGCAGCTCTCATGATTGCAAATGCAGCGTCATAAGCGTACGCGTCGAATGCACCGATGTCTTCAGTGAATTTCGCTTGGTAATCCTCAACGAATTGCTGACCAGCAGGCAATTTATCGATTGGATAGCCAACGTTGGTGCCATAGTCACCATCAACCGCAGGTCCACCGAGCTTGATGTACGCAGCATCCTGCATTCCGTCGCCACCCATAACAGGAGTGTCATCGGTAGTCTCGCCCAACTGTTTTCCGAAAAGAGCACCTGCGGGCTCAGCCATACCGGCGTAGAACACGATATCAGGATTTGCAGCATTGATCTTAGTGACCAGCGCGTTGAAATCACTGTCTTTATCCTGGGTTTTCTCAGCGAAAAGAATCTCGCCGCCACCTGCAACGAATGCGCCGGTGAAGAACTCAGCAAGACCCTCGCCGTAGGGAGTCGAGTCATCGACAACTACAGCCGTCTTGTAGCCAAGTGCAAGAGCGAAGTCCGCGCCTGCTGGACCCTGAAGATCATCGGTTGCACAGGTACGGAATACGAACTCGCGTCCCAGTTTTGTCAGGTCCGGATTGGTCGAACCAGGGGATACCATAACAACGCCTGCCTCGTTATACACATCTGATGCAGGAATCGAACAGCCACTGTTGTAGTGACCGACGACACCGATAAGATTGCTGTTTGAAACAAGGGTGTTTGCAACGGTTACCGCAGTCTTCGGGTCACCCATGTCGTCACCCTCGACCATCTTGAACTGAATGCCGGCATCTTTTGCCTCGTCGCTTGCATTCATTGTATCAATTGCGAGCTGAGCTCCACGCTTGATACCCTGACCAATGGATACTGCGCCCTGAGTGAAAGGAGACGCGACACCGATGGTGTACGTAGTCATACCTTTCGCATCATCGCCACTACCCGAATCTGATCCGCCGCCACCACATCCAACTAGCACAAGGGCCAGAAAAACGGTAGCAAGAACAACTGCTAGGGTCTTGAATTTCATAGCTTCATCTCCTCTTTACATACCACAACCCAATGAACATGGAAAAACCATGATTTGTTAAGATTAGCACAAAAACTAATGGGAAACTCGTTCTAAAAATACAATTTTATCGCTCTCAACCGTGGCCTCGACTCCAAAGACCGATTTGAACATCTCGGGAGTCAACACTTTCTCCGGCGGCTGAGCTGTGGTGACCTGAGCAGCGCAATGTGCTACAGGGTGTTCAGGCGATGCTACAACGCGAGGAGAGACCACAATGAGCTCATCCGCATAACGTGCGGCAAGATCAAAGTCATGAAATATGATAAGTGCGGCTTTATTCTGCTCATGCACCAGTTTTTTCACCGTATCGAGCATCTGGAGCCGATGATTGATGTCAAGGTGGCTCGTCGGCTCATCAAGCACAAGAAGTTCGGGATTGTTGACGAGTGCCTGTGCGAAATAGAGGCGCTGCAGCTCCCCTCCCGATAGCTGTGTTATGGGTTTACTCGCGAAATATTTCGAATTGGTGAGCATGAGAGCATCTTTAACGGCTTGATCGAGCGCTGTATCCGATGACCCGAGAAGCGCATCCACGCTCCCGAGTCTCACAAACTCGTATGCGCTCATCGCGAAAGGTGCAACGATTGATTGTGGCAAAACCCCGATCAGTCGCGCACGCTCTGCGGGAGTATAGGAGGCGATATCCTTGCCACCCAGCTCAACGGTCCCACTGATAATATCAGCTTGACCATACAGAACACGGGCAAGCGTCGATTTTCCTCCCCCGTTTGGACCGATAACTCCCAATATATGACCGGTACTGAGTGCAAAAGATACGCACTCCACAACGATTTCCTTACCGTATCCGACTGATACGTCACGATAGGTAAGCATCATCACTCTTTTTTCTGGAAGTCATAAGAATCCAAACAAAGAACGGGCCACCCAATATCGCTGTGACAATTCCTACAGGTATCTCGACAGGCGCTAGCACAGTGCGAGCAACAAGATCTGCTCCCACAAGGAGCGCTCCTCCCGCAAGAAACGAGATAGGAAGCACCGTTTTATGAAGTGCGCCATATCGCAAGCGCACACCGTGAGGAACCATCAGTCCGACAAACCCGATAAGACCTGTCGTGCATACCGCGGCAGCGGTCAAAATCGTCGCGGCAAGAAGTGCTTTGCGTGTAAATGCCTGAGCGTCCAATCCGATTTGACCGGCACGCTCTGCCCCCAACAGCATTACATCCAGCTTTGGAGCCAATGTGAACGAGTAAAGAGTCGCCCCTAATATAAGAGGTGCCAATATCGCGATAAACGGCCATGATGCAAGATTGAGGGAGCCCATATTCCAATATACGATGGCCGCCATCTGCTCGCGAGCCATAACCATGACAAATGCAGTAATCGCAGCAAGTGTATAACTGATAGCCACTCCCGCAAGAATCAACGACGCTGCAAAGGATCCGCGCATCCGACTGATTCTATACACAAGATACATCGTCGCGAGCGCCCCGATAAACGCTGCAAGTGGCACTACACCCCACTGCGCAATACGAAAACCGAGCGTGACAGCTCCAATCATCGCAAGCATTGCTCCAAGACTTGCCCCCGAAGATACACCGAGAAGGTACGGATCGGCAAGTGAGTTGCGAAAAATCGACTGATAAATGACACCTGAGGTCGCAAGAGCGCCTCCCACGAGTACGCCAAGCAATACCCGTGGAAGACGCATTTTGTAGATAATAGTTGGGTTTGTAGTGACAACCGCGCCAAAACAGACACCCAGAATACAAACCAGAATCAATATAGCAATCCAAATAACAATATGTCGTCTGGTTCGTTTCACAGTCGTATTATACGACGCACTATTTGATGATTGGCTCACTACTTTCTAAAAAGACCGTCATAGATTGCGCGGATACCCTCGACGAACCGAGGTCCGGGACGACTGACTATATCTTCATCCAAGATGATGACATTGCCATTTTTTACCGCCGTGATGCCACTATACCCTTCGCGTGCCTTAATCTCATCTTCAGTAGCTCCACTACCACTTGTTGCGAAATAGAACTCCGGATTATCAGTTATGACCTGCTCTGCGGAATAGGCAACGTATCCTGACTCTTGCACGACATTCTGTCCACCTGCGATGGCAAGCATCTCGTTAAGTAGCGTTCCTCCACCTACCGTGAAAAGAGGGTTGGTTCCGATCTCAAGGAAAGAGCGACCGGTCCACTCGTCATCGATGTTTGACTGGGCATCTTCCTCGATCTCTGCGATGTCGTTTTTCAGTCGCTCGACCAACTCTGATGCTTCACTAGATGCGCCGGTCGCATGACCGATCATCATGAATGCGTCCATGATTTCATCGATGTTCATCGGATCGATAACAAGCACCGGTGCGCCCGTCTGCTCGAGTTGCGCGATCGTCTCGCCTTGAACACCGCCTGTCGCCAAAATCAAATCCGGCGCCAATGATGTGATGACCTCTATATTGGGAGCAATAAAATCACTAACTTTCTCGATTCTCTCTACTGCTTCCGGATAGTTGTCATAGGTAGTGACGCCCACTACCTTGTCTCCGAGACCAAGCTCAAACAAAGTCTCCGTGTTTGCCGGTGCAAGCGAAATGATTCGGTTGACCGGTTGCATAACGTCAACCGTCCTGCCCGCACTGTCGGTGATTGATACGACTTCGACTTCAATGATGTCAGCAACATCATCAGCCTTGTTCGTGTCAGTACATCCTGTTGCCGCGAATGCGCTCGCGCATAGCAAAAGAACGAAGATGCTCGTCAGCACCATCCTCATCAACCGATTTCTGTTTCTTCTAACCATGTTTCAACTCCTTTTCTTTTTGTGCCGCCACAAACAGTGACGACATCCCTACAACCATTACAAGATGAAAGGTCATTATCAGATAGAACATGACCTTGATCTTCAATTCCGGAGAGTTTCTTATGGGGCTATCAGGGTGAAGAGCGTCTCCTACGTTCATCGCCCAGGCGAGAAGCACCCACGAACCGATTACGAATATGACATCCGCACATGCCCTCAATCGTTTGCCTTCAAACACCAAGGGAAGCAGGAGGATGATGAGGCCGAGACACATGATGACGATCTGAATAACGAGACGAGGATCCTCGCTCATAACCTGCAATGCCGAACTTTGTGACGCGGACAGGTCCCATGTGTTATATGCGGCAATAAAACCGAAGATGGCACCGATTACCCACAACGTCACCGCTGTCCATCGAAACGCAGTATTCCATCTCCATGTGAATTCACTTTTTGCGAAAAGATACCACAATGCAGCGAGAAGCAGAAAACCGAATGCAATAAGCGTTGCCCATGTGAGAGCACCGTGATACACCGGAAGCCGCACCTTTGTCCCCAGACCCTCGACCGCAGGAAAACGTGATGCCGCAAAGAGCGCTCCCGCAATGCCCACTAGAGTGATAAGTGCAGGAACAAGATAACGTTTCATTTAGGAGCGCCTTTCTACTAAACACAATATATTGCGGTATGCGCTAGTATGACACTCAATATGTTGCGCTAGTCAAGGATTTTCGGGTTGTTATCCAACCGACATCTACAGGGGATTACTTGAACGAGGAGTCCACTCGTATCTACGTGCTCCTGCGTAATCGGACCTCTCACTGAGAAGGGAGACCTTTACCACATCACCGGTATTAGGAGCATGAACGAAGTACCCATTGCCAATATAAATACCCGCATGCCGAGCAGGACTCCCAAAAAAAACGGCATCGCCCGGTCTAAGCGCACTCTTTGTCATCACCTCTTTCCCAAAGGACGCTTGGGCGCTGACACTGTGGGTCAACTCGACCTCGTGTTGACTGAACACATACATCAAGAAGCCCGAACTATCGAACCCATCCTTGCCTGCCCCTCCCCACGCATACGGTATGCCCCTGTATGTGAGCGCGGTTTCTGCAGGAGAGTTCTCGGGAACCGTCACGTTGGTACCCAGCGACGCAGAAAGAGCTGTGTTGAGACGTGACTCCCTCATCGCATCAACAATATAATATGCCCGCACAAGATCGGCGAGCTCGGGGTTTTCCTTTACCAGTACATCGGTGCGCTGTTTATTGCGATTCTCAATCTCAATCTTTCGAGCCTTAAGCTCAAAATCAAGACTCGCAGCCTCGTCACGATCGAGGAGAAGTTGGGCAAGCGATTCCTGAAGAGCAGTCTTTTCTTGACCAATACGTTCGCGGCGAGAGACATCATTGATATTCACGATAGAGAGATAGCTCAATCGTTGAATGAAATTTTGAATCGAGGTCGCATCAAGAATCATTTCGACAAGTGCAAGGTTGCCGCCCTTGTAAAACATAACAGCCCTGTCTCCGAGATGCTTTGTCTGAATCGCATAGGCTTTGTTCAACACCTCAAGATCCAGCTCCTTTTGCGCGATATCAGAATGTATCGCGATAAGCCGGTTGTGCGCGGAGTTGTATTCTTCGACAGCTATTTGGGTCTCAAGATCGATTTCAGCTATTTGCAAAAGATATGCCTCGAGAGCTGATCTCTGGGCAGGTGACGCCATATCAAGGATTGCTTGGGCATCGGAGCTTATACTATCCACATCGTTAAGCGACTCGGTAAGCGGTATGGCATATGCGAGTGACACCATCGCAAAACACGCGAGCAGTATCGCCGTAATGCAACACAGACCAAAGCGACATGCTGTATGCGTATACCTTTTCATATGAATTAGTATACCTGCCTGCGAATATGCGCGTATATACCTTCCATATAAATACTAGAACAGACGGTGCGTCATAGAGTATGAAAAAAGAGGGGGAGCGCGACTATCAACCACTGTCTGCTTGCGCTGAGGTTTACCCCATGCTATCATGAGTCTTCGCAAAATGCGGGGTGGAGCAGTCTGGTAGCTCGTCGGGCTCATAACCCGAAGGTCATAGGTTCAAATCCTATCCCCGCGACCAAACCGAAAATCGAATGGCGCCGTAAGGCGTCTTTTTGATTTTTGGCTTGGGTCAAGGGGTGGGGATTCTCTCAATCCTCTCCCCGCGACCACTCATAGGCACTAATACCTCCCCGCGACCCATTGCGGGGTTTTATAGCGCCTAATCATTCGCCTACCAATCGATCTATCTGACACTAACGGTTGTATCGCGAGTTACAGAGTCAATTGTAAAATCCCAGCTCGCCTCGGTTAACGCAGACAAGAATTGAGTGTCATGTGAAACCAGAATGAGAGCACAGGGGCAGTCACTCAGCACTCGTTCAAGAGCTTCTGTCGAATGGATGTCAAGATGGTTGGTTGGCTCATCCATCACTATCAAATACGGCGAACGTACGATACCCATTGCAAGCATTACTTTGCGTAGCTCACCAGGACTGAGATTGTCACCTGACAGAATACGCGTAGGTGGCGAATTCAGCTGCGCAACAGCAGAAAGCACGCGACCCTGCTCATCTTTTCCGAGTCCGCGTAGCTCTTCTAAGACTTCCCGCCCCTCGCTGATGGTCAACTCCTGTGGAATATACAGGGTATGCGAACGCACGTCATTAGGTAGCGCTGTCATAATGGCATTAACCAGGGTGGATTTTCCTGCTCCGTTTTGACCGCTTAACCCGATATGATCGGTGTTACCAACATACAGAGTAGGATGATGCAAAAGGCGTTCGCCCATCGAAATCGAACCTTCAGGCAGAGTCACCAGAACACCTCTCTTTGCAGGTGCCCCATCAACCCAAATATCACCCTCATAGCGCTTCGCCACATGAGCTGACGCTAAACGCTTCTCTGCCGCCTTCAACTTCGTATCCATTTGGACGGACAACTTGCCTGCTTTGCCATCTTGCCCTGTCAGCCTTGCTAAATCAATCTGCGCTTTTGCCGAATGATCCTTCGGATTGGTGTGACGTTTCGAGGACTTCGCATCTGCGCGTGTCGCTACCTCTGCGCGACGTGCTTTCTCTCCGGAGATCTGACGCAGGCTTGCCTTCGCGCTCTTGCGCTCGTCTATTATCGTTTTGCGCTCTAGTTCAGACTGGCTCCTTGCTTCAGAATAGCTACCGGGTCGCATAACAATCTTGCCATCTTCAAAAAATAGACACTGGAATACGAGTGCGTCCAAAAATGCACGATCATGCGAAACCAGCAGCCCTACTCCATCGTAGTGTTTCAGCGCGCGTACCAACTGTTCCCGAGTCGCCGCATCAATATGGTTTGTCGGCTCATCAAGAGCAAGTACTGCCGGGTTTTGCCACAAGGCAACAGCAATCTGAAGACGCTTTCGCTCCCCATGCGAGAGGGTATCAAAGCGCCATATCCAATCTTCATCGACATCTAGAATGCTACGTAATCGGACAGCATCAGCACTATAGTCCAGCGCAAAATCTTTAGCGTTATCAGGAAGATACTCGGTAGGCTGCGCACAGTATACGCCACCATAACTGGATGGATCTGGATTCAAATTCCCCTCGAATCCACCGAGCGCACCACTCACAATACGCAATAGAGTCGTCTTGCCGGTGCCGTTATTTCCCACAATACCCGTCCAGCCATGAGAAAACGTCATGGATACATCACTCAGCACCGCTTCAGGCGAGCTTTCGTAGGTGTAAGTTAGATTATGAACACTAATTTGATTAAGCATAAAAACCTCCAATTGCTAACACAGCACTCTTTGAAGTGCGCTGTTATCCATCATTGCAATTGTTAGTCCCTCATGCCAATCCTCACTTGAATAAAGTTGCCTCTCCTTGATAGCTGTGCCTACCCTGCAACCGACTGAGTACCCATTATAACAAGTCCCTGTAGTGGTTTTATGAATCCTTGTTTTGCAAGTCCAGCCACATGAAATCCGAGCTTTTCTCCGCATATTAGGCAAGGCGGGGGAAATTGGATGGCTATCGGGGAAAAGCAGAAATGCAAATGCCATGCTTGACCTGCGTGTTTGTCATTTTTCGTTTTCAAAGATTTCTAGGCACTAATACCTCCCCGCGACCAAACCGAAAATCGAATGGCGCCGTAAGGCGTCTTTTTGATTTTTGGCTTGGGTCAAGGGGTGGGGATTCTCTCAATCCTCTCCCCGCGACCACTAGCGACGTTCTT
>Ga0209737_10000983_pt1 | contig 21457 bp, 21 predicted proteins | sample TergutCu122P3_FD_187284 | JGI IMG/M metagenome (GOLD analysis project Ga0209737, IMG submission 187284) | Cubitermes ugandensis P3 segment gut microbial communities from Kakamega Forest, Kenya - Cu122 P3 (SPAdes) (version 2) | ecosystem: Host-associated > Arthropoda: Insects > Digestive system...
TAGTTGTTTAAAGTCTTCTGGGTTTAGTTTTGTTGCTTTTTCGTATCGAGCCATACCATCAACCATAATTTAAACCACTTTACACAAAACAACTCAACACAATATTTATAATTTCCGAAGAGGTCTAGTGTTTATGTTGTGATAGCGTGTGTCTATTTTTTCGTAAGGCTTCAATAAACGCTTGTTTTATGGCTTTTTATAGGCACACCTATAAAAGAGTGAAAAGCAACATATGAAATGCAAATACTTGGGAAAATAGAATGACTGAACAACCTTACGAAAAAAATGTCCAAACCCCTGAAAAACTTGAAATCGATGATCCAGAGAATTTTCAGTTCCATGCTGCCTATTCTGTATATGCTGAAGCATTTGATAGGACTAGTGATGGTGACACTAGGGCAGAATTAAATCGGTTTATTTTGGATTTAAAAGATAATAAAATGGAGTATACAGCTTTTTATCGTGAAGTTTCTCATTTCCGTAAACTTGATGTACCTAGACAAGAACGTTTTACGGTGCAAACTCAGCGTAAGAAGGATTGGCGTAAGAAAACTCAACGTCAAGACCGTATAAAACGTCATAAAAAGTAACTGTTTAAAACTTGATTGTGTTTGTAAGCTTCCGCAATATTTTTTCTTTTGTTTTTTTAGCCTTTTTGTTCTTTTAATAGACTTCTTGCAAAACTGTTCTTTTTTTCAAAACTGTCGGTGTTGAAGAGTGGTTAAACCTTAAACTAAAACATTCTCTGCAATTACAGTAACAACTCAAAACACTGTAACTACTTATTTTTGCAAGAAGTCTAATGTTGATATTTTTTTGATGTTCTGTTTAAACATGTTTAAACATTATAACCAAAATACTTATTTAAAGTCCCACTTTAAAACTTTAAGCTCACGTTTAAAGAGGTAGACCCTTGAAAATCGCTCTAACATCAAGAGACATAGTTGCCATAGGACTTTGTTCTGCGTTATACGCAGTGTTTGGTATTTTGACAGGTGGCTTTACATTTTTTGGTATCGGTTTTCTTCCCGCGGTTATCATCCCCGCCATTTTTGCCGCACTATACGGTTCATGGGTTGGTGGTGTAAGCGGAGCAATAGGCATATTCGTACGAGATGTGTACGTACACGGAAACCCTCTGCTAAGTTTAGTAGCAGGTGTTCCAGCAAATTTCATCTTGTTCTTTTTAATTGGCTACATATATACTAAAAACATTAGTCTAAAACAAACACTAACAATTGCCTCTATCACAATTACTGGGTTACTAATAGCTTCAATTGTTTTACTCTCTGATATTGAAATCTACACCGGTTTATCATTTAACATGTTTTTACTTGCTTTCATATTAACTATAATTGTAAGCTTAGCTGCTGTTATAGTAATTTCTATACGGTGGAAAGAATGGCGTAGTTACGCTTTAGGTGCTATAGTTGGACAGATTGCCGGTGGTTTACTGCTTTCTGTAACAGTATGGCTAGTAAGCCCCCTATTTTTAGGGCACTTTGCAACGCCTCTGTCTATTATTTACGTTATACCTCTTTTCATTTGGCTCATAATTACCGAGTTACCATTCATCTTAATGGCTGCTCCTATAATTAAGATAGTTCAAAAAGTCTTTCCAACTATATACTATTTAAATAAAGCTTCAAAAGGCGGGATCGTTGACAAAAAAAATAGTTAGAACGTTTGCACCTGGAGCGATATCTAGTGTATTTGAAATTTACAATACTATTTCTAACGTCATTAATCTGACTGACCTGCAATATATGGGTGCAAGAGGTGGTGGGTTTGGTCTTGAATTAGGTGTTCATACTAAAGTTATCATAGAAGATGCTCCTATGAATAGCATTCAAGTTACTATAAATGACAATGTTACTGCAGAGGCTAAAGTAACAAAAAGTATGGTTCAAGTGTTGCTTGGTAGAGTTTCTGAAAAATATGCTGTTTCTGTGGAGCATCAAATTGCTGTTCCTATAGGTATGGGTTTTGGAACAAGTGCGGGTGGGGCATTAACTACTGGGTTAGCTATTAAAGAGGCTTTAAATTTACCTTTAACTTTTAATCAAATTGGAGAAATTGCACATTCAATTGAAATTCAGCTTCAAACAGGATTAGGTACCGTTAGTTCTTTAACAGTTGGTGGTGGATTAATTCTTGTAACGGAACCTGGCGCACCGGGCATATGTAAAATTGATCGCATACCTCTAAACTCTGACTATATTATAGTAGCTGGTTTTTATAACAAAAAAATTTCTAAAGCTCTATTATCTTCTCCTGAACATAAAAACGTAATTAATCATTATGGCAAACAAGCGTTAACAAAAATTTTAAAGACACCCTGTTTAGATGTTTTTTTATCAAATTGTTGGTCATTTGCACAAAAAGCTGGATTCGCTTCAAATGAGGTACGTGAACTTGTAGAAACATCTGTAAGAGCAGGGGCAATTGGTGCCGCTCAAAACATGATAGGCGAAGCGGTTCATGCTGTGGTTTTAAAAGAAAACGCCTCTGCAGTTATGGAAGCTTTTAAAAAAATTCTGCCAGAAAATCAAGTTTTAGCATGTAAAATAGATTTTCAAGGGGTTAGGTTAATTGAAAACAGAGACAAAGAGACGATTTAGAAAAGTTGCGGTTGGTGGCACTTTTGATGAGTTACATAGAGGACATAAAGTGTTGCTTAACACAGCTTTTCAAGTTGGCGAATATGTGCTTATAGGCTTAACAAGTGATGAATATGTTATAAAAATGAATAAACCCCACATAGTAACACCATATTATGAACGTCTCGCAGTGTTGGTTGATTTTTTAGAAAAATCTGGCTTTGAAAGTCCTTTTGAAATTTCTCCACTATATGACCAATACGGAGTAACTCTAAAAAAAACTGATTTAGATGCTTTAATTGTAAGTCAAGAAACCGCTAAAACATGTGAAATAATTAACAAAAAACGTGCAAAAATCGGTTTATCCCCCTTAAATATAGTAAAAATTAATTTAGTACCTGCTGAGAACAAAAAACCAATTTCAACCACAAGCATACGAGCAAACGAAATCGACAAAAATGGTAACATAATAAAACATGCTGACTAAACAGATCAAATTTTGGTAATTACAAAAATGGCGATGCACGTTTTTTGATAATATTGCTTTGGTCTCCCATATTCATGAATTTTTCTCTTACAAGTTACGTTTAGCTATTCAATATCCCTAATTTTTGTCCATGTTACCATTTTATAAAAAGCCTATCAGAATATTTGCTGTGTTAGAGTTTGTGTCAAAACTGATTTTTACTGATTATACTATGCTGTGTATGGTGTGTATTATTTATGCGTGTACTGTATGTTGTGGTTTGGTGTGTTGGTTTTTGAGTTTTGGCACGGTCTGGTAAGAGGCGAGTAGTTCACTTGTACATGTTTTTGTTCCCATTTTGTACAGTGGTAACTTAGTTTTTAGGTGTTTTTATGGGACAATTTTTCATGAAAAGTATGTAAACATGTAGATAGCTATAAACATGTTGATTTTGTAGTATAAAAGAATGGATTACAAAAATATATGTTACACATTTTGCTATTAGTTCAAAAATAAGGCTGAAAAACTCAAAACAGTTTTGTTCCGAGATCGTGCTTATACTAAACTTTTATTAAATTTACTACATGTGTTAATACTGGAGTTAGCGTAACATGGACTATGCCATAGAAACTGTTAATCTGACAAAGAACTACGGCAGTCTAACAGCTGTAAACGATTTAAATATTAAAGTCCAAAAAAACAGTATACATGGGTTCTTAGGGCCAAATGGTGCAGGAAAGTCTACTACTATAAAAATGCTTGTAGGTCTGCTTAAACCCAGTAAAGGTTATGCGAATGTTTTGGGTCAAAAAGTTCGTGTTGACGACGCATTTTCTCGTTTAAAAATTGGTTACATGCCTGAACTGCCCAAATTTCCAAAACATCTTAAGGGTATTGAACTTTTGGATATTTATGGTAGAATGTATGGTATGACAAATCAGCAGCGTGCTGAGCAGATACCAAAACTTGTTGAGCTTGTTGGTTTAAAAGGAAGAGAAAACGATTACATCGGTAAGTATAGTAAAGGAATGCAGCAGCGAGTTGGGATTGCGCAAGCGCTTTTAAATTATCCTGAACTTGTAATTTTAGATGAACCAAGTATTGGTCTTGATCCAGTTGGTATGGTAGAAGTGCGCGAGCTTGTTAAAGAGATTTCTAAGGAAGGTAAGACTGTTTTTCTTTCTTCTCACTTGCTTTTTGAAGTAGAGCAAATCTGTGATCATGTAACAATTATTAACAAGGGGTCTGTTTTGGCATCTGATACTGTGCAAGTGGTTTCAAATATGTTCACAGGGCCAGCTCTCATACATCTTGAAATAGTCAACTTGAATAGCGATATAGTTTTTGCTGTTGAAAAGTTGCCTTTTGTTGCAAAAGTTCATCGTGAAGGTAATAGTTTAACTGTTCATGTTACATCCCAAAATATTGATGTGGCGGTAAATGTGTCAAAAGAAATTACTGGTGTTTGTGGTGTTATTGTTGGAATGTGTAGAAAAGAATCAACACTTGAGGACGTGTTTATTCAGCTAGTTGGAGGTATTAAAACACAATGAGTGATTATGAGCGAACTCGGGAATCTTATGGTTTAGTTTCTTGGTTTAGGCGTTTTATGGCAGTTGTTCGCTATGAGATGCTTTGGAATATACGTAAGAAAAAATTCATAGGTGTTATAATAATTGCTTTTCTCCTTGCATCTTTGGGTTTAGTGTTGCCTATGGTTTTAAGTGAGTCAATTCCTAAAAATGCTCATTTTGCAATTACTTATGGTGCAGATGGTCTTAGTTTGTTTCTTTTTGCGCTTGTTATAGCTATGAATAGCATGTCTAGTGAGTTTGAAAGTGGTACAATAGTGCCATTATTAACCAAGCCTGTTTCACGTACAGCAGTCTATTTGGGAAAAGTATTTGCAGCTTTCTGTATCTTGCTAGTTTCTTTTACAATAATTTTTACTTATACAACTGTTGGTTCCATCTTTGTTTATGGGCCGCAAAGTAACCTTGGTTTTCTCCCACTCGTTTTGTTTGGAAATCTTCTTAGTGCTTTTATTTGGATTTCAATACTCCTCGCAATGGGTACAATTACAAAAAACACGATATTGACGGTAATTATCGCTTTAGGCTTGTTTATGTCACTTTTCATTGCTTTACCTGTGGTTTCTGTTTTGTCAGGTCCTTCTCCAGTACTGAACTATCTGCCTGGAACCGGTGCCAGTGGAACTCTGATAACTGTGGATAATACTGCTCTTTCAGTTAGTGCAGGTACAGACTATTTAGGTGTAAACTTTGTCTCTGCGTTACTACATTCTGGGCAAAGTGTGGATTTCTCTAAAATAGATATTTGGTCAGTGCAAGCTGGGGACCAAGTACTGCCAACCACAGATTTACTTTACACAGAATCTATAGATTTCATCGCCATTCGTGGACTCGCAATTACTTTAACATACATTACAACATTTCTATTGATAGGTTGGATAGCATTCAAAAAAGCGCAAATTAACGATTAGTCACTTATTTTTTGTGAGATTAAAATTTACGAACGGTTTCGAACTTAAAGTGATGGAGCCTCGAGCGGGCTTTGATCCCGCGGCCTGCTGCTTACGAGGCAGCCGCTCTACTGGGCTGAGCTATCGGGGCGTAATCTATTATTGAGAATGTTGTAAATAGTTTTAAAGGTTTTTACATCAATTGTGTTAATTGAATTTTAGGTGTATTTATCTGCCTGTTTATCTTTTTTATTGTAGAGGGTTCATTTATGGTTGTTATAGATGGTTTAAGTGAACATGGAATTATTAGCTTGTTTCGTCAGGGGTTATTGTTAATGCCAAATATGCCTGTTCCATTTGGCGATGATGTTTCTGCGGTGTCTATTGGTAATGGTGAAGTGGCTGTTTTAAAAACTGATATGTTAGTGGCTAAAACTGATGTTCCTGCTAAAATGAGTTTGTACTATGCAGCACGTAAGGCTGTTGTTATGGCTGTGAGTGATTTTGCTTCAAAAGGGGTGCAGCCTGTTGCTGTTATGGTTGCTCTTGGGTTGCCAAAGAGTTTAGTTTCTCAAAAGTCTGTGTCTGAAATTATCGCAGGCTTAAATGCGGCTGTTCGCGAGTATGGAGCTTACGTTGTTGGGGGTGATACGGGTGAAACAGGCGATTTGACGATTTCTATCTCTTTATATGGAACTGCTCGTCAAAATGATTTAATGCTGCGCAAAGGTGCTGAACCTGATGATATTTTGGCTGTTACGGGCTTGTTTGGTAAATCTTCTGCGGGGCTACGGTTGCTGCTTGATGAGTGCTGTCTAGTTTCTTCTAAAGAGCGTTTGGTGTTGGAGAGTGCTGTTCTTAATCCTGTGGCACGGTTGTATGAGGGGTTAGCGCTTTCAAAATCTGGTTGTGTTTCAGCATCAATTGATAGCAGTGATGGCTTAGCGTGGAGTTTATATGAATTAATGAGTATGAGCGGTGTAGGGTTTATTGTTGATACGGTGCCTATTGCGGTGGAAGCTGTAGAGTTTGCAGAACAAAACGGTTTGTCTGCCGAGTCATTGGCACTATATGGTGGTGAAGAATATGAGCTTGTTTTAACGATTAATCCGCAAAAATGGGCAGCTGCAAAAAAGGCTGTTAAAGCAGTCGGCGGCAATTTAATTGCTATAGGTAAAGCTACAGTGGAAAAACAAGTAATTCTTGTTGTGAACGGCAAAAAACAATTAATTGAACCCTATGGATATGAACATTTTACTGCCCAAGTTTAAGCTTTTTGATCTAAAGTGTAATTAATTACAGTTATACACGATGCCGCTAAATAGGGCGTTTTTCCTAAACTGATTTTTTCTCCAAACCTTAACGCAAAAGCTTCAGTTTTTTTAGGCATACCAACATGATCGCCTAAAACAAATACAGGATTCTCCCCCAACTCAATATCGCTTAACTCTTTTCCGCCCTCTTCAAGCACATAAATGCTATGCTTTCCCGCCTCAGCTTTTGACTTTAATAAGCCCTCAAAACTATTTTTATCCTTACTTATTCCTGGATGCTGTTTACCTGCAAGCGTTTTTTTAAGTATGCCCTGCCAAGTTTCCATATCTGTACACACATCGAAGAGTGTTTCTCCATCAATTTTTATGTGAACCGGTGGAATCGGCGGACCATTTAGTATTGCATGAAAAACAACATTTCTACGCAATCCATGAGACAAAAAAAGACTACTAACTATACACTCATGTATAATATCTAATCTTCCTGCATCATGTAAACTGCTAAAATTCGAATCCGTTTGACCTATACGTGAAAACAGTATGAACTCACGAACCAATTTACTCCACAAACAAAGTAATGCCTTTATCGCTTTTAAAGCCGTTCATTTTAAAACTTTAACTACCGTAAAATTGAAAAACCCTTGTGCTAATAATAACAAAGAGAACTATACTAGACGTGATTAATGATGAAATTAAATAAAGTCGACGAAGCAATTGTTAAAACATTGCAAACCGAAGGAAAAGAATTAACTCTCCAAGAAATAGCCGATAAAACTGGGGTGCCATCAAAAAACGTCTTCAAATCACTACGTAAGCTCTTCGAAAACGGAATAATAGACACAAACGCAAGAAAATACAATCTATTAACCGACAAAATTCCATCAGGAAAAGAAAAAACTGTCAGAAAAGAGACTGAATAAACAAAAACACGTTAATAAATTATCTACTACATGCCTCTTATTGTTTCAAACAAGGAAACTTGTATGCCAATACTGTTTTTGTTTTATAAATCTACATAAACTGAAAAGAGGTGGACTAGAGTAAGTGGAGCCTCGAGTGGGTTCTGTTTGTTTGAGTGCAGAGCCTGTTCCCAAAATCATGTCTTGGTTTTGAGGATTCATACTAAACACTAAAAAAGTAAGTGTATTGACCATTAATAAATTTTCTTACAAACCTTACGTGGAACTATTGCCATCGGGGGGATGTCGAATAATTATGCTGTTAAAAAAAATGGGTGGGCTACTGGGATTTGAACCCCAACTTTTATGGAGATATCGCCATAGCATCCCTTCTTTTTCTATGCCGCGATAGTTCTTTTGGCACAGTTGCCTATTGACTAAATTTAGCTATTTCAGCTTCAATTCTGGCTGGATCAAATAATATCACATCTGCGCGGTTGTCTGAGAAATCAAAGCCAGTTTTTGTAAACAGCACCTTTTTGACAGGTTTGTTTGTTTTAAGCGCCTTATAACTCTCTTCTAGTCGGTAAAGTTCGGCTCGAGAAGTTTTTTTGTTTGTCCATTTGCACTCGCCTACATAGAGGTTTGTTTGAGTTTCAACTATAACATCTATTTCTCTATTCTCAAATTTTCCAGAGCTAACCTCAACTGACCCCCACCACCTGCCAATTCTAACTACTGTTTCCCCCATGTTCTTTAGATATTGTGTAAGGAAAGTTTTACAGAATACTTCAAAACGTCTGCTAATAAACTCGTTTAGTGTATCATTGTTGGGAGGTTCTATTTTGCCATAGACGTTTGTGAACCAAAATGCAATAGTGTTATCTTTGATTGAGTAAACGCCTTTTTTGCTTCTTTGCAAATTTTGACCAAACGGTACACTGCGTTCAACAAGTTGAAAATCTCGCTGCAATGCTACTATGTATTTAGAAAGGGTGGTTTGTGCAACACCCAGTCTGTTAGCTATCTCGCTGCCTGAAACAACACCTGCACCTATTGCCTCTATGATGGAGAAATATTTTTTGTAGGCCGCTCCAAACTCTTGTCGCAACACGTTTTGTCCTTCTTCTTTAAGAGGGGCTGCAACATCAAAGAAAAAATCGTAAACAACATCATCACGATTTGTTCGTTTTTCTAATAGTTCATAATAGTAAGGTATGCCACCTAGTATGCAATAGTTTTTGATTTTGTCTATTGCCCCTATTCCAAGGTCTGTTTGAATTTCCCACACAACATCAAGTGAGAAGGGTTGTAGAACCATATTGTAGCTGGCTCGGTTGAAAAGTGGTGCCTTTTGTTGAGTAAATATTTTGTTCATCATACTAACATAGGAACCAGAAAAAATGAGCATCTTGGCGGTTTGATCTTTGTATTTTTCCCAAACACGTTGGAAAACGTGGGGTATGGAGGTGTCTACTTCTATGAGATTGGGGAATTCGTCAATGTATAGAATTTTTTTCTTTGAGATATTGAAAAAATATTCCAGAGCTGATTCAACAGTATTAAAGGTTGGGGCATATCCGTTTGAGAGGGCTGTTGCGAAATCAGATGCGACTAGTTTTTCTTCTTTTGGCACCACAAGAATTTTTGCGCAGTCTTTGACCTTTAAGAACTCGTCAACAAGTCTGCTTTTTCCTATGCGTCTACGTCCACTTACGATTACCATTTCTGAACTTTCTGTAGAATAGGCTTTCTCCATTGCGGCAAGCTCAGCTTTGCGATCATAGAACTTCAACATCATCCACCAATAGGATAATCCTATCACAGGATAATTATTTAAACTTATATTCTCAAATCATTAGAAATTGGAATTTGCAAATTGTTTTTTTGGTCTAACTCACTCGATTAGTATTCGAGTGTATATGAGCATAAAGTGATCCTTTCAAATATGGCTAAACTAACTGAAGGGCATTAGTTTTAAGGAGCTTTTAACGTCTATAGTTCTATTCTGCATAATTCTCATGTTGCCACGGTTTTTTACCATAGCAATCAAATTGAGCGATGAGGGCGGGAATAAATGTAGTTAGTGTCATTGTGTCCATTCATTGTAAGCATCAGCTACATTCATATAATCACCCCCAACGTTCAAATTGGACACAAACTTTGCCGACATCAAAAAGATTCCATCTCGCTCATACCGATACACAAGACCCTCCGGCGCACTTTGACAACCATGAAAACCCCCACCCAACAACCTAAGCGCTTCTACAACAGAAATCGCACCATTTTCCCACACTAACCCTGCATAAGTAAAACCGTGACGTTTACAAGCGGCCATAATATCAGCAAAACATAATCTAACGGGCTTATCTGCTGGGTCTTGGATGATGTCAAATACGACAAATGGTTCATGGGGCATTTTGTAAAAAAGTGAGTGCGTCTTTATCATCCATTCGCCACAAACTCGCTCTCCATCTGCAAGCAGGGCATCAAAGCGAGCAATATTATAGGCTACAAAATCTGCGAAACGTTGCATAAATATCCACTCAGAGGTACGTACATCATAGCCTTTGCGCATGACTGGGTACAAAACGCCGTTCTTTTTATATACGCCCACGTTTGCGCCGTCCACTTTTTCGGTAACATAAAGTTTATCGCGTTTAGGAAATTGTATCGCTTCAGTGAAAAATGGCTGTAGGTTTTTCTCCATTAGAGAATCGCCCGAATCTTTTAGTCTTGAACCTGTTAAATGCTTAATGTTTCCAAAGTTACGCGGAATTATTTTGCCTTGAATAGTTTCACTTAATATGCTCATATCAACCATTTCAATCCCATAAATGATAAAATATACTGGTCATTTTCTCCATTTCCAATTGTAACTACTGCTGTATATCAATGATAACTGTTTCTTTTTCAATTGCCTCGAATTCGAGGTAATTAAAATTTGGTGCTGTCTGCTTATTGGTTAACTCCTTGATATAAAGAAGTAATTTGTCGCCCTAACTGACGAACACTTCACGTGGCCTCTACACACTCTCGAGCATAAAACTCGCGTCGTGAACTATCCTCAATTTTCATTAAAAGGCAGTAGTGTGACCAACTCAATTCGTGGGACAGTGTCGCACGAATTGGAAAGGTCTGATAAAATTGACGCATACGCCGTAAATTACTTTCATCAAAACCTTTTCCAATTTCAACCGTTAACTGTTTTGCTAAATACTGCAATAACCCTTTACCGTATTCTGCTCGTCCACCAACAGCTTCTTCTATTTGTCGACCAATATCCCAATAAGCTTCAACCATAGCTGATCTTACTGCCGTATAGACTTTTACCCGAGCGTTTGCAAGAGTATTTCGTATACCTTGGTAAATTATTTTGTCATTATCCATCGGTTGTATAGCGTTATTGGGTTTATCCACCAAGAAAACATCCGCATTGTTTAGCTACTTTCTCATTAATAGCCCTATACCATACTTGATTTCTCTCAGCAGTGCTGATAGTTTTTAATCGTGATATTTCCGTTTGCTGAAGGTTTTACATTGCCACATGGCAACGTAAATGGCAACGTAAATGGCAACGTAAATAGTGTTGAGGTAAAGAATCAAATTTCGATGTGTGTTATGCAGAATCCGGTTTATTCTTTAGCGGAGATTGCTGAAACGATGGGGTATTCAAAGCGGATGGTATCGTGTCAAATGAAGTTGCTCCAAGAGTTTTACAATCTTATTGTTGGTGTCTTAAAAACTCAGCAAACATTGGGTGAAACAAACTGTATTTTCCTCGGTCATGTTTTAATAAAAATTCTTTGTTTTCTAACCTTGAAAAGAGCTCGGCGACACCACTGCCAAATGTTTTAAATTCAACTGGAGAAATGAGTTCCTTTTTTGTTTTAGCTATTGCAATCATGAGTTGTCGTTCTTTGTCGGAGGCTGCTTGAAATTTTTGTGAAAAAATTCTCTTACCGCAAGAGTGTTCAATATTTGGCCATACTTTTTGGAATTCCTCTAATCCTATGTGCTCTTTTTCTTGGGTGTGCATTAACAGTTCCGACATGGTGAACATGATTATGTAAGGATGTCCGTCAGTTTTTTCTGTAATTAGTTGAATTACCTTGTCATCAATTGTGGTTATGTTTTTGACGGTTTTTAATCTAACGTTAATAGCCTCTTTCACTTCAGTGAAGGTAAATGGTTTGAGTTCAAAGGGTGTGAAGAATCTGACAATGGGTTCAGCTAATTCTGCTATTGCAGAAAATAACAGCGAATGGGCCGTTACAACTAGAGAGTAGTTACATCCTCGATTGACTAGTTCTTGGAAGGTTGTTCGTAAATTAAGGTATGCAGAGTCTTCAGCTTTGATGGGAAAACATTGCAGATCATCTAGCATAACAAAAGCTATTTGGACTCCTGAGGGTTTAAGGTGTTGTTCCCATAGTTGCTGTAGAGCGTCTGTAAGGTTAGGGGGTTGTTGTTTTTTATCGGTTTTTCTTTGGGCCGATATTACGCCTATGTTTATGTTTATTTCCCATTGGGTTATTTCTTTTTTGATTTTTGGCAGTATTTTTTGGGTGGCTTCGGTTGTTGTTTTTACTCTTTTAAGAAAGTTTTCTGTGAAGGTGTCCCAGTTTTGGCAGTATTGTGGCATGAGTGGGAAGTAAATACAGGCGCATTGGATTTCGTTTTGTAGTTCGTTTAGGGCGATTTCTTTGAGTTTGTATACTAGAGAAGTTTTGCCTTGTCCCCATGTACCGAGTATGGCGTAGTTTAAAGGTGCTGGGGGGTTAAGTTTGGCAGAGTTTTTGACTGTTTGTTTGAAGTATTGTAGTTGTTCTGTTCTGTCTGCGAAGTAGATTGGTTGCGCTGGGTGTTGGTGTGAGAAAGGGTTGATGTCGTGATTTTTGTGATGATTGTGATTTTCCACAGGTGTTATGCCTCGTTGAGTTTGTATCTTTGTATTTTGGCTATGCCTTTACAGGTTTTATGGATTAGACGTCCACCGTAGTATGTTCCTTCGCCTTCGTTGACTTTTCGTCCACATATCGCACAGGTCTTATAGCCCATGTGATTTTTGTGATGTTTGTGATTATAAAACGTTTGTACACTTCCAACAGAAAATAATCATCAAACAAGGAAGACAAATGTTATTTCAGCAGAAGCTTGTTTGTTACACTGTCTATATCATCGTGATATAGCAGAATAGTTTAAGAATTGGAGTAGTTAAAATGGTTGTATACCGCTCCTTCTAATGTTTCACATTTAGGCATCAAATCAGGTAACGCACGTTTCATATTTGCCCATCGATTTTCAATGCGATTAAAATCGGGCGAGTACGCAGGTAAAAACAACAAAGATACTCCTGCTCGCTCCACAATAGCAGACAACTTTTTCTTCCGATGAAAACTAGCATTATCCAAAATAATTGTCACACCTCTTGGCACACAAGGCAAAAACGTGTTTTCAAACCAATCCTCAAAAAACACACCACAAGTAGAATGCTCATAACAAAATAGCGCCACCACTAAACCACAAAACAAACCTCCTATGACATTTAGTCGGTGAAATTTACGCCCACGCTTAACATCCTCAACACGCCTACACCTTGACGCACGATCATACTCACGAATCAAATCCTTCTTTATACCACATTCATCAACATAGACTCGTTTATGCTCTGGAATTAACGATAAGATCTCTAGGAAGGTTTGTCTGTCTTTTTCTGATTTTTCGCTGTAGGTGAATGATTTTTTTTACGGGTTATTTTTAGTTTAACAAGGGCAACATGTATGGAGGAGGTTTTAGCGTTGAAGTGTTCTGCGATTTCTTTGAGGTAAGCATCGGGGTGTTTTTCTATGTATTGCCTGAGTTGTTTTGGGTCTATTTTTCTTTTTCTTGGGCCGTGTTTTTTTGGGTTGAGGTTGCCTGTTTGGTATTTTTGAGATAGCCAGTTGCAGTAGGTTTGTTGAGAGATGTTAAAGGTTTCACATACTTGTTTTAGGGTGTGTCCTTTTTGTTTATATGATAAGACGGCTTCTCGGAAATCACAACTATACGTCATAACAACAAATAAAACACACTAAAATTTAAACTAGACTGCTATAAAACGGTTGAAAAAAATTGTATCTACAATTGAGCAAGATAATAAACAAAAACTTGCATGCTAACTTTTTGGTGTTGTCGGCTATTTGGTTAATTTTTTGGTGTTGATGTCGAGATTGACTGTGTTTGTTAAACACCATCAGATGCCCAATGCCTTTGTAGATTCGGTCATGTCGGCACTAAACTGCACAGTTTCGCTTGTATATCGGTAAAGTATTTAAATGATGTCACTTACCGATATATCGGTATAGATTCATGAAAAAATATTTACCGACATATTAAGGTGAACATAATGAAGAATAGAGGGTCACATCGCGAACGTATAATTAGAACTCTTATAGTAGAGCCAAATGGCACATTAACAAAGTACAAACTTGCCAAAAAAGCAGAAACCTCCTTCCCATGGACACACGAATTTCTAAACAAACTCCAAACCCAAAACCTAACCAAAGGCACTCAAGTCACAAACTACTTGGGACTCATCAACTACTGGTTGCAAATAAAAACTAAACCAGAAAAAAGAGAGTATATGCACAAAAATGCCTTAGACCTAATTCAAACAAGCAAACTTTCGTATGCGCTTACTACTTATCAGGCAGAAAACCTTGTTCAACACTACCTCTTCCCCTCTCGTATTGATCTATACGTAAAAAGAGAAGATATGGTTAAGTGGCATGAAGAAGTGACTACCGAGGGGTTAGTTGGTAAAGGCAATTTAAGGCTTCTCATAGCAGATGAGCATGTCTTCTACGGAGCATTTAAACGCCAAAACCTAATGGTTGTAAGTATTCCGCAGTTAATTGTTGACCTGCTACAAGAAGGCGGTGTATGCACTGAAGCTGCTGAAAAACTCATAAACAAAGTGGAGCAACATGTTATATCAATCAACTGAGACAAAAACCTCACAAGAACAAATGCAGATAATATTTGCTCAACTTGAAACTCAAACTTGTTTGCTTGGTGGTTGGGCAGTTTACTATCTGGTAAATGAGAACTTCCAAAAGGCTACTGGAAAAACCTACATTGGTTCAAGAGACATAGACCTTGGCTTTCACATGAACATGGACTGGACTCAAGAGCAGTTGAAAAATTCCGAGTTTGCCACAACAATCAAAATAGCTGAATGTATGGGTTTTAACTCTGTAAGTTTCCGTCTTGTCAAGGATTTTGATATAGACACAGGAAAAGAATTAGCACCCGAAGAATCAGCTAAACGCCCATTGTATCAAATATTTCAGCTGTATATAGACCCAATTGTTGACTGTATCCATCCTGAAATAAAAAATTTGCTTGGTTTTGTACCAATAGATGAACCACTTTTATCGTTGATTTTTCAAGAAAAAATGTACCGAACCCAATCATTATTTGGAAAAAATGTCTTAATTCCTGAGCCGCATGTCATGTTGGCAATGAAACTCAACTCTGCCCCTAAGAGAGACAAAGAACATAAACTGCTCAAGGACATAGCTGACATCTACGCCCTCTTATGGTATTCCGACATAAAATTGTCCAAACTCAAAGAACAACTCTTCGCAATAACATCAAAAGAGACCGTAAAACAAGCTGTACGAACCTTCTCCATCGAAGACATAAACAAAGTCGCCACAATATTAGGAATTAACAACCAAGAGATATCACGAGTATTGAAAGAGATACTGTAGAGTTAACAGCTATACCTGCTTGGTGTATTTTGTTTTTCTTCACTCTTTAGTATGTGTTCATTCCAGTTTTCTGTAAATTCTGCAAGTTCAGACCAACATTTCGTACAAATAGGCAACCTTTCTGAGTCTAACTGGATAAAATAATATCTGTACAACCCCACTCTGGTTTTAGGAAATTTCGGCACTGCTAATCCAAAATTGTCACATCCAAAAAACATGTTTTCTGCTTTTTTAAAACAGAAAACACTACCTGCTAAAGTAGAGGTTTAGAATTTGAGCAGCAAAAATCAAAATTTGACATTTCAAAGTAACGGTAGGCTTCATGTGTTAGGTGTAGATGCTGAGATAGATCCTGCTGTTGGTAAGAAGTTAAAGCGTGGGATTTATTCTGTGGATCGTATTCACTCTTTGGTTATGGGGTTTCCGGGGTGTGGCAAAACACGATTTTTACTTTCCATGATAAAGCAACATATTGACTATAACGAGGGTTTCATGGTGATTGACTCCCATAGCGACCTTACTAACCTTGTTTTATCGCATATTCCACCTGAGAAGTGGGATCGTGTTATTTACATTAATCCTTGGTCAGCTTTTGAGGACAAATACGACCACCAAGTTCTGCAAATTAATTTTTTGGAATCCAAAGATCCATATGAGCGTGACGTAGTGGCTCGAATGTTCATGGACACCTTAGAGAAAATTTATGAGCGTTGGTGGGGACCCCGTCTTGACATGATTCTGCTGAATGCTTTGTATTTGCTTATGGAGAAGGAGAATGCAAAGCTTCCGGATTTGTACAAGATTTTGGCAGATAATGAATTTCGAGACATGCTAACAGCAAAATGCAGAGACCAAAACGTCCGCACCTTCTGGGAAAAACAGTACGACAAAATGCCAAAGGACGCTTCCATGGCTGTTTTGACTAAATTGTATCGTATTGTGCAGGAGAGGATTTTGGTTCCTATGTTTATGGCTGAGAAAAGTTGTATTGATTTTCGGGCGGCTATGGATCAGCGAAAAATAATCATTGTAGACCTTCCTGAAGGTGTAATCACAACGGATATGGCTAATTTTTTGGGCAGCCTCATCCTTTCAGCCACGTATAATGCAGGTATGTCACGTGAAGACATCCCTGAACGAGAACGTGTGCCCTTTTATGTGTATGTGGATGAAGCTTACCGTTACACCACTAAAAGCATCCCCGAAACCCTCCAATCCTTAAGGAAGTTCAAGGTTTTCATAACCTTGGCTAGCCAATATCTTACCCAGTACCGCAAGGATATTCAAGATGCTATAACTCAGACCTGTGAAACCATCATTTCCTTCCGTGTGGGCGAGGACACTGCTCGTGTGCTTGAAAAGTTCTATCCCAAAACCTTTGGCTACCAAACGCTGATGAACCTGCCAAGGCAACTCTTCTTTGTTTCAACACCTTTTCAAGGTAACAGAGAATATCAGGTCTTAGAAACCCTTGATTACAAAACAGGCTCCAGTGATCCTGAAGAAGTAATCAGGCACAGTCTAGAGCGGTATGGTCGTAAAGTGGATGTGGATGAGTTGATGGGTCAGGTAAAGACCAAGTCTTTGCAGAGAGATTTTTTGGATTGGCCTGTGACGCCTGCTGAGTGGACTATACTGCTCACGGTTCGTTTGCTTGGGGGTTATGTTGATGAGGATACCTTGCGAGAACATCTTCTCTACAACCCTGCCACGCCTAAGCCTTATGTTCTTACAGAGATGGGTTTTGTAAATGCCCTAAAAAACCTCGCTGTTGATAACGCCAAACGAAACGCTTACCTATCGTTTAAAGACGAAACCACCCGTAAATACAGAGAAGAAACATACGCCTACGGTAAAAAAGAGTTAAGAGCTAAAGAGGTACGTACACGAATTTGGCGTTTAGACTTGAGTGATAAAAAGGCTAAGCGGCTTTTGGATGTTACTTTTCGTGGTGAGAAGGCGGGTGGTGTTAAGCATATTCAAGCTATTATGGCGCAGCGTAAGGTGTATTGGTTAAACGGTTGGATAGTACGCATAGATGACGGTGAAACTGATGAAAGCATAGCTGACCTTTACGTCACCCCCACCCTACCCGCTTCAAAAGTTGAAGGCGCAAAAGGGTACATCGACCACACCAGTTGGGATTATAAGCGCAGTTTTGCTGTAGAGGTAGAATGTTACCCAAAAAGGCACTGGGACCGACTAAAAGATAACTATCAACGCAACAAGAAAATGGGTTTTCCAACAGTCTTTATCGTACCCAATCAAGCTGATGAAGAAACGTTAAAGGAGAAACTTTTGGAGTGGAAAGCCACCCTTGTAACAAACGTTACCAAATTTGAACCCGACCACCCTGAAATGGTAACAATCGAAATAGCAGAAACCCTCAACAATCAACAAACAAGTAACCCTAAACATAACCAAACATATGAAGTAGAACCTACAAATCAATCCAGTGAATACTCCTCTGAACAGACGGATAAATTACCTGAAGATGCAAAATTACAAGAGACTTTAGATGTTGCAACAGATACGCATACACGTGAGGGTTTGCAGAATGTGGAATTATTGTTAGAGTTTGCTGATCAGGGTTGGGGGTTTAGAATTAAAACCTCAAGAGATAAACCGTATCTTTGTGCCCGAAAAGGACCAAAAGAAAAATGCCTCGGCTTATTTAACAACGAAATGAGAAAAATTGTCGAAAAAAACAATATCGATGTCAAAGGATACAATACCAAAAATCAAGACACCCCATAACAGCTACAGATAATGCCTCAGTTAGTTGTCGTTTCATTAGGTAGCTTTCTGAGGTATCAGCTAATTTCTTTGTTGTGTCTTCTAATCAGTTAACTTTCAAGTTGCACGTGTTTTTTGTAATTCAATCGGTAAAGTAAAATAGTTTATCAATTATACATGCAACAAGGTGTCCTTTAGTGCAGAAACTCGCTACAAACCTTTTTAACAACCTAAATCCACAGCAAATTGAAGCAATAAAAGAAATCAAAAAACCTCTTTTAATAATAGCGGGCGCTGGTTCAGGAAAAACCCTAACAGTAGCAAGCAAAATAGCATACCTAATCCAAAACGACCTAAACCCAGAAAACATACTGGCCTTAACATTTAATCAAAAAGCTGCAGAAGAACTAAAAACAAGAGTAAACGGAATGCTACCAAACTCCGAAGACCTAAACATTTCCACTTTTCACTCCTTCTGCAACCAAATCATACAAGAAAACATACTAAACACCAAACTAAACTCCAACTTTAAAGTAATAACCGACACCATACAACTAGTCTACATAACAAAAAACATCAACACCTTTGGAATCCAACACTTAGAATTCAACCATGAACCCTACACCCTAGCTGAGGAAATGAAGAAATTCATATCCCGATGCAAAGACGAAGCAATAACCCCAAAAGACCTACAACAATACATAACAAAAGAACAAGAAAAAAACCCTATAGATGAGGAGACCCAAGAAAACCTAAACATCCTAAAAGATATTTTGAAAATTTACCAGGCATATGAAGATTACAAACTTCAAAATAACATGTTAGATTTTGGAGACATGCTCTACACCGTACACAACCTGCTGAAAAACAAACCTCAAATTTTGCATAAGTATCAAGAAAAATTCAGATACATAATAGTTGATGAGTTCCAAGACACCAACTATATCCAACTACAAATAATCAACCTGCTTGCAGAAAAGCATGGACGCATAACCGTAGTTGGAGATGACGATCAGAGCATATACAAATTCAGAGGAGCACACCTCACAAACATAGCCGAATTTAAAAAAATATTCCCAAACTACACAGAAAAAACGTTGGAGCAAAACTATCGCAGCACCAAAAAAATAGTAACAGTCGCCAACACCCTAATACAAAATAGCCCTGAGCGAACCATAAAAAAAATGTTCACAAACAACCCCGACGGAGACAAAATAACCATTATTGAAACACCAACTGACACTGCACAAGCAAACTATATCCTCCAAAACACCAAAGAACTATTAAAAAAACATGAACCCCAAGACATAGCCATACTTTGTAGACGAAGATCAACCGCGGAGCCCATAATAAAAGCGTTTAGAAAAAACAATCTACCCTTCAACTTTGTAGGCGAAACCGGCTTCTTCCAAGAACCCATAATAAAAGACATCATAGCCTTTCTAAAAACAATCAGCAATCCCCACGAGAACAACGCGGAACTCTACAGGGTTCTAAGCAGACGTAACTATGACATAACCCCCGTGGATTTACGCAAATTCACCCATTACGCAGACAAAAACAACCTCTCCCTATACGAAACCCTCGACCACCTAAACAAAATAAACGTAGACAAATTCAAATTCTTAGCAGTCAAACAAACCCTAACAAACACCATAAACAACAAAAACCGAACACCCATCCTTGAACTAGTACATACCATTCTTTTTGAACAAGAATTCTACAAATACGAAATAGCCCTAAAAAACACCCGCAACATCCAACTACTAAACCAATTCTACGAGTTCTTTGAAGAATTCAACCACATATACCCAAATAGTGACATTGAAGGTTTCACAGATTACATATCCTTTGCAGCCAATTTTAAAATCGACGAAGAAGACCAAAATCAGCAAACAATTGTAGTATCAACAATTCATGGCGTAAAAGGAATGCAATACCCCATAGTCATCATACCTGATGTTAATGAGCGAAAAATTCCCACAACCTATCAAAAAGACAAATTCACAATACCCCAAGAACTACTAAAAGGCATACAATCAGCCCATGAAGATAAAGAACTGCATCTGCAAGAAGAACGAAGACTATTCTACGTAGCTATAACACGGGCAAAAGAAAAACTGTTTATAACGTATGCTAAGCGTCATGGAGAAAATAAAACTGACTCTAAGCCCTCAAAATTCCTCCAAGAAATAAACTATCAACAAAACGAAGATGTTGACTTTCAACAGTTAGATGTTCAAGAAGTACCCGTAGAATTAACAACTATTGATAATCAAGTAAAAACCGAATTACTACAACAGATAATTGCTAACCTAACAACAGAACGGTATAATGAGGCTATAGAAAACATGTTTCTCCTCGCTAAAGCAAACAATAAAAACCTAGATGTGCAAGCGGAGATAATTAGTAAAATTAAAGAACCTGACTATTCCGTACTTGAACAGACCTTAAAAAAACCATTAACGGTGCCTGTTGATCATCTTTTTAGTGTGTCTCAGTTTGTTAGTTACAAGCAATGCCCCCGTCTATACCAATATCGTCATGTGATGAAAATTCCTGAAAAATCTAGGTATTATTTTGATTTTGGTTCAACAGTGCATAATATTGCAGAGCAGCTAACAAGGATGCAAAAAGAAGGCCAAGTAGTTAATGAGACAATAGCTGATGAGTTACTGGCTAAGTTTTGGGATCCTAAAGGTTATAAGTCAAAGCTTGATGCTGAGCGAGATTATGCTGAAGCGAAAAAGATTTTGAGGGTTTTTATTGAGGAGCAAAGCAAAAGTACATCAGAGATTTTGGATATTGAGCGTTGGTTTGAGACTGCTATTGGTGATGTGCGTCTTAGGGGAAGAATTGACCGTATTGACAAAGACGCGTCGGGATTTACGGTTATAGATTATAAGACAAGTAAAGCTGTGCCTTCGCAAAATGAGCTTAGAAAGGATATGCAGTTGTTGGTTTATGCTCTTGCTGTTAAGGACATGTATGGCAGTAGTGAGTTGCAGTTGCAGGTTGGTGAATGGTTTTTGCGGTCTAATAAAAAAGTCTTTTTTACTCCTGAAAAAGAAGCAATTGAAGCTATACAAACGGAAATACAGGAAATAACTAGGAAAATTCATAATTCAGAATTTGACCCAAAAAAAGATGCATGGGAATGTAAACAATGTGACTATAAATGCTTATGCGACTAACAGACAACACAGTATTCCTTTTGGTTACACAAGAGAGAATAAGACATTT
>Ga0209737_10000984_pt1 | contig 21448 bp, 16 predicted proteins | sample TergutCu122P3_FD_187284 | JGI IMG/M metagenome (GOLD analysis project Ga0209737, IMG submission 187284) | Cubitermes ugandensis P3 segment gut microbial communities from Kakamega Forest, Kenya - Cu122 P3 (SPAdes) (version 2) | ecosystem: Host-associated > Arthropoda: Insects > Digestive system...
GTCTGAAATGTCTCCATATAATATGTAACCGAATGGAGTGTATATCAATCTAACTGGAGACATTTCAGACAGCAGATAGATAAATAAACACCGCCACTCAAGAATCCTTGTTTTTGTTTGAAAAAGAGATAAAAGGAGGGCGTTAACCCTCCGAAAAAAGAGAAGGTTTTGTCATTCGTCCGCCGGCTTCTCCATCGGATACAACCAGTAGAACAGGCCCGCCGCAGCAAGCGCTCCGAACACAGCGGCTATGATGTAATACAGAGACGTGAGAGGAGATATCCCGCATGCCACTTCGGTGAATATCCTGGCGATGTCCACCGCCGGGTTCGCATAGAATGTGCTGGCCGTCGCCATTATCATACCTCCGACGAACACCCCCACAGCAAGCGAGGTCAGCTTCGAACCGCTGCGCACGCAACCGAATACTACAGCAACAAGCAGGAACACACAGAGGAATTCTGAAATTATAAGGAACGGGCTGACGGTATTCGTGCTTACGTAGAAGACCGACTCGTTGAGGAAATCGAAGAACGTTATGTTCAGTATGAACACTCCCGCTAAACCGCCGAGTATCTGTGCAATAATGTACAACACGCCTGTCTTGGCTTCAATTCCTTTTGATACTATCACTGCCAATGTCACAGCAGGGTTGAAATGACCGCCCGATATCTTTCCCAGAGCCTCTATCATCGCAAACAGTATGAATCCTGCGGCTATGCCTTGGAGAAGGATCTTGAAGATCGGTTCCGATGTACCGAATGAGAGTTCAACGAGCATTACCGAACCGATCACTGCAATGATCAGCCCCATGGTCCCGATGAATTCGGCGACCAACTTCTTTGGAGTACTAAATTCGCATCCCATGGACAATAAATTGTTTTATTTTATATAAAATTGACTTGTCGAATTTTACTCTGGGAATATAGTTTGTATATACAATTGTTATTTCTCGTAAATTGTGCGGATCTCCTTCAATTCCGAAAGGCCTATGTTCCCCAATATGAGATAGACGATCGTACTGCCTCCGCGGAAAGATACGTCAACTACTTCCGGGCGGACCTTTGACGGCTTGATAGATACCTCTCCTTTTGCGTAATATTTGACCTGGTCATACAAGACCGTCTTAATGTCGATAAATGGCAGGATCATGAATTTTCCATCTTTGATGCCGAAAAAAACCTGCTCGGGATTTCGAACTGTGATCGATAGTCTTTTTGACGCCCATACAAGCAGGTTGTTATCGATCATCCCTCTTTCTGTCAGATCTTTCCTGATATCCTTCAATATCTCTTCCAACTGTGCATTATACCCTTCAGCTGTCTTTCCCATTGTTATCGTAGGAAATATGTATCTACTAAATAATAAAGTTTGAATCTCTTTTCCTTTTTCCCTTCAGTGCTGAGAATCTGATTATTTTATTTAACGTCTTTATGTAACAAAAATTATTGAGAATACCGAAAAATTATCCCGAAAAAAACCTCAGATCGGGCCAATGCATGCTCCCTGCCTCTCACATTTGACAAATTGATCATCGCCGGCCAGCTTGTACTGACACGCGACCCGCAGGTTCCCATTCAAGAATTGAACTTGGAAATGATCGTCTTAATGTCCTGCCTTCCTGCCATCAGGGAGAATCTTGCGTTCTCGCCGCCTTTGAAATCGATCGAAAAGATCGCTGCCAGGTCCATGAACTTGAGTTCGACGCTTCCTTTGTCGTAGTATTTGACCTCTTCGTAATGAATGTTCTTGAAGTCTGTGAACGGGAGCATCATGAACTTTCCGTCCTTGATCCCGAAGAAGAACATATCGTGCCTGAGGAACGTAGCCGTTTTTCTCCTCCCCCATACAAGAAGGTCGTATTGGATATACCCTTTTTCGGTCAGTTCTTTTCCCACGTCGATCAACATTTTGTCCATTTCTCTCTCCTATTTGTCTTGTTTCTTTAGAAAAAGTCAATTATGCAATGAAATGTCTTCTTTTCATATAAAGGAAAGTTCCGCTTTTCAGTGCACACCTTGCTTCTGCCGACCCGCCTCTAAGCAAACCTAAAATAAACATGAAATGATACAGGCACGGGATGCTATGGCAAAAGCAACGGTCGCAATTATCTCTCTTCTCTGCGTACTCGTATTAGCAGGCGGAGGCTACTATGTATTGGTCCTTTCAGATCAAGGCAACGAACCAAAGAACACAGATAATCATGATGATGAACGAGATGATGATCACGACGGCGATCATGATCACCCGTCGATCGAGGACGGTGCCCTGAGCATCCATTTCTTGGAACTGGGTAATAAATACACCGGGGACTGCGTCTACATCAACTACGGCGAGATCGACATCATCATCGACGCGGGTTCAAAGACATCCTCCTCTCCAACGATCAACAGTTACATTCGCAATCACATACAGGATAACAAGATCGAATACGTCATAGCAACGCACGCTCACGAAGATCATATCGCAGGATTCTACAGCACCAAGACCACTACCGGGGTTCTTGATGAGTTCGAAATAGGGCTGATAATCGACTATCCGAAATCGAACAACGACACTCAGACGAAGAAGAATTACGAAGCAACCAGGGACAAGCTGGTCAAGGAAAAAGGCACCGAACATTACACAGCGTTACAATGCTACAACGAAACGGACGGGGCGCAGCGTGTGTACGAATTGGGCGAAGGCGTGACGCTGGAGATCCTTTACCAGCGCTTTTATGTTGATAAGTTCACTGCCAACGAGAATAACTATTCGGTATGCATAATGATCACCCAGAATGGTAAGCAGTACCTGTTCACCGGCGACCTGGAAAAACAGGGCGAGGATTCGCTGGTCGACTTCTATCAGAAGGAACGCGGCGGCCTGGGCCATTGCGTATTGTACAAAGGAGGACACCACGGCTCGTCCACATCATCGAATGTGAACCTGCTTGCTGCCATCACTCCTGAATACGTAATAGTCTGTACGTGTGCGGGAACATCCCAGTATTCGGATGCGGCTTCGGGACAGTTCCCCACACAGAATTTCATCGACAGGGTCGCTCCCTATACTACGAAAGTATACATCACAACGGTCATCATCGATTACAAGAACAACAAGTACGAGTCGATGAACGGAAACGTGATCTTCACTTACATTGACGGAAAACCCACCGTGATATGCAGCGGCGATGACAAGGTGCTGAAGGATACCGAATGGTTCGAGAAGAACAGGACGCCTCCGCCGGCATGGGCGACCGCATAAAGAGACGCATATGTAGCATGATAACGCACGTCAGATGAACACGAACGATCTGAACGATTACAGCAGATTGGTCATCATCCGGTTCTGTTTGACTCGAGGGACTCGTCTTAAATGCAGCACCCGTGATGTGATGCGCCCGTTGGAAATGAAAGATCTGGAAGCAGCTTTCGAAGAACAGACTGCATATCATAAGGGATGGAGGAAAGAATACCTTGGACAGTTCAATGACAGCAAGAAAAGAGAAGAGTTGTATTTGTCTATATTCGGGACCGATGATCCTCCCCAAGAAGATGTGGATAAATATCTTGAAGAAATGAAAAGGCAAGAAGATGAAATTTTCAATAGTTTACGAAAGTCGTATATCATAAACGTAGGCTATGCGTATCTATCGGAAGAAAGCCTTGCTTTCCATAGGTCGATGAATCCTCATGTCTCGTTCGGCTATTCCAATGTCCTGCATGAAGAATGCGACTGCCTGATCACCGATGAACTGCGCGGATGCCTGTTGCGGTCCTTGGGATACGAAGTGGTTGATTTTTCTTCTCAGATGCAACGATACGGCGCATTCTATTGCAAAGGGTCCGATACGTATTATGAGGACCTGATCGTCTGGCATGATGATCGTATATTATTGTCAACGATCACGCATGAATTAATGTTCAATGTCTGCTTCAATGAAGAAGATATCAAAGCATTCCGAACCTTCGAAGGAATGACGGAACGCAATGAAATTATCCTGTCAAGAATGAGTTCCGAGTGATCTCCAAAGAAACAGCATGAAGACGAATCAAGCCTTCGAGTGCTTCACTATGAACTGCACTATCGCCTCTCGTGCTTTCCTGCTGTCCTCGTTCTGTTCAAAATAGATGAACCCGTGGTCGGCATCTTCAAAATGGTGGATCTCAACATCAACACCCAGATCCTTCAGCCTTGCCGCATAATCGATATATTGAGGGTACAAAGGATCCTGGCCGGCCGAGATCAAAAGCGCCGGGGGTTGTCCTATCAGCATTTCTTTCGGTGCGATCCTCGGTGACGCATACGGCTCTTTTCCATCCTTCAGATCCGGCAGGTAACAAAGATAGATCGCCTCAAGGAACTCTCCGCTGAGTACCTTATCGCTTCCGGGTTTACCGTACGGGCTTCCGGATATGTCCACTCCGGGGAATACCAGCACTTGGTATTTTATCTTAAAATCTCCCCTTTCTCTTGCTTTTATAGGCAACACGGTGGCAAAATTGCCTCCAGAACTATATCCTCCGATGCCGATGTTATCTTTGTCGATCCTGTATTCCTTTGCGTTATTGGAATAGTGTTTGACCACTTCGTATGTTGCTTCTTGTCCTATGGGATAAGGGTTTTCCGGAGCTTTAGGCCAATCTATGCTGATTATCTTTACATCAGCACTTTTCCTGATGAGAAGATTGGTGCTCTCATCCATTTCAGGGTAGCCGACACAGTATCCTCCACCGTGTATATCCACATACAGGGGCTTCACTTCATTCGACTCAAACCCATATTCCAATACCCTGATCTTTCCGTACTTTGTTTCAACGTATCGTACGGTTGCTGAGGTGCTTTGCGGTTTGGCCCTGTCGTATCCCATCCGGACCCTGTTCATGAGCTGTGCTGCCTGCTCCTTGTCCATGGCGGAAGTATCTCATTCCCATAGATAAAAGGCACTTGTTCGCAAAAGAGTTGTTAAACGCATGAAAAAGTGGGTACAACAGGATTTGTTTTTTGCCGAACAAGCGGCAGTTCAGCGATGAACTGCCGCTGTTTAGCTTGAAGAAGCTTCCGTCCTCAAGAGAGAACGGAAGCTTCTTCTTTATTGTTTGTCGAAACAGTTTTACGGCAGTCCCAGGCCCTTGCGCTTCTGAAGGATGATCTCCTCCATGATGTTCGCAGTTTCCACGGGGTTGTCGTTGATGAACAGGAATCCTCCTGTCAGGGACTTCATGTCCTCGGTGAACACCTTCACGGCGATCTCGCTGCCGGTGACGAACGGCGGGATACCAAGGTGCAGCGGAAGTCCCAATGCGAGACCGAATGCGCCGTCTGCCAACGCTTGCTCCTCAAGCCACTGTGCTGCTGACAACACAAGCGGAAGCTGCGGCATGTCCACACCGAGCGCTTCTGCAACCTCTGTTGCAACGATCTCCAGCCTTCCGATGGCAAGGCACGGTCCGAAGTTAAGCACCGGAGGTATTCCGAGCTGTTTGCAGACAGCTTTCAGGCCGGGTCCGGCAAGCTCTGCCGCTGCCGGGTCCATCAGTCCGCAGTTCTCGATACCACCCGAAGAACAACCGGCTGTCAAGACCAAAATGTCCTTCTTGATCAGTTCCTTGGTCATTTCGACCGTAAGCACATCGTGTCCGCCGCACATGAGGTTCGAACATCCGACTACTCCAGCTAATCCTTTTATCGTTCCGGCTGCGATCAGATCGATCAACGGTTTCCATGTGTCGCCAAGGAATGCCTTCAGCGAGACCTCGCTCACTCCGGTCAGGGAGTTTCCGTTCCCGTGCTGCGGGAGCAGTTTCATCTTTACGACCTTGCGCCTCTCTTTGTATGCGTTGATCACGCCGTCGATGATCTCGTCGACGACCTTCTCGCGCGTCGCGTGGTTGAATTCTTTCAGTTCGGCGTTCGCTTTCTTCGCTACCGCGTCAACGCAGTACTGTTTGATCTTCAGCTCATCGCAGATCGGCTCTATGCCGGGCAGTGTGCAGTTGAACTCTGAAATAACAGCGTCGATCGCACCGGTTGCCAGTATAGCTTCGCTGGTGAAGTTGTTTCCTGCGTGTCCGTCGAATATCTTGGTGCAGTGGGCGCCGCGGAGCTGCATGTCCTGTCCTACGCAGGTGCAGCCCACGATCTTGAAGCCTTTTGCCCCGGCGGCCTTTGCCTTTTTCACAATATCGTCCTGTATCAAACGATCCTGAATGTACGAGAACCTTGAGTGCTGGTGCCCGGTGATCATGATGTTTATGTAATCGGGGTCGATCACACGGAATCCAACGGGTGCCATGCGTATCTCCGGCTCACCGATAACAACATCGTTCAGCAGGTTCGTCAGGGTGAGGCCGTACAGGCCTGTTGATATTCCAAGCTCGAGGCAGTGGAGCAGCATGTGGACCGGGTCCGAGTTCAGGTTCGTGGATGTCTTCACGACACCGGAGAACACTTCGGCCTTGGCTCCTCCGGGCAGTATGCCCAGCTCTTCCCAGCGTTTGTATCTCGGCGGGTAAGCCATCTTCTTTGTGAGCGTCATTATCTCGTAGTCAGGCTTGTAGAGGTCGGCGAGGACCGCGTCCGCGACCTTGATGGCTTTTTCATGATCGTCCTTGCCTTTTATCCCGAACTTTTTGCAAAGGCTCTCCAATGCTTTCTTCCCTCTCAGCTCTCCTTTGTCCAGAGCGATGTTCTTGAGGTTCAGCGCGGCGTTCTCCACTACGTGGATGTAGCAGCCGGATCCGGCGGCCACCGCACGCAGGAAATTGCGTGCAGCGATCACGTCGGCAGTCGCACCGCAGACGCCTTTCGGGGCGTCCTGTGTTATACGGCAGGGGCCGTTCGTGCAAAGCTTGCAGCATATTCCCCTAAGTCCGAATTCGCATTTCAATATCTGAGTATCCACACGGTGGAATGCAGTGTTCACAGGCAGCTTCACGATGAAGTCCTCAAGGGGCTTGTCTGCGCTCTTGCATACTTTTACATTAGACCATTTTGTCATATGTTTTCCTTCCTTTTATTTTATTTTTAATGTTATTTTTGATTACCTTATAGTTTAACTGGCGTGATGTGCGCGTTCAAGCCGAGGTCCTTCGGATCCATCCCCATCGCTATCCCATACAGTTGTGATAGATGGAGAACGGGGATCGAATACCCGCTGTCTTTCTGACCTGCGTCGAATTGCAGGTGGCAGAACGGGCATACGTCCACTATCATCTCGGCACCGCTGTTCTTCATGATCTCCAAGTTCGTTTTAGTGAACTTCAGCGCAGTCTCGCCGAATTGGGATCTTAGACCTCCGCCGGCTCCGCAGCATATCGGTTTCGATCTCTGTCTGGGCAGCATGCTTTTTGCTCCCACTGCGACAACCAATTCGTCTAAGATACTCGGGTTCTCCGGATCATCCAGCTGTTTCAATTTGCTGGGTTTCAGGAAGTGGCACCCGTAGAACATCGCCACTTTGTAGTCGGCCGGTTTTTTCACCGTTTTTCTGATCTTCTCAAGACCGACGTCTTTGTACAATACCTCAGCAAAATGCAACACTTTCGTTTCGCCGCTGTATTTCATTCCGATCTCGGCGAGTATCTTGTTCACCTCGAACAGCAGTATTCTGTCCTCGTGCAGCTCGTGGGCCGCATCGAACAATGAGCCGTAGCATCCGTTGCATATCGTTACGATATCCAACCCCTCTTTCTCTGCCAAAGCAAGATTCCTTGCCGCTGCCGCTAACCACGTTACTTTACTGAAGGATTTGATAACACCCGGTGCGGGGCAGCAGTTCGCTCCTTTCATTTCGACCAGTTCAACTCCGAGGGCCTTGAACACTTCTCTGGTCGACTTCTCGATACCGGGGTACCTGAGGGGCGCGATGCATCCTAAGAAAAATGCATATTTCTTTGCCATCATTCCACCAGCTTTGCGAATTTGGTCTTTTCCAATACTTTGTCGAAGTCTTTCTTCGCCGCGGCATTGTCCATTACCGTGTCGGGGTTCTCTTTAAGCCCCAGGTCTTTCCTTAGCGTTCTGATCTTGTCGTTGTTCTCGACGGTATGACCATTTTTTATAAGGGTCTGAGCAACCTTTTTGTGATTCTCGCCCATTTCTCCGCACTCGACCACCATGTTCCTCAGCGCGATGATGACGTCAACGACCTGAACGTTGTTCGGGCACCACTCCACACATGTATAACATGTGGTGCACTGCCACAGTGCGTCGATTATCGCTTCGTCTCTCAGTCCAAGCTGAGATGCTCTCATGATGTGTGCCGGCCTCAGCGAGGTCATCATCTTTGCAGATGGGCATTTAAGCGAGCATGTTCCGCACTGGAAGCACGATGTTACGCTCGACCCTCCTCTGGCCGCTAATTCCTGTGTGAATTCTGTTTCCACTACTTTCATTGATAACCCTCCCTAATACATCCGAGTCTTTCGTATCCAGACCTTTTGTTCAGAGGATCATCGTCCTTTATCTTCATGTCTTAACCTCCGTAGTAAAAAGTTTAAAAAGCCCTTCTTTTCGAGAAGAGTAGTTCGCAAGGGTAATTTTTTACAACCCGGAGGAGAGCCAAATGCCCAAAGAAAAAACAATTCTACAGGGCACTTCTCTCTCCTTTGTTGGCCCTAAAAACAAGTATGAAATAATTATTTATTAACTTAACTGAGGGGATTTTATCTAGGTGTTTAGAGAATATATAAAATAGCCGCCGGACAATGGTTTTCTATATCGGCCTAGAGTGGGCCGCCATGTTCTGAACCGATCAACTTCTCGCCAATAATGAACGCTATATCAGTTCGCTCCGTCTAAACGGTATTCGCCCCTCCACACTTTCAAAGGGAATTTCTTCAAGATCTCCGGGCCCCCCGTCAGTCCTCCGAAAGCATCTTTCCTCAATATGTCGATATAATCGTTCCCGATCGGCCTGATCTCTCCGTACATCGCTGTCCCCCTTACCATGGATGATGTGACGCCGATGGCGCCTTCCACGGGGCCTACGCTTGCCGAAATTTCCGCACCCCTCCGCACGTCAATGACCTGCGGTTGTATGTTTCCGTTCGCGTCCCATGCCACAGTAAAACCAAAAGAAGACTTTGCACCTGCCCCCAACATCCCTGTACTATCGCTGACGCTTATTTTCAGCTCGACATCCACACTCACCTTGGATGCCCCTGTGATCTCGTTGGAGAAATGATTAACGTTAACGTTTGAATATGGTCCCGGCACGTAAAAATTAGTTGCCGTAAAACTGGTGTTGGACCTGTGTTTGATGATGCCGAGATCCAGCACGTAATCCCATTTGTCGCTATATGCTTTTAAATACGCCGGGTGTTTTTCGATATCTCCGTTCTTAAAAGCGTCCATTGCCGCTTTCTGTTTTGCCAGCTTCTCTCTTTCCTCCTTTATCCGCTCTTTTTCAAGTTCCTCTCTGAATTGCTCCATGAGCTCGGGGTCGCATCCGCACATCTCGATCCTGAGTATCTCCCCGTAGCCGTATGAATTCAGCACAAAACTGATGGCAGTTTCAAGCGTTATCGCCAACCACCCTACCACCTGGTCCTCTTGTTCTCTCCTTATTTTTGCATCGGAGATGAACATGACATGCTTCATTAATTCCTTGTACATGCGGGGCAGGTTCCTTTCCAGTTTTGTGTACATGCGGGCGGCTACCCCGGTCGCCTCAAGCCAGTACCTCTTTGTGCATTGGTTCAGCGATTTGTAGTACTTCTCGTGGAGTTTGTGCTTTTCTACTTGATAACGTTTCTCTTCGTTTTCCAAACATTTATCATTATCCCCGCAGTTTTCCGCTGCCTGAATGTGCTTTTTTCTAGCCGCTTCTAAATCTTGGTCGAATAGGGTTTTGATCTCCCCGTATGCCCTAGTAAAGTTTCGGTCTACGTCCGCCAAGATCTCGCCTGTTTTTTTCAAAACAGTGATGCAATATTGGTCAAATACATTCCTCTTTTTCATCAGCAGCGGGATGTTGAACTGCTGCAGCAAAATGTCATAAGGATTTGCGTATTCGAACGGGTTCAGGGAGAGGGGGAATACCACCGGATTCGCCTTGGCAGCTATCTTTGCTGCATTGAGTCCTGCTGTGCTCTCGTCTCCGAAGCCGTGACGGGCGGACGTCAACCCGCTGGCGACATCCTTCGCTTCTTTTATGAACTTGTCCACGTTGTCCATCCGCAGGTGGGCATCCGGCATATTTTTCATGTTCTCATACTTCTCGGGATGTTCTGAAACATCCCTCATGAAGTCATGGAATTTCATGCCCATGTAATTGAAATCGCCTATCCCCGTATTTTCAAACATATCCGCGGCCATGTTCCCCATGCCTCTGGGATACAATTTCACAAATCTTTGCAGGTACCTGATGTCTTCCTCCACTGCCTTGACGGCGGCTTTGACCGAGATCGCATTATGTTCGTTGATATCCGTGAATTGCGTAAGAATGTGGATGTTCGGGATCTTGATGACCATCTTGCTTTGGAGGTCATTCCTGGCTTGTATGATCTTCTCAGCGCCCTTCGGGTCAAGTTCTTTAAAAAGTTCCCCGTAACAGGGGGCCTGTATCGTCTCGGCTATGTCTATCATCTTCTCCAATTCTTCTTCTGAGGCCTCCCCTTCCTTGATCAGCTTTTCGGATTTCTTGTTTTCATCCTCGATCTCGTTGGCACCCTTTCCGATGGGGGAAGGTTTCTTCTTAGCGGCCGCAAGCATCATGACTATGAATTCTGGTTTGTTCGTCTTTTTGTAATATGCCGTAAGGCCGCTGATCGCCGGCATATAGGAGTCGTCGATCTTACGGGCGGCCAAGAACAGGTTCTTCCCTTCTTCATACTTCTTCATATCCAGGTACAGATTCCCGAGAGCGGTCAGAGGCCCGAGGCTTGCATATGTGTGGAAGGCACCTTCCATCGATAACGCTATGGAATAAAGCAGAACGGTCGCCGCATCCTCGTATATCTCTTTCTCTTTGGAGGTGACCGCAGTGTCGTTATTATTATCGCAGAATATTGCGATCGAACAGCCGAGGTTCTGAGCTATCTTGACATCGTCGAAGGCTAGATCGAATGCAGCGCATGCCAACGCGACGGTCATGTCCCCCATCTGTCCCATCGTTCCGACAATACAGGTGTCCATTGATAATGAGCCGGCAAGTTTGTAGTCTTTCTTCTTGCCGTCGAATGCCGGTTTCCAATTAACCGCTTTGCTGAACTCGGACCTGCCGATGCTGATCTTTGGTTCTGCCCATTCATAATATTTCTTGGCTATTCCCAATATCTTCTCAAAATCGCGAGACCCTGCATTGCTCATGTGACGTCAACGACGTATCATCTTAAATTGTTTATTACGATGCATCTGTTTAGGTCCCAGACAACATGATAGTAACATAGATCAGTTGTCTGCGTAATCGTTCTTTCAATACGTTTATTAACAGATATTCGCTAACTATTCTGAACTCTTTTCTGAGAAAAAAAGGATGTGCTGCCGAAGTGCACGATCGTCCGATCAGACGGGAAAACAAGAGTGAAAAAGGGGAGAGAATAAGATGGCCAAGTGTCCTGCGTGCGGGTTTACCAACAAAGAAGGAATGAAATTCTGTAACGAATGCGGCGGAAAGATGGAACAAACCTCTACTTACAAATGCCACGCATGCGGCCATACCAACAATGCATCAATGGCATTCTGCGGAGAATGCGGTGCGAAGAGAGGACAGCCATCCGTTGCTCCCGGAGATGATCCCCTTTCGGGCCTCACCCCGGAACAGCTGGCAATGATCCCTCCCGAACAGCGTGAGATGATCAAGAACATGAGCAAAGGGCAGCAGCCGGCAAGCCAGACACAGCCGGCAAAACAGGAAACATATAAATGCGCAGCATGCGGCCACACCAACAACGCATCCATGGCGTTCTGCGTAGAATGCGGTGCGAAGAAGGGACAGCCCGCCGATCCCGTTATTGATCCGCTGTCGATGCTCACCCCGGAACAGCGGGCGATGATCCCTCCGGAACAGCTCGCCGAGTTACAGAATATGGATAAGGGATCGTCCGATCTTACATGTCCGTCATGCGGCCATGCCAATAAGAAACAGACCAAGTTCTGCATGGAGTGCGGTGCGAAGATGTCTTCGGAAACTCCCGCTCCAAAAGCGGCCAAGCCTAAAAGAACCCAAGAAGAGGAAATGCAGGAGATGTTGGCGTTACAGGAGAGCATGAAGTCGGGCGTGATGCTGACGATCGACGGAAAAAAATTCAAGGGAGGCTCCGCCGTCTCCGCAACTATCATCGGATTGACCGATCAAATGAAAGCCGACGGTGCGACAGCGATACTCGTTCCCGCGGGAGCGCCGCATGAAAAGTTCATAGATAAACAGGTCCCATTTGACCAGATGCAGCAATATGCCCATATGATGCCCGCCGGAGTGGGCGCTCCGTCGGGGATGATGATGAATGTAAAGTTCGTACCGCCGTATGAAGGAGGCGACTTCGAGATACGTTTGTTCAAAAGCAGCAAGATCGATAAATCCACATTCCTTACCTCGGCACCGTTCACCGCTACGGCTGAAAAGGAAGCCGCAGTGACGATAGCGCTGGATAAGGAGACGTGTGATCCGAAAGGCTCTGTGATGGTCACCGTGAACAACGTATCGGAAAGCATGGTGCGTAACGAAGCGTTCGTCGGCCTTTACAAAGAAGGCGCCGGCCGATCTGATCCAATCGTTAGAAAAAAATTGACGAAGGGCGAGTTCTATGTCCAATTACAGCTGCCCGATGACATCGGCGGGTTCGAGGTGCGCGTGTTCAAGGACGGAACGAAGCCGGACGGTCAGACGGCGGCAGCCGTTGCGAAGCTCCGGATAAAAGGCCTCACTTGTCCATCATGCGGCACCGATAACCCGACAGCCCTAAAAGAATGCGCGAAGTGCGGCGCAACGCTGCAGCCGGGCAAGTGCAACGAATGCGGGTACACGGACAACCCGCCGGGTGCGGAGTACTGCGAGATCTGCGGAGCAAAGCGTTCGGCGTAAAATTGCAGTGTTTCCTAAGGGCTTAATGCACTTGACCATAGCGGCTGAGTGGGCCCGCCCGGATTTGAACCGGAGTCAATAGCTCCCGAAGCTACTGGGAGTCCGAGCAATATTAATACCATAAAGCGTACATTTATATGTACATATCATAATGCTCTATCATGAATACCGTTAATGCCACACAGGCCCGCAAAGATCTGTTTGGGATGATAGAATCCGTCCTTGATGGAAAGATGCTTACGATCACTACGAAGAAAGGCAACGCTGTGTTGATAAGCGAGGAGGAGTGGAACGAGATCATAGAGACACTGTATGTCCTGTCCGACCCTGATACTCTCGCAGCAATCATTGAGGCGGACGCAACACCTACCTCGGAACTGGAGTCGATAGATTGGAGAAATATCGTCTGACATTCTCCAAACTGGCGCAGAAGGATCTGGAACTACTCAAGGCCGAGAAACTCTCCGAAAAAGTAAGGGAACAGCTTGAGATATTAGAGACAGATCCTTATCAACCTCCTTATGAGAAACTCCGCGGAGAAGGCAGAGGAAAGTATTCCAGAAGAATTAACGCGAAACACAGAATTGTATATGATATAAGGGAAAGCGATGATCCGAACTACAAGGGAATAGTTCACATCATCAGGTTGAGAACGCACTACAGAGGGATCTACTCTGTGTTGTTCCTGTAAGCAAATTTACGGGTTCACAGCTCAGAAAGAAGATCATCCTATGCCGCCGTTCCACCTTATCAATTCGGACTTTGGCATCGTGCGCCCTTCTTCTATGTCCTCCATAAGCCCAGGTACACCCATGAGATAGATCGTTTCCATCATACCTTCCCACTCATCTTCGGAAACCATAACGACCGTGCCTTTTTTTGTACATATTTTCACAGGCTCCATGAGGGCCCAATCGATCATTTTGTAAAAATCAGCTTTGGCTTTGGGGCCATAAACTGTGTGCATATCCTTGAGAATGCTGTTTTTGTAGAAAAACATACGTTTTTTAGTAAAATTGAGCGGTTCGGTCTCAAGGCCCACAGCAACAAGGGATCTGACAGAATTGGTCGAAAAATATCATATTTTAGTGAACATAGGAAAAGGAGCAGGGAGCCATTACAAAATAATTGAATCATAATTGAATCAATTGCATCACGATTGAATCATAATTGAATCGATATTGAGTTTTTTATATTTCTCACTCGCATCCAGTTTACGCCGATTTTCCAGAAAAACACTCAAGAAAGGCGATATAAAAGCACGTTCTCTAATAATTAATCTTTGAGAACGCAGCACTGGCTGAGGTTGTGAGTGGGCCCGCCCGGATTTGAACCGGAGTCAATAGCTCCCGAAGCTACAAGGATACCAAGCTACCCCACGGGCCCATTTCGGATGATGATTTCCGTCATCCTATTAAATGTATCGTTACTGGGACGTCATGTTCCTGAGCACGTACTGGAGTATCCCTCCGTTCGCTATGTACTCTATCTCAATAGGAACATCCACTCTGCAAATTGTATCAAATTCCAACTTCTTGCCATCCCTGTATGCGGTCACCCTGACAGCGCCTTTGGGCTCAATTTCTTCCAGATCGATGTCGAACACTTCCGACCCGTTCAGCTTCAGCGTAGATGCGTTCTGCCCTTCAAGATATTGAAGCGGGATTATCCCCATTCCAACGAGATTGGATCTGTGTATCCTTTCAAATGATTCCGCGATCACTGCTTTTATTCCAAGAAGGTTAGGCCCTTTCGCCGCCCAGTCCCTTGAACTCCCCGTGCCGTATTCCTTTCCCGCCAGAACGATAAGTGGGGTCATATCATCATAATATGAGCGAGATGTTTCGAATATCGTATCATCCTTGTTCTCCGGGAAGTATCTGGACGAGCTTCCTTCAACTCCGGGCGTCAGCTGGTTCTTTAATCTGATGTTAGCGAACGTTCCTCTTACCATCACTTCGTGATTAGCTCTTCTTGAACCGTATGAGTTGAAATCTTCTTCGGAAACTCCCAAAGACATCAGATATCTTCCTGCATCTGAATCCTTATCGAAAGAGCCTGCCGGAGAGATGTGATCGGTGGTGATCGAATCACCCAGCATTGCGATGCACCTTGCCCTTTTTATGTTCTCGATCTCAGGCTCATCGAACAGATCGTCAAAGAACGGCGGGTTCCTGATGTATGTGGAATTCTCATCCCAAGCAAACAACGGAGAAACTTTGCTTTCCACCGCATCCCATCTCTTCGACCCTTTGAAGATGTCCTTGTATTGTGATGAGAATGTTTTGTTCGTAACGAATTTATCTGTGAGGGATTGGATCTCCTCGTCGGAGGGCCATATATCCCTCAGGAAAATGTCCTTCCCTTTCGCTTTCGCGATGGGTTCTTTTTCAAGATCGATATCGACGCGACCGGCGATGGCGAACGCCACCACTAAGGGCGGAGATGCCAGATAGTTCGCTTTCACCAGCGGGTGTATCCTGCCTTCGAAGTTCCTGTTGCTTGATGCGATCGCTGCCACCGCGAGATCTTTCGATGTTATTTGTTTTGAAACGTCATCGGAAAGAGGTCCGCTGTTGCCGATGCATGTCATGCACCCGTATCCGCAGCATTGGAATCCCATCTTATCCAGATGATCCTGCAATCCGGAGTTCTTCAGGTATTCCGTAACGACCTTTGAGCCTGGCGCCAGCGACGTCTTGACGTACTTCTTTGGTTTAAGGCCAAGCTCGTTCGCTTTCTTTGCCACGAGTCCGGCAGCTATCATTACCGATGGATTAGCGGTGTTCGTGCATGATGTGATGGATGCTATCGCTAGCGAGCCGTCCCCCATCTTTTCTTCAAACGGCATTCTCTGTTCTTTTATCTTGAATTCCGCAAGCACTTTGGAGAATTCTTTTTTCATATCCTCTAAAAGGATACGGTCCTGCGGCCTCTTGTGACCGGCAAGGCAGGGCCTTACCGTTGAGAGGTCCAATTCTATCGAGTCTGAATATTCGGGTTCGCCATCGTACCAGAGGGTCTGCTCTTTAGCATATTTCTCAACGGCATCAATATGCTTCGGGTCCCTTCCGGTCAGCTTGAGGTATTCGATCGTCTTTCCGTCGATGGGACAATATCCCATGGTAGCTCCGTACTCCGGTGCCATGTTTGCAATTGTGGCCCTGTCAGCAAGGCAAAGATTCTGATATCCCGGCCCATAGAACTCTACGAACTTTCCAACGACGTTCTTTTTCCTGAGTATTTGAACAACAGTTAAAACAAGATCTGTGGCGTTCACTCCGAGCGATAATTTTCCTGTCAGTCTGAAACCTACCACTTCGGGGATCTCCATGTAGCTGGGCTGCCCTACCATCACAGCTTCAGCTTCGATGCCTCCTACTCCCCATCCCACCACGCCCAACCCGTTGATCTGCGTTGTGTGAGAGTCGGTACCAAAACATGAGTCTGGGTATGCCGTCAGGATGCCTTTTTCTTTCTTTACATGGATAAGCGGTGAAAGGTACTCCAGGTTCACCTGATGGCATATCCCGTTGCCCGGTGGAACAGCTCTGAAATTCTTGAACGCTTTCTGCGCCCATTTGAATAAAGCGTACCTTTCGCTGTTCCTTTTGAATTCCAACTCTTCATTAAGATCCTGAGCGTCCGCTCTTCCGGCGAAATCCGTCTGAATGGAATGATCGATCACCAGATCCACCGGTACTAAGGGGTTGATCTTCTCCGGGTCCTTCCCCATCGAAGAGACTGCTTCCCTCATCGATGCCAGGTCGGCAACGGCTGCACCGCCCGTAAGGTCCTGCAACAATACCCTTGCCGGTATCCACGGCAGATCGTGTTCTGTATTCTTCTTGGGGTTCCACGATGATATTGCTTTCACGTCTTCATCGGTGATAACATCCCCATCACGATTCCTGAGCATCGACTCGACTATTACCTTAATGGAATACGGCATCTTTTTGAGATCCTTTATCACGCCCAGTTTCTCAAGCTCTCTGAGGCTGTATATCGTGACCTCGCCTTCGTCCGTTCTCAGTTTCTTGGTGCAGCTGCCGATCTCGGTCATAACGTTCACAATACAATGCAAATAAAAATAGATATTTCAACTTTGACCGGTCGCTGAATGAAAAAGAGAAAAATGAAGAGAAGGGGAGTTTGGAAAATGTTTCGGAAACTGCCTTCAGCTGCGGGTCCTGTCCCCCTTTGGACCGCTCTTTTTTCTGAAGAAGTAGAGCAGGATGAAGATCACCAGCAGCACCAGGATGATCACCAGCAGGTACATCAACAGGTTATTGCTGTAGCTGGAGCTGTCCTCGCCGAAGAAGCTTACGCTCACTTCCACATTGGAGGTTACGTTGGAGTAGTTGACCTCAGCCGAATGCGTTATGATGCCTCCTTCCCTCCACTCAGCGAACTCGTAGCCTTTGTCGGCTACCGCCCTCAGGGTCACGTTGGAACCTTCCGCGATCGGAACGCTCGAAGTATACTTCGTGAAGTTCCCTCCGTTGATGCTGTACTCAGCATAGCCTTTTCCTTCCGCAACGGTCACAGTTAGCAAGATGCCTGTCCTTGCACCCCTGCTTTCTACCTGTATCGTGTGGTTCGCTCTCACATCGTAGAATGTGTAGTACCCTTTGTCTATGTCCGCCTGGGAAAGATACACACCGTCCACTATCACAGAACCGATGAACGATCCCGCGACTGCGGAGAAGGTGAATTTGGCATTGCTTCCCCCTGCGACCGTTACTGTGCCGGCAGGAGAGATGGTTGTGTTGCCGTCAGCGGAGGCCTTGATGTAATAGTAGTGGACCGGGGGCGTGGGGATCGCATATTCTGCGATCAGCTGGTGATTCTCAATGTAAATTTTGAAGAACATGTCGTCATCTGTGAACGTTGCGTTGGCCGGTGCCGTGAATATGCTTCCTGCGCTTCCGTCGATGAGTATGATCTTATCGCCGATAGCGAACCCTGCCGGCAGACCTGCGCCGGCAACATCGAATATCACATAGATCTTTTTGTCCCCGATATCTGTGTCGCCGGTGATCTCAGCATACTGCAGAGAAGCACCCAAGGTACCAATAAAAGCAAGGGTGGATGCCGGATTCAAACCCATCCAGAAGTCTCCGTCGATCTTGCTGCCGACACCTAACGCCACATAGTGTACCGCCGCGGCGTTGTTCTCGAGGTAAACGTCTCCCTCTATGAGTCCGAATTGTTCAAGGAGTATCGATCCGTTTCCCTCTATCGCTTTATTCATCCCGCATGATATCTTGGCGCCTGGGCCGTTATAGATCGACCCGCCGTCACCGATCCCTACTCCGTAGGCATCTCCGTGTATCGTACCGCCGTTCACTACAGCGCCGAAGAGGATATACGCTCCTGTCCAGCCTCCTGCAAAGGTTCTGATTATGCCTTCATTTGTCACAAAGATGGCATCATCACCACCCCAGACAGTTACACCGAAATCTCCGATGATCTCGCCTGTGTCTGCATTAATAACAAAGACGCTGACGCCGTAGTTGACGCTGACGCCGCTTTTGTCCCAGGCGAGCGCTTCGATCTTGCCGAAGTTCCTTATCTCGACCTCCAGGCCGTCTTCTACAACAATGCCGTGGCCCGATGTACCTACGATGGAACCGGTGTTGACGATATACTGATCGGACACTTTATCCAGCCATCCGGTATAAACACCGTTTGCACCGGAGATCGTTCCATTGTCGTTATAAACAAGGGCTCCGCCGTCAATAAAGATGCCCCATGCCCCAGTACCTGTGATGATACCTCTTAATGCGCTTCCGTCGCCGGCGTTCGTGACCTCGGTGTCATCCATGGAATAAACTCCGTAATTGCCTCCTGTGATGGTGCCTTCGTTGTATACCCTTCCGCCTCCAACTAGCTCCACGCCGCCTCCGGTGGTCCCGGTGATCGCTCCGATATTGGCTCCGTCCCGTTCGTTCATGACCGTACCGATAACATCCAGGTAGATGCCGGTGGCCTGACCGATTATTGTGCCGCCTTTGTTTTTGATCAGGATGTTGGTCCCCATAGCGCGTATGCCCACTCCATCAGCCCCGGTACCCTTGATCTCTGCTGATGCATTGTTGTCGATCGCAACGAAGAAGCCGTTAATGACGTGAACGCCGTACTGGCCTCCCTCGATCAGACCGTCATTGATGAACACCACGCTGGGGGGATCCACGAATAAATTTGATTGGTAAACGCCTATATTTATGCCTGAGATGACGCCGGTCGTGGAGCCGTTCCCGGTATTAAAGATCAAAGCGTTTACGGCCGAGATGCCTATTGAACCGGCGGCCGTACCTGTTATCTTACCGTAGTTCTCTACTTTACCGGTGTTTGTTTCTACTCCGTATGATGTACCGGTGATCAAGCCATTGTTGACGCCGTCCCCGGCATAGTTAATGATGGCAACGTTTGCATTGGTTTTGACTCCCCAATCACCGGATATCTTCCCGTAGTTATTGAGAGTGCCGTTCGCGGCGAAGTTCACGCCGCTGCCTGAAGCGGCTGATATTAAGCCGGTGGTCGTGCCGTTACCGGCATTGTTGGCAAGTGTGCTGTTGGCCGCATGCGTACCGAAGTACACTCCATCCGACCAGTCTGAAGTGATAAGGCCGTTGTTAACGACCTTCATGTTCGTTCCGGACGGGATGAATACGGCGGTCGTGTTGCCTTTTATCGTGCCGTTGTTGGTAATGGCGTTAGTGGTGCAGGTGCCGTCTTCGAGAACAATGCCGTTCGACGAAGTGCCTTCGATCATTCCGGCGTTGATGAAGGAATGAGTGGTATCGTTGAAGTTCTTGATGTATACGCCGCTGGCGCCCCTTATGGTGGCTGTTGAATTGTTGAGTATTGTGGCGGAGTTGTATGTGCTCTCCACGCCGTATCTTGAACCTCCTTGTATCATGTATTCATTTTCGACCTTGCCGTTGATTCCGGTGAATAATACTCCGGAGTTGGCGCCTTTGATCAACGATGAGAGACCGCCGTTGATCACATGTGTACCGGCGCTGTTCGAACTGATGCCGTTGCCGGTTGCGCTGGATGTGCCTCCTTCGATCGTGCCGTAGTTGGTGATCGTGACAGAAGGACACTGAACATAGATGCCGTTGTATGCCCCTTCGATGGTTCCGGAGTTGTAAACATTTGCGGAGCCTGTGCCCGTGAGCTCAATGCCTTGGCCATTCGATCCATAAATGCTGCCGCGGTTGTTGATGACCGTTCCTGCGGCGACCGCTGTTGCATGAATGCCTTTGGTGCCGTCAATTATTCCATCGACACCATTTCTGATGTCGGCTTTACCCTCGGCGTAGACACCTATTCCGTTGGGAGAGTAAATGCATGTTGTATTGGTAAAAGAGCTGTCATCTCCCAGGCTGATACCGTTTCCTACCCACGGATTCGTGACGCCGACATACGTACCGCTGACTGATGCGGGATCCTGCGTCCACAGATTGAGGGTGGCTCCCGACGGAACGATTATACCAAAGTCCGTTACCAGCGTGACATCCGCTGCGATGATCAGGTTCACTGTACCGACTATTGTTAAATCAGAGTCCCAACCGAGGTCGATGTAGTCCATGACCATGAACCACCCGTCGCCTACAGAACCGTCAAGCACAAAGTTCGGATCTGATCCGTCGAAGTCGGTCCAACTCCAAAGTTCATACACGGTCACACTCAGATCATCAGTGTCTGCTTGCGTTCCGTCTACTAACAGGTATTTGATACCTGTTGCCGCATTGGTCTCGTTTGCCTGCGCAAGCAATGCTGCCACTCCGAGAGCCAACGCCGCCGCTATGAGCAGCGCCGGTACGATCGTACCGAATGCTCTAATCTTTGCTGTCATGTCTTTTTGCATAAAATTATTCCCCCCGTTTTTAGAGAGCTTGCTCTCTTTCTCGTTTCTATAAAACAAAGCGCGTTTTTGATTAATAAAAGTACTGAATGGTGTTCATTTGCCTGTAAATATTTTCATTTCTTGTTATATACCGTATATATGCACGAACGATAATTTACAGGAATGAATGTTCAATTAGCGAAGGCAACAGAAATACCGTTCGGATACTGATTCAATCCCATTCTGCGAAGAGCTTCGCGATGCCTTCCTTTGAGGCGGACCAGCACGGCACCCCGCCTGTAAGAACAGCGACCTGCAGCGCTTCGAGTATCTCTTCTTTCGTTGCGCCGTAATTCTTGGCTACCTTCGCCTGGGGATAGACGCAGTCGTCGCACATCCTCACCGCTATGCAGGCAAGGGCGATCAGCCTCTTTGTCTTCCTGTCGAGGGCTCTGTCCTCGGTCATGAACTTGTCCATTATGTGCAGGTTCTCCAAGAAGTCGGGGTTCAGTTCTTTTATGCTTTTCAGCGTGTCCGGGGCGAAGCCGCACATTCCTTTGCACATTTCGTTGTAGTTCTTA
>Ga0209737_10000985_pt1 | contig 21440 bp, 25 predicted proteins | sample TergutCu122P3_FD_187284 | JGI IMG/M metagenome (GOLD analysis project Ga0209737, IMG submission 187284) | Cubitermes ugandensis P3 segment gut microbial communities from Kakamega Forest, Kenya - Cu122 P3 (SPAdes) (version 2) | ecosystem: Host-associated > Arthropoda: Insects > Digestive system...
GCTGTAACGTCGGTCTCCGCAAAGGTAGTTAAATAAAAAAGGTCTCTATGTGTCATGGTCGCTGCCCGGGTATCATGTTTGGTATGTCCCAGCGAAGACCCTGAAAAAGTAAGGAAGGCCATCCTGAACATCTTCCCGGACGCTTCGCTGGAGGAGACCGAACGCGGGTTAGAAGGGACGGCAAGCCTAGACAGATTCAAAGATCTCATACGCAGACAGAAGATCCTGGACAGCACAAGGTCGATGATGTTCAAAGGTATAAGGAACGATCATATCACTTTGCACCTGAACAAACAGGTCGCATACGTTGGAAAGGTGTCGTTCACCGAACCAAAGACCGTCCTGGGAACAATGCGTGTTTTGATAGAGACCGATGACCCAGAGCGCACGATCGATTCCGTTGCCCCAAGAACAGTTGACGGTGAAGAGGTGAGACCATGATTGGGATGTCATGCACGCAGTTCGGAGTTTACGATCCTGAGGATGTTATGAACAGTGTATCAAAAGATTTCGAACTGTGGGAGATATTCTCTGAGGCCGACGGCGACGTGATCAAATTCTCTTCCCGATTCAATGAAATAAAAGGATCGTACAAAATGAAGTATTCTGTACATGCGGCGATCGGCGACGTAAATATAGCATCCCTCAATGAAAGGGTCAGAGAAGCCTCGATCAGAGAGATGGTCAGGACGATGGACCATTCCAACCGCATGGACGTCAGGATGGTAACGATCCACCCCGGAATTTATTCCATGGTACTTCAGGACGTGAAGGCACGTTCCGTGCAGCATGCCAAACGCTCGCTGAGAAGGATCGATAAAAAAGCTAAGGAGTACGGAGTCACCGTTGCGGTGGAGAACATGCCGTCATTCGCGGTAATGATGGGGCAGACCCCTGAAGAACTGCTTGAACTGATAGACAGCACCGATCTTAAGATATGCTTCGACATCGGCCATGCCAACACCATGGGAAAGATAGACGAGTGCATTGATTCATTTGGAGAAAGGATCGTGAATATCCACATTCACGATAACTCAGGCAAGCACGATGAGCACAAGACCATCGGTGACGGTAACATAGATTTCATTCGTGTATTGAAGAAGCTGAAAAAATACAAAGGCGATTATATCATCGAATCCAGGAACATGGAGTCTGCCATCGTTTCTAAGAAACGCTTGGAAGAGCTTATGCGTAAAGTATGATCGTCAGGTCTTGATGTATTTGTTCTTGAAGTTGGGGAGCGAGGTCATCGCGTCTTTCGAGGAATATGATCGGATCGCCAAGTAAATTAGGGCAAAAAATCCCGTAATCAGAAGTATTATGGTTACGAGAATACCGAGTTCGCCTACTTCCATCCAATCAAACGCAGAAAGATAATCGACAATGAAGTGCATGAGGATCGCCGCATAAAGTCCAAACCGCACAAAGAGATATCCGAAGAATATGCCCATTATGCTCGTTGCTATGACCTTCCAAGCCTGGCCGTCCCAACCGGAATAGTGCGCTATCCCGAAGATCACGCCGGACATAATAATAAAGAAGATCGCCGACCTGCTCATTCCGAATCCTCCTAAGAGACACCTGAGGGATTCCTTTTTCTTGGTCACTATAAGTGATATAATGGTCATCGGTACTCCGATGAGCAATACGCGGGAAATGATCTCCTCCCAGACCGCTGCGTCTGCGAAAAGGAACATTTGCGAAAGATTGTCTCCGAATTCGGGGGTCGTTGCTTCATTGCTAAACAACATCCATATCAATACAAGCGCGACATTGATCAACAACATCCCGGATAAGAATACGGTTATCCAGAAGACCGCAGTGTTTTCGGCGGCATCAAGGCCGGACCTTAAACCGTCTGATTGCAGGATCGCTTTAATGAACAATATGGTGGCATATGCAGCGCACACCAGAATTATGATCACAAGAGCTACCCAATAAAGCTGAAGGGCTGCCCCCCCTAAGTAAAACAAGACTGTCGGGAAAGGCGTGAGTATGAAAAAGCCGTAGGTCTTTTCTCCGAGGAAGCTGAAAACTTCCGCGCTGTAATAGACCATGGCGAATGCTTCGAAAGCGGCAACAAAGAGAACAATAGTGCATGGAATGAGAAGAATAAGTAGTACAACGCGCGCAACACCAAGTTCCCGGTCTTCAGGAATACTTTGTTTCAGAGTACGTCCGCAAACGCCGCAGAACGCCGCTCCTTTTGTATCATATTCTTTGCATCTGGGACACTCTTTTATTGGGCTTCCGCATGCCCCGCAGAATGTTGCTCCCCTCTCTGCGAACTCCGTGCACCTGGTGCATACTTTTGCAGAGTTGTCCGGTATTACTTCGATCTTTGCGGGTACAGGCTTCTTTTCAGGTGGTCGATCTTCGTCATCGCTCTCTGAAAGTGAGCGGCCGCAAACGCCGCAGCATGCGAATCCTTTTTTCGTAAAAACCTTGCAACTGGGGCATTCGGTGATGGTGCGGCCGCATGCGCCGCAGAACTCGGCACCGTCCTCCGCATACTCTCCACACTTAGGGCACTCTTTGCTCATTTTCTGTCATTCTCTATATGGTCGATAATGTTCTTTATCCTTTCCACTTCCACCACGGCTAACAGTGAACTCCTGTATTTCGCAATGTCGACGATCTGCATAGCCATGTACTCTTCTCTTTTTTTGTTCACTTTGTCATACCCTTTGACCTTATTCAAATAATCGTCCCAGGCTGTTGCGAACGATTCCGGTGATGACATATCGAAACTGCGCTTAATGCCCTTCTTTGCAAGCCTGTGTTCTTTCACGAACTCCATCGTCTTCACCGTGTGTATGTACATCTCGGTGAATTCCTTATTGTTCATGTCAAGCGGGATCACCTCTATCGAATCCTTCGAACAGAGGTCAATGAGCTCGCAATACGCTGGGGTCGGGGATTCCACATCCCCGAACTTTGACAGATGGTACGCATAGACAAGATCGATCTCGCTCAGTTCCTGAATGTCTTCGATCTCATCTCTGTGTTTTATTGCGACTATCTCTTCAATACCCAGCGCCGCTGAGTATGCTTCATATCTTCCGTATACTTCCTTGACCTTTTCCGCTTCGGACACAAGGCCCTTGACGATAGGAAGAATATCAACCTTGCATCTCCCTATTTCCAAGGAGATCATTTCTTTGTGCTCCTTGATAATACCAGGTCGGTAAGAGCATCCGGATCGTCTATCTTTTTGAGCTCTTCGCTGCTCACGACCGCCGTCGAATCTATGTGCTCGGCTGTGCGCTCCTTTTCAACTATGATCAGAGAATATTTTCCTGCTATCTTAGAAATCTCCGATGCTATCATTGCTTTTTGAATGAGCTTCTCTTCGTCAACACCAAGGCCGGTAAGGAATATCGTCTGCCTGCTTCTGCTTATGGCCTCGAACGGGCTTTTCGTGACGGGGGTTATAGCAAGGCCAATATCCAGAAGGCGGTTCAATGCGTGGGACCCTGTTCTTTTCCCTCCGCTGACCTCGTACTCTTCCGGCCTCTTTTCGCTTTTGTATTCGAACGGATTGATGGGTTCGATTATCGGCACCTGAAGAAACTCCTCGAGCCTCAGCGCCGCATCGATCATAGCTCCCATTCCGGACTCGTACATTTGTATCGTACGTCGTGAGACCCCTGCGGTCTCAGCTAAAGTTCCAAGGCTGATCCCGCTATTTTCTCTGATCGATCTCAGCATGGCGCTGTCTATCTTCATGTATAGGCCGCCCGGCGCCGCGAAGATGAACGGCGGTACTTCTTCAAGCAGATGTTCGCCCAGGGTCTCATTGGATATTATGGGTATCTTGAATCTTGAATAAACGATCCCGGGCTCAAGCGGTCCCGAACTGGAAGTCTCGCCGATCAGCAAAGGTGTTGCTCTGAGGGCGTCCGCCAGTGTTTTCATATCTTCCGCGTTCTCTCTTGAGAATGCGTCCACGTTGCTTAGGATCTTGATAATGAGCAGCGTTTCGTCCCTCCTCCCGACAATGTCAAAGCATATGCTGCGGAGGCTCAGGGACGACGAGATATCAAACCCTGCCTTTGCAAGAATTGCCCTGGTGGTATTGATGAGGTCCTCTCTGCTCATGAAGTAAAAGAGGTTGTTCTTCTATATAAAGCGGTACTTTGTAAAAAATTATTGGATTAAAGGGTTTGATGTATGCCGAAAGGCTCACTGTACGCTGATGCGTTTCTTGGGATCCGGAGATTCAATAGGAACAAGAGTGACCTCAAGTATCCCGTTGTTATACTCGGCTTTCGCAGAGTCCTGATCCACTTCGCACGGAAGTGCCAGCGTCCTGGCGAACGTCTTGCTTGGGGTGTTCACACTTACGGAAAGCGTGCTCTTTGTTCCTTCCAATACAATGTCCTCTTTGGAAACTCCCGGGATCTCCACCACAGCCCTGACAATGTTGTCCTCAAGGCTCACGTCAGTGAGAGGTTCGATCGCATCGTACGATGCCGTGCTGTCGCCCGGCGTGTTACCGAATTCCTTCACGTGCCTGTTGCCGTTCGGGTCTTGGTACATTGTGTATCCGTATGTTTTGACATTCGATCCGTGAAGTCCCTCCATCTCAGAGAACATCTTCTCCATCTTCTTTGCCATGGATTCGAAATCCCCTCCGAAGAGGTCGTTCCAGAGATCATCTGTATCCATCGTTGCTCCCCCCTTTGTTAGAGTATCCGTAATCTTTCAGCTTCTGGGACACCTGCGGACCGAATTTATCTACAGCCGAAAGGAAATCACTCATCTCGACCTTGCATTCTTTTATCTCCTCATCATCAGGCACCTTTCCCGGCTTGATCAAGCGCCTTACCGCTGTCATCACGGCTTCGTTGCATATTGCTGCGATATCGGCTCCGGTGCATCCTTCCGTCCTGTCCGCAAGGTCCTTTATGTTAACATTGTCGGCAAGAGGTTTCTCTCTTGTGTGTATTCCGAATATCGCTATTCTGGAATCAAGGTCAGGCGGCCCGATGAAGATGCTCTTATCGAATCTTCCCGGCCTCAGCAGTGCTGGGTCCATTATGTCCGGGCGGTTGGTCGCGGCTATTACAACCACGTCGTTCAATGACTCTAACCCATCAAGCTCCGTGAGCATCTGGGATATCACTCTTTCGGTGACGTTGCTGTCGCTTCCCGTTCCTCTCTGAGGTGCGATCGAATCTATCTCATCCATGAAGATCACGCACGGCGATGCCTGTCTCGCTTTCCTGAATGTTTCCCTCACAGCTTTCTCCGACTCCCCGACCCACTTGTTCAGGAACTCGGGGCCTTTCACGGCAATGAAGTTTGCTTCCGATTCTGTTGCTACGGCTTTGGCAAGCATCGTCTTTCCGGTGCCGGGCGGGCCGTACAGCAATATCCCCTTAGGGGGCTTGGCGTTCATGTGGTCGAACACCTTCCCGAACTTCAGCGGCCACTCGACCGCTTCTTTCAGTTCTTGTTTTGCTGATTCCAGAGCTCCGATATCCTCCCACTTCACGTTTGGCTTCTCGATCAGCACTTCTCTCATAGTCGAAGGCTGAAGGTCTTTCAATGCTTCCTTGAAATCATCCTTTGTAACTGAGATCTTATCAAGTATGTCGACGGGTATCTCTTCCGTTTCCAGGTCCACCTGCGGTAATATACGTCTCAGAGCGGCCATCGCAGCTTCTTTGCAAAGTGCTGAGATATCCGCTCCCGCATATCCGTGTGTACGGTCGGCGAGCTTCTTCAGGTCAACGTCGTCAGAAAGGGGCATTCCTCTTGTGTGGATCTGCAGTATCTCAAATCTGCCGTCCCTGTCGGGAATGCCTATCTCTATCTCTCTGTCGAATCTTCCGGGCCTTCTGAGCGCTTCATCGATCGAGTTGGGTCTGTTCGTTGCTCCTATCACAACGACCTTCCCTCTTGTGTTCAGCCCATCCATCAAAGAAAGGAGTTGTGCGACTATGCGTCTTTCCGTTTCTCCGGTGACCTCGCCCCTCTTCGGTGCAATTGAATCGATCTCATCAATGAAGATGATGCTCGGCGCGTTCTCTTCTGCTTCTTTGAAGATCTCTCTGAGCTTGCCTTCGGATTCGCCGTAGAACTTGCTCATTATCTCAGGTCCGCCTATGGAAATGAAGTTGCTGCTTGTTTCTCCCGCTACCGCTTTGGCTAACATGGTCTTTCCTGTTCCGGGAGGGCCGTGCAGCAGCACTCCCTTCGGTGCCTCAACGCCCAACCTCTTGAACAGCTCCGGGTGGCGCAGAGGGAGCTCTATCATCTCTCTGATCTTTGCCACCTCGTTCCCGAGCCCTCCAAGGTCATCGTATGAGACCTGCGGCACTTCCATGTCCGTCACGGATGCCGGTTTCTCAGATATCTTTACGCTCGTGGAAGTAGTCATAATGATGCCGTCGCCCGACGGGGAAAACGACGTTACCACAAGGTCTATCTTGTTCCCCATCACGTTTAGTGTGAGCACATCCCCCTTGGCGAACACCCTTCCTTCCATTACTTTGCTGATGAATTCCTCTCCGCCCTGAAGCCTCAATTCTTCGGTAGGGGAGAACGTTATTTTATCGGCGTTCTTTGCGAATATCTTTTTTATTCCCACTCTCTCGTCTATCGATGTGCCAGCGTTCCTTCTTGTCGATCCGTCTATCCTAATTATCCCGCGGTTCGCGTCCTCCGGAGCGCCTCTCAGTACCTTTACAACAGTCTTCTTCGTTCCGTCTATTTGTATCGTGTCCCCGGCTTTGAGCTCCAATATATCCATGAGCTCCGGGTCTAATCTGGCGATGCCTTTGCCCGTCTCTCCGGGTTTCAGTTCCGCCACTTTAATTGCTTTGTGATTGTTCATTTTTCATCCCTTCTTTGCATCTTTGCATTTGCATTCGATATCATTCACTATCTCGGTCATCCTGTCTTCCCTGACTCCCATGCTTCTTGATACTTCGGTTATATCATGGGCGGGCGAGTTCAGCATCTCGTAGATGATGCACCTCTCAACGTAGCTCAACTCTCCGGCGATCGGGCCGCTCATGAACGAGCGGATCATTGCGTTACGTTGTCTGACCATCTCTTCTCTCATTCTGTTGAATTCTTCGATCTGTTTGTCTATCTCAGACAAATATTCCCTTACCTCTCCAAGCTCCATCTCTGTCATTTCCTGAGATGTTTCCTCATCGTCCGGTGTGGTAAGGGTCGCCCGGAACATCCCGTTCCTTACGTCGATAGTCAAAGTGAATTCGGAGGTGGGGCGGTAGACGATCTTTTCCGGTCCTCTGTCGCTGTTCTCCCTCCGGCTTTCCACCAGCCCGCTCTTTTCCATTATTTCAAGATTCTTCATTATCGCCTGTTGGCTCACCCCAAGTTCCTTTGAGAGCTGCAAAGGATAGTGGGGTTCTCTTACGAGGGCCATCAGTATCCTGCGTCTTGTGGGGTTTTCGATGATCGAAAGGAGCGTGTCGATGTCATTCATATTATCACTCGGTTGTTAACTTATGGTTACTAACCAATGGTTAATGTAGAGATACTATTTAAAAAATGCTATTCCACTAAAATGTGGTTGCAAAAAACAATGGCAAGTCTCTCTGAAAAATTAATATGAGGTTTATTTTGGGGTTTCGCGCCCCGGCTCAATTTGTGATTCGTATAATGCACCAATCAGTGAACTGGCCTCGCCAGATATTTTGAAAACCCTGGTCCATCTCGAATCGACTTTTTCCCACGAGCCATCGATTATCCCTAAATCAAACAAACGATCAATGCTTTTTGAGATTGTTGATCTAGACACTTTCCCCTCAAGGTTCACAACAAGTTTGGAAAAGAAAATTGGTTCTTCTCTTCCTGTCTTGTTATCGGAATACTTGTATATCTCCATCGCAACGATTAAATCCTTTGACAGAATGTTTTGATTAGCCATTTTTCCTCCGCTGGGTCCTGTATTTGTTTCTTGTATTTAACTGTACTCCAGTATAATATCTATATTGTAGTATAAAATAATACTCAGCAATTTCAACTGTGCCACTTACTGCACTTTGCCTTTTTCAATGAATTTATTTATAAGAGGGTGTCGCCATCTCATATTTGAAATTTTAATTTTGTTTCCAATAAACCTTGAGAATCCTTCATAATGTTCTCTTATCATCAGGTCCCCTATAAAAGATATCACACAATAGATGCATAATAGGTCCCTGCCACAGACGACATCTTTACCGATGCACTCATTTTTTGTAAGATTACAATTAGAAAAATCAAGTGACGGCAATACAACCGCCACTATTGAAATGCGACATTTAGTGCCCCTTCGCACCTCACAAAATCTTATTTTAAGAAGTTCAAAATTACAAATTTCAAAAAATGCGCTTGGTATATTGAAGTAATTAACTGGAAAATCAACTGAATATTCAATGACGTCAGAGGTATTAGAAATATAAGACCACTTCCTGTTTATTGTTTTGATATATTTTGAATACAGTTGAAGCATCTCTTCAGCATTACTGCCAGGAATGTCAAACTCTAACATTGGCAGATCCAAATTAATGTTTTTTCCCAGAGTACTGTATAGCGCAAACCCACTTTTTTGTATTTCTTTGGTTTGATCTTCATAAGAGCCATATTTATTCATGAAAAAAACATTTTTTATTCTCAAGTCACTACTTTTTATTTTATCGATTGGCATATATTTCCCGTCTTCATTAATAAAAAAACAACCAACAACAATCTTGTTGCAAGCTTTTTTCAAACCTTTGACGGCTCCAATCACATGTTGACCAGATCTTATTGAGTCATCAAATACCAACACGCTCTTGTCGTTTATTTCATGTAAGTTTCCTGTGCTTGGGAGTAATTTATATTTCCGTTCAAGATCGTTTGTAAACAAATAATCTTCGATGATCCAGAACCCTTTTCTTTCAATTCCGATAATTGTTTTTATATCGCTATTGTACTCAAGAAGAGACCTTATAAAGTTAAAACATCTGCTACGCACAGCCTCACTATCTTTTTTAAGATCTTGTAGAACTAGAGGTAGGTCGGTGTCCATATTGGTGGATTAAACACGCAATATATAACTATTATATTATTTGGTATTACTTGGGGTGTGTCGGGAAACGGATTTGCCGCCCCGTCGGGTCCTGAATCTGTAATTCTCGACAGGCAAACTCTTCGCTTATGAATCCTTTCATATTAGTTAGTTCGATGTTAAACTTCATCAACAGATTAAATGCACTCTTTATGCTAGACACTTGAATCAGAATGACATTGTCATCTGGAATGTAATCTATTGATTTGATTGATTGATTGGCTCCCCAATTGAGCTTAGCTTTATCGTCAAAATCGTCTTTTAATAAAAAATCTACCGCAGGAGGTGCTCTGTCTAAGGTCATATCGGATTCATCAGCTAGCCTTAAGATTGCACAGGCTCTGCGCAGGTTGAAGTCTTTTCCATCAATCCTTATTTTCGTTTTGAGTTTTTCAATATCGGCAGACGTACAATGAGAGTGATGTTTAACAATCTCTTCGACAGGCATTGAAAGGTGTCTCAACATCAACCAATTTTTTTCTAATTTTTCTATCATAATGGCTGAAGCCATTGCATGCATATCCCTTCCCTTGATCATTCCAATATCGTGGAGCCATCCTGAGATGTACAATGCGATTATTTCAGAATCAGTGAAATCTTTCTCTTCTTTGGTGGCCTCAATAATCTGATTAATATATTCTATTACTCTGATTGAGTGGTTTACATCGTGCAGTGTAAAGTTCGGGGATAGTCTGTTTGTGTACGGTAATATGCTATGGGCTATCGCCTCGGCTTGATGGAGGGAAAGAATTGTATCAAAATTAGGCAAAAACCTATAGAGGACTTTCCTCCTTTCGTATGGAAGAATTCTATCTGGGGCAGCCATGGCACTGTTTAGGGGGTTTCTTCTAAATGAAATATTCGGTTCAGAAAACCAATTAACTATAATGTACATTTATATACATCAATGTACATAATCTTAAATAGACGGACACATTCAGTCATTCATGGCAATCCCCAAAGACATAAGGATATCTTTGTCGCCTGAAAGGATACCCAAGAAGTGGTATAACTTCGCGGCAGACATAGGAAAAATAGAGCCCCCGCTTAACCCGGGAACAAAGAAACCGGCAAGGCCGGAGGATTTCGAAGCGATATTCTGTAAAGAGATCATAAGACAGGAAGGTTCCACCCAACGCAACATCCCTATTCCGGAGGAAGTAAGGGAGAATCTCATCTATCTTAACCGCCCCGCGCCTCTCCAGAGAGCATACAGACTTGAGAAGTTCCTCAAGACCCCTGCAAAGATCTACTACAAAAGAGAAGATATGAGCCCTCTCGGAAGCCACAAGGGCAACACAGCATTGGCGCAGGCATATTACAATGCAGAGGAAGGGATACACACCCTCACCACAGAAACGGGCGCAGGACAATGGGGGACAGCTCTCGCCATGGTATCAAACCTGTTCGACATCGACTGTACGGTGTTCATGGTAAGAGGCAGCTACGATCAGAAACCCATGAGGAAGACGCTCATGCAGACATACGGCGCAACCGTTTACGCATCTCCGAGTGCCAAGACGGAGTTTGGAAAGAAGGTCTTGAAAGAAGACCCGAAAACCACCGGGTCCCTCGGCATAGCGATATCCGAGGCATGCGAGATGGCAGCAAAGGACCCTAACGCATGTTACTCGTTGGGCAGCGTTCTCAATCACGTAATGATACATCAAAGCGTGATCGGTCTCGAGACGATGGAGCAGATGAAGAAGGGAGAGATAACTCCGGATTACATGATCGCATGCGCCGGCGGAGGATCGAACTTCGGAGGATTCGCTCTACCGTTGCTAGGAGAGAAGATCAGAGGCAAGAACAACTGCACATTCATTGCAGCGGAATCAAAGGCCGCCCCGTCCCTTACGGAAGGGAAGTTCAAGTATGACTTCGGCGACACCGCAGGATACACACCGCTTCTGATGATGTACACTCTCGGGCAGGAATTCATTCCCAAGGGGATACATGCAGGCGGGCTGAGGTATCACGGGATGTCCCCATATGTGTCGGCTGCGATGAATAAGAAGCTGATAAAAGCGGTGGCCTATGAACAGACGGAAACGTTCGAAGCTGGAGTTACATTCGCAAAGGCGGAAGGGATGATCCCGGCGCCTGAATCGTGCCATGCTGTGAAAGCCGCAATTGATCTGGCATTACAGTGCAAGAAGAAGAAAGAAGAGAAGACGATCGTGTTCTGCATGTCGGGACACGGGATGTTGGACCTGAACGGATATGCACAGTATATCGACGGAACGATGCAGAAATCTTCAATGAAGTAAACAACAAAAACAATGGCGGGCGTAGCCCGCCTGTATTTTCTTTTTCTCAATTCATCTGTTGAAATGGTGTCTATATGTAACTGAATTTCTTCGGATATTAAACATATATTAAATGTGTTTAATTTTTTAGAGCGTCAGAAAATTTTTTTCCGATCGCCCGGTCTCAAAAAAAATTAAACAAATATTAAACATGTTTAATTGACTATAAACGATAAATTGGCACAAAACAACAAAATAAGAATAAGAACAACATTGTTGCCGAGCATATGCCGGGAGTGCTGCGTGGCGACACAGTGATAATCGAGGACCAAAAAGAAGGGACCCAACTTTACAACAAGGGGAACTTCGGCTATCCGATGAGCGGAGGAGGCCTAGAACTTGATCTGATCGAGGCAACTTTTTTGGTTGAAAGTGAGAGATTACAGGTCTTGAAAGACGGGTCGGAGATGTCCTTCGGGGACATCTTTCATCATTCTTCAACGGAGTTCGACAAGTTCGATATTTCTTACTTGGTGTACCGGGACATGAGGAACCGCGGGTTCGTCGTGAAAGCGGAAAGCGGCCTTTTCGATCTCTCGGTCTTCCCAAGGGGTTTCGTAATGAGCAACTCCCGCCCGCTGTACCTTGTGAGGGCGGTCTCAGAAAGAGAGGTCCTTAAGCTAGAGGAGTTCTCGAAAGAAGTAGAACACACAGAGAGCAAAGGGAAGAAACTGCTATACGGGGTCGTCGATGAGGAAGGCGATCTCACATACTATCACATGTCGACAAAGGACCTGCGAGGGAAAGTACCGCACTCTTCTTCGAAGCACATTGCAAAGGGGATACTGATGGGAGAAAGGGCATTGGTCTTCGAAAACGAACACATCAAGTACCTCAGGGAAAAGATGTTCTACGGAAAGATGATGGGCAGCGTTCTTCAATTGTCGCTGATAGAATGCTGTTTCCTGATGGAGATGGGCGATCTCGAATTGAACTCCCAACTCGGAGAGAAGATGACCTCGGAGGAAGTGTACGATCTCGGCATGAAGATACAGGAAGAGTTCGACCTCAGGCTAGAAGCTTTCAGGGACCTCAAAAAAAGAGGCATGGTGATCAAGACCGGTTTCAAGTACGGGGCCCATTTCAGAGTGTATGAGGGATCTCCCGACACCGACCATGCGAACTATCTTGTTCACTCGGTCCCTAGGGATAAAGTGATGATGTGGCCGGAGATCTCACGGACCGTGAGATTATCGGGAGGCGTAAAGAAGGAGATCCTTTTCTGCCGCACCGGGGACCCTATGGAATATCTCGAATTCAAGTGGTTCAGGCCATAAAGAAAAAAGGTGTTTTTTTAAGGCGTTTATCAGAGCGATATCTCTATTCCGAGCTTCTCAGTGAGTTCTTTGTACCTGTTACGGATGGTTACCTCCGTAACTCCGGCAACATCGGCAACTTCCCTCTGGGTCCTGCGCTCGTTGCACAGGATCGATGAGATATAGATGGCAGCAGCGGCAACGCCGGTGGGCCCCCTTCCGGAGGTAAGCTCCTTCTCCGACGCATCCTTCAGGATCTCGGCGGCTTTGCTTTGGACCTCTCCGCTCAGCTTCAGCTCAGAGCAGAACCTTTGGACGTAATCCTGAGGTTTCGTAGGCATTAGTTTCAGTTTAAGCTCGCGGGTCATGAACCTGTATGTACGGCCGATCTCCTTCCTTCCGACACGGCTGGACCCGGCCACCTCGTCCAATGTTCTCGGCACACCGCATTGTCTGCATGCCGCATACAACGATGCTGCGACGACACCTTCGATGGACCTTCCTCTTATCAGGTTCTTGTTGACCGCTTTCCTGTAGATCATCGCTGCGGTTTCCCTGACGTTCCTGGGGAGTCCCATCGCGGACGCCATCCTGTCAAGTTCCGAAAGCGCGAACGCTAAGTTCCTCTCGGTCGCGTTGGAAACACGGATCCTTCTCTGCCATTTCCTGAGCCTGTATAACTGCGCCCTGTTCCTTGTGGGTATGCTCTTCCCATAGCTGTCCTTGTTCTTCCAGGAGATCTCTGTTGAGAGGCCTTTGTCATGAATGGTATATGTCATCGGGGCGCCGGTACGCGCTCTCTTCTCTCCCTGCTCGACATCGAAGGCCCTCCATTCCGGTCCCTGGTCTATGAACTGATCGTCCAAAACCAATCCGCAGTCCTCGCATAAGAGCTCTCCCCTCTCGTAGTCACGCACAAGGTGGTGGCTACCGCACTCGGGGCAGACCTCAATCTCTTCTGTTCCTTCTTTTGTCTTTGGCATTTTGAGTTCTCCTTGTTGTAAATAATTCTTTGTTGATGATCCCCTTCAATACAGAGGGGTCATCGACGGAAACGGTGATGAAAGGCTCTTCGACAGGCCCGAAGATGCGTTTGACGGTCCCTACCTTGTTGTTCTTTGAATCAAATACCGGATTTCCTATTTCGGGGGCGTCGACCGTGCCTATGACGATGAGGTCGCCATTGTCGGTGGTCCTATTAACGACCCCTAAAAAATCCATATTTTTATTTCTCCTGAGGAAGGAACCCTTCCAATATAGAACAGGTAGTTACATGTTGTATAAAAGGGTTTGGGTTTGGTTTAATAATGATGAGACTTCTCACATATAACGATGAGTTTTTTTCAAACTATAGAGCAACGTCATGGGATGATTCATCCATCTGTCTTCCGACCAATGGGTTTCTGAGGGGTCTCCAGCATTCGTGCGGCGTTGCATGAGTTCTATAATTAATGTAAAAACTTTAATAATAACAACCATGTATCACTGCCAGTAATCTAATCAAATGGAGGTTTAGAAAAATGGAGGCTGTATTTGATCTTTGGAATTTCCTGACCATCGTCATCCTGGTATTCTCTTTGGTGATGATAGTGGCAGGGATATTCTCGGCATATTTCGGAGCCGGAAAGAATAGGGTATACGGCGGGATAATTTTGGCCGTAGGGTTGATCGTCGGAGTTGTGTGGATATATCTGGTACAATTCAGCGATATAGAGCCGTTCTGCAATGTCATGGCCTGGGACGTCATCTACTTCGCGATCATCAATCTGCTTGCGGTCTTGATCGGTGCTCTCATCGCCATAGGCATATTCTTGGTGGTAGTGCTCAAAAGCTGATACAAAAGGATCTAAACCTCTTCCGCCGAAATTCCTTTCGGTGGGTTTTTATTCTATTATTGAGTGAGCCTTTACGATGCAAAAAGTATTCATTATTATGGGAAGCAAAAGCGACCTGCCCATTGCCGAAAAGGCAACGGCCCTTCTAAAAAAGTTCAACGTTGAATACGAGATCGCCGTAGCATCGGCGCACAGGACACCCGGAAGGGTGCAGAACCTCGTGGAGACGACAGACGCCAAAGTGTTCATTGCGATCGCCGGGATGTCAGCGGCCTTGCCTGGCGTAGTAGCAGCACACACCACCAAGCCGGTGATCGGAGTACCGGTCAGCGGGAACGTGAACCTAGATGCTTTGTTATCTGTCCTGCAGATGCCCCCAGGGATTCCCGTGGCAGCTGTCGGTCTTGACAGAGGAGATAACGCGGCACTGCTGGCAATTGAGATGCTGGGTATTTCGGATCCAGCCCTTTCCGCAAAAATGAAAGAATACAGAAAAGAGATGGCAGAGAAGGTAGAAGCAGACTCCAAGCAGGTGGTATCTGATGTCAGGAGCTGAGATATTCATCGTAAGGGCAGTGGAGAAGATCCAGGCTAAGATCCAGGGCAAAGCGATAATAGCTTTCTCGGGCGGAGTGGACAGCACTGTTGCTGCAGTTCTAACGAACAAGGCCATCGGCAACAGGCTGCTTGCTGTTTATGTCGATACTGGGTTAATGAGAAAAGGAGAGACGGAAGGCGTGCGCAAGACCTTGGATGAGCTGAAGATCAACTACAGGGTGATCGATGCCTCCGAAGAGTTCTTCAGCGCTCTTGCCGGCGTCCGTGACCCAGAGGCGAAAAGAAAGACCATCGGCTGGTTGTTCATTAAAGTGTTCGAAAGGGTTGCGAAGGAATTCGGCGCTGAGTACCTTGTACAAGGGACGATAGCTCCCGATGTGATAGAATCAGGTCAAGATGGAAAAGGAATTATCAAATCTCATCATAACGTAGGCGGCCTCCCGAAGGATATGGGGATGACGGTAGTGGAACCGTTAAGGGATCTGTACAAAGAGGATGTAAGAGAGATCGCAAGGGAATTGAAGATAAAGTCATCTGAAAGACAGCCGTTCCCAGGCCCGGCCCTTGCGGTCAGGTGTCTCGATGATGTCAACCCGAAGAACATCGCCATCGTAAGGGAAGCATGTTTCATTGTCGAAGACGAGGTCAATAAAGCTGTAGCCGACGGTAAGATGGAACTTCCATGGCAGTATTTCGCCGTTCTTCTGCCGATGAGGTCGGTAGGGATCAATGAGGGCAGCAGGGCGTACGGAAGGACCGTTGCGATAAGAATGATATCATCTAAAGATGGAATGACAGCGAACTTCTCCAGGATACCGCTGGACCTGCTTGACAAAATATCAAAAAGAATGACCGATACTTTAAAGGATCAAGTCAACCGCGTCGTGTACGACATAACGAACAAACCGCCGGCCACGATCGAATGGGAATGATCTCGTAAAGTGTCGAAAACCCCGGATCTTTTTGAAAGCATCCGGTAATGTTTTTTTATTTTCAGCTTGACTGAGCACTCAGTACTTCCAGCTGGCTGATGACATTCCAGATGAGTGTCCTTCCGTGCAGGGGTATGTTGGGGTCGTTGGCAAGGTCATCCAATATCATCATGGCGCTCGTAGCGCGTACGTCCATCGCGTTCTTCGTATCCAAAAGTCTGCTCTTTGCGTCTGTCGCACCTTTCCTGATGTTTCTTGGCACCGAGGTATCCTCGGCAAGATTATCAAGAATATCTATAACTTGTCTGATTTTGTCCACCATCGTACCCTCTCCTTCAGAGTAGCTCGAACTCTTCCTGCAGATCGATCATGAGCTGTTCCAGTACCTCTTCGAAACTTGAAGATTTGTACTCCCTCATTCCGCCTAGATCGCTCTGTATCCTAGCTACGAAGTCATTGTTGTCCTTTACTAACTCCACGTTGCACAAAATCTCTTCCATATTACATCACCTGTGCAAGAATTGAGGGAACCAACATATAGGGTGTATATAAGCATTGGGCATCGGATTTTAGTCGATTCCTATCAAAAATATAAGAAATTGAACGACTATATTGCTTAAGTTTGTCTGCATAGTTTAATTAATTATCCCTCTTTACTGTTGTACAATGAAGTTGACGGGAAACGGGATCAGGAGATATCAGCTGATCCTGGGAATGGTGTTCGTCGCGGCATCTGCTGTGTATCTGCTGGTGGTGCACCAGTTGGAGTTAGAGACAACAGTCATGACCGTTTATTTCCCGTATGCCGAAGAGCTGATACACGGAAACCTTCCCGAATTGGAGTTCCCCCCGTTCTCGATGGTATTCATAGCGATACCGGCACTTTTCGCTTCGACGCCTTTTGGGTATAACGTTGCATTCGTAGCCGAAGCGTGCGCTTTTGCGTTGATAGGCCTCGTGGCAACAGGGAAGCTGGCTAAGAGGTACAACCAGAACCAGCACAGCGCCCTGCTCATCTATACTGTTCTCATGATCCTGATGTTCACATTCGTTGCTGACCGTCTAGACATCTTCCCGGCGATACTGACCCTGCTGTCCTTTTACTGTTTTGTGACAAAGAGGTATGCGCTCGCTTTCATGCTGCTTTCCGTGGCAACAATGACCAAGATATACCCAGCGATCCTGTTCCCGATATACCTTATTCCGTTCTTTATGAACAGGGACATATGGAATGTTTGGAAAGGCGCCTTCGTGTTCATCGTCACCAGTTTCTTCATACTGTTGCCTTTCTTTTTCATCGGGACGGGCGACGCTTTATACTTCCTGGCATTTCAGATGGACCGCCCGCCGCAGATCGAGTCGATGACCGCCTCTTTCATACATCTGGCATCATATTTCGGGTTGACCGAAGTAGAGGTGGTGTTCAGCAACGGCTCGTACAATATGGTGGGGCCGTGGCCGGATGCTGTCGCGCCTTATCTGCTGCCACTGCTCGCCGGAGTATTGTTGGTAATTTATGCTCAATACGCACGCATGCTGTCCAAACTTCGTAAGTTCAAGCGTGACAACGAGAACGACAGGATGGTCATCCTCGGCGGCACAGTGATATTCGCACTGCTCGCTTTCATACTCACGGGGAAGGTGTTCTCTGCTCAGTACATCATATGGATCATCCCGTTCATCACATTCATGATGATAACGTCCCTGGACCATGTTTCAAAGAACCGCATATTGATCATGTCGATCGCTGTCGTTGCACTTACACAACTCAATTATTTTGTGAATGCCGCCGACGGCGGAGAGGTCATAGACACCGCTCACTTGGGGATGCTTACCACGTTGGCTAGGAACATCGCAGTGCTTGTTCTGTCCGGATATACTTTATGGGTCTGCACAAAGTACATCGAAAAAAGGCATTGGCGCACGCAGTCGCCCGAGGACGGCGAATAAAAGCTTTAAAATAGGGGAATTTCTTTGGGATAATTATTCAATTGTTATCTTCAGTGGTAACGAAAGAGCACATGTACCTATCCGGATCACGATCTGGGTATGTTAGGAAGTAGTAAAATGAGCACAGAGTCAAAAGCAGACGGGATCCAGGGAGGCCTCGAGTCGAAGGTAAAGAACCTCGGAAAGGGCAAATACGGCAGGATCCTCAAGATGGCCCACACACCGACCCGCGAGGAGTACAAAAGAACATGCTACATCGCAGCGTTGGGAATGATCCTCATCGGAGGAGTAGGCTTCGCTATACTGTGGATCATGACCTACCTTCCGACCCATTTTTGAAGAGAACAAGGTGTGATAATGTCGGATATCGTAACAGGAGGCACCCGCGCTGTTGGGGAAGAGGGGATCAAGGACGTCCGCGCAGGTGCGGTCGCCGAATGGAAATTCAAGGTCTCTACGAACTCGTCGTCGGCCCTCTTGAAATTCGAGGTCACCACCGGACCGGACGAGGAGAACGCCCCGGAATGGAACGTCACATTGTATGAAGCGTCCGGAGGCGAGCTTTGGAGCAACTACCGCTCGGCCCATGAAAAGAAGGTCGACATACCGGACAAAAAACCAAAGGAATTCAGGCTCGAGGTCATCTGCCCCAAAGGTGCGAGATACGGAGACGTAGTGGACATCAAAGTATCCATAACAACCCAGGAGGGAACGACCACCCACTCTTTCGGTGCGGTGGCGAGACAATCCATAATGGTCCTCAAGACTCAAATGGACCAAGAGAAGAGCGTCACCGACAGCCTGATGTCCAAGGCCCAGCTCGGAGAGAAGGATATCTATGCGATATTCAGCCCCCCCGGCCTCAGGGGATATGTGTTCGTGGAAGGCATGAACACAGACCGCCTGAGAGAGAAGACCAGGGACATAAAGAAAGCTCGCTCATTCGTCGGGGGCGAAACTAACATTGATGAGATCAGCCACTATCTGGTCCCGGTGTCCACGGTCATGGGTATCGTGGAAGGGGATAAGGTGGAGCTGATAAACGGCCCGTTCAAGGGCGAAATGGCCATAGTACGACAGATCGATCAAAACAAGGAAGAGATCACCGTTGAGCTCACGGAGGCCATGGTTCCGATCCCTGTCACCGTCAAGGGTGACAGCGTCAGACTTAGAGATAGCAGCAGCAAGGAGAAAAAGTAATGGCAACTACTGTTGAGGCATTAATAGAGGGAGGCAAGGCCACCGCAGGTCCCCCGCTCGGTCCGGCACTTGGACCGACCGGAGTGAACACCGGTCAGGTCATCGCCAAGATCAACGAGAAGACAAAAGCATTCACCGGGATGAAGGTCCCGATAACAGTGATAGTGAACGACGACAAGTCCTTTGAGATAAAGGTAGGAACACCGCCCATGTCAGCACTGATAAAATCAGAGCTGGGTCTTGCAAGCGGTTCAAGCAACACCAGGACCACGAAGGTAGGGAACCTGACCATCGAGCAGGCAAAGAAGATAGCCGACATGAAACATGAAAGCCTCCTCGGAGCCACCGTTAAAGCAAGGGTGCTCGAGGTTTGCGGAAACTGTGTCGCCATCGGCGTGACAATCGACGGAAAGGACCCGAGGGTCTTTCAGAAGGACGTCAAGGCCGGAATGTATGATGCTGTTCTGAAGTAACGTCGATCAGAAACTCTTTCCTATAATCCCTTTTATTCCATCGCGTTCTTCATGGTTTTCACATATTCGGCGACGATCTCCGTTGCGTCCTGTCCGTGTTCTTCGATCATCCTCACGATCGCACTTCCGACAATGATACCGTCCGCCTGTTTGGATACCGCCGCAGCCTGCTCGGGACTGTGAATACCGAAACCAACCGCAACAGGAACATCGGTGTGCTTCCTTATCTCTGATACGATAGTTCCGATATCTGTTCGGATGTTGCTGCGGATACCCGTAACGCCAAGCGACGAAACAAGATAAACAAAACCCCTCGCATTCTTTGCGGCCCGCTCTATGCGTGTCTTGGATGTAGGTGCGATAAGAGTTATGATCTCGACCTGATATCTTTCAGCGAACGGAAGCACTTCTCCCTGCTCTTCGAACGGAACGTCGGGAAATATCACTCCGCTTATCCCGCTTTCGCGGCATCTCTTAAAGAAGAGATCGTAACCGTATCTGAAAACGGGATTCAAATATGTCATGAACAGCAACGGTATCTTCACCTCGTCCTTCAATGATCGGACCATATCGAACAGTTTGTCTACATCTGTATAAGAGGAGAGAGCACGGATATTAGCTCGCTGAATGACCTCGCCCTCTGCTATCGGATCGGAAAACGGTATGCCTATTTCGATAATATCGGCCCCGGCCCGTTCCATTGCAAGAATAAGATCTCTCGACATACCCAGATCTGGGTCGCCGCCCATCAGATAAGCAATGAATGCCTTCTTTCCTTTACTTGAGAAAGCATCGGATATCTTACTCGTAGAGATCCTCCCCTTTGTATCTTGCAATTGCCGCGACATCCTTGTCGCCCCTTCCCGAGAGGCAGATGATGATATTCTGATCTTTATCAAAGCTGCCTGCGATCTTCTTTGCATAAGCGACGGCATGTGCAGATTCAATTGCCGGGATTATCCCTTCGGTAACAGAAAGATATTCGAAAGCATCGACAGCTTCTTCGTCTGTGATGCTCACATACTTTGCTCTGCCGATATCAAACAGATGAGCATGCTCCGGCCCGATCCCGGGGTAATCCAATCCTGCGGAAATGGAATAGACGGGAGCGATCTGACCGCACTCATTCTGGCAGAAATATGATTTCATTCCATGGAACACCCCAACATCGCCTTTTGCCAGGGATGCGGCGTGCTTTTCAGTATCCAATCCCTCGCCTGCGGCTTCGCAGCCTATGAGTTCTACTTCTTTATCTCCGATGAAATGATAGAACGTGCCTATCGCATTTGATCCTCCTCCGACGCAAGCTATCACAGCGGCGGGAAGGCGCCCCTCTTTTTCTAATATTTGACGTCTTGCTTCAAAGCTTATGACGCTTTGGAAATCCCGGACGATCATCGGGAACGGATGGGGCCCCATAACTGAACCGAGCACATAATGAGTATCGTCCACTCTAGATGTCCATTCTCTCAACGTTTCGCTGACCGCATCCTTCAGCGTACTTGTGCCTGACGTGACAGGATGGACCTTCGCACCCAAAAGCCTCATGCGGTATACATTGAGGGCCTGGCGTTCTATGTCCTCGGTTCCCATGAACACCTCGCATCCCATACCCAGCAGCGCTGCGCCTGTGGCGGCCGCGACTCCATGTTGTCCCGCTCCCGTCTCCGCAATGATACGGGTCTTTCCCATCTTTTTTGCGAGGAGGACCTGCCCGAGAACGTTATTGATCTTGTGAGAACCGGTGTGGTTCATATCCTCTCGTTTAAGATAGATCCTTGCGCCGCCGAGGTCGGCGGTCATGTTCTTAGCAAAGTACAGCCCGGACGGACGCCCTGCATAGTCCTCAAGCAGGAA
>Ga0209737_10000986_pt1 | contig 21437 bp, 22 predicted proteins | sample TergutCu122P3_FD_187284 | JGI IMG/M metagenome (GOLD analysis project Ga0209737, IMG submission 187284) | Cubitermes ugandensis P3 segment gut microbial communities from Kakamega Forest, Kenya - Cu122 P3 (SPAdes) (version 2) | ecosystem: Host-associated > Arthropoda: Insects > Digestive system...
CGCCCCTACATGAGACAACAACAGCGCTTGTAAAACCTCTCGTAGGGGCGGCGACCCGCCGCCCGGACAGCGCTATTACATTCTCCCCCCAACAGCTTCCGTAGAAAATGAGCGCCAGACAAAACCACGCCAGCATACGCTTACGCAAAGCAGAACCGGACCAAAAACACACCTGCATACGCTTACACAAAGCAGAACCGGACCAAAACCACGCCTGCGTACGCTTACACAAAGCAGAACTTGGCCAAAAACACGTCTGTGTATGCATACACAGACGAGAATTGGACCAAAAGTGCGTCTGCATACGCTTACACCGACGAGAATTTAACCAAAAGGGTGTCTGCGTACGCTTATGCTGACGAGGACTCGCCCCCCCTCAGCTTCCATGTCTTTTGGGGTTGGTCCCCGCCACACGCTCTGCCCCCCCTTTTCCCCTCTTACTTTTTTCGTCTGCAAGCACTCTTTGTCGGTTTTTTGGGGGGGGCTTCCCAGGAAAGCGTCTCTTGCAAGGACTTTCTGCGACGGTGGACTGCCATGTCCAGGGCGCTTAGGGCTTTGTCCATCTGCTCCATCAAACGCATGGGCTTTCGGCGCAAATTCCGCTTGGAAAGCAAAGCATGCGTCAACCAGGGGAATACGGCTGTCACGTCGGTGTGCACATAGACGGAGCCACTCTCCACCGCCTCCATCGACACCTTCCCCCAGGTATGCCCCTCCCCCGCCGGACAGCTGGACAAAGCACCGTTGTCCACCGGATCCACACAAAATTGCACGTCTATGTCAAAACCGTCCGTGGGAATGTGGAGAATCTGGTCCAACAATGGCTCCCCTTGCAGCGTGTAATTTTTGGGGACACCTCCCCCCAAAATCCAAATGGCCATACGTTTGGAGCCCTGGTTGCGGCAATGGTGCTGAATCGCCGCCATTGAAAACACATCCTCCAGCATGTCAATTTCAAAAGCGAAGGCCTCCCCCAAAAGGCGCTTCAACTTCACCGCATTCAGAAAAATGGAGCCGTCCTGCACAGCACCCACAAAAATGGGCACCGCATGCTTGTGGCACGTCGACAACAAAGAAGGCCTTTTAACACAAAGCTTCCTCTCTATGTCCGCCATCGCTTTGCCCAGAAGAAAATGGAATTGCGGCGTCGTCATTTTGCGCTGAAACTCCGGACGCAAAAGCAAAGCCGAAAAAAGCTTGTCCGTGTCTATGAGGACTTCCTCCCAAAAACCCAAGTCGTAAATTCGAATAATTTGCGAGAGGCGAAACTGCAAGTCCCCCGCATTCGGGTTTACCTCGCGAATGCTATGCCCAATCACCCGGTGCGCATCATGGTAGAGGTTGGCGCCTGTCGTCGTCAGCACGGAAATGGCGCCGGACTCAATGAGAGGAATTAAACAAGACTGGTGCAAACCCGCCGGCGTCATCGCCCCTGACAAAGTCAAAAACACAGCCGCATTCTCCTGCAAACTGCGCTGCATCAACTCAAAGGCCATGCGCTCCTGCCTCCCAACATAAGCACCAAAGGCCTGCTCCAAAAGCTGCACCGTCGACTCCTTGCCCCTAATGGGTTGGGGGTCCACCAGCCTGGCTGTCTCGTATTGGGCTTTTAAGCTTTTTTTCATGTGAAAAAACCTCTCATGGCGAGTTTGTCTAACTTCGCGGCTCTATAAACTTCCATCATACGCTCCTGCCCCAACCGCCACACACCCCACATGGTGCAGGCTTCTCCAAAATGACAGGCTTCATGGTTGTCCGTGCACAAATTCAACTGTATGGGGCCCTGCACCGCTTCAATCACATCCAAAAAACTAATCTCCGAAGGCGGTTTCGCAAGTGCAAATCCCCCTTTGGAGCCACGTGTTGAGTGGAGCAGCCCTTTGCGCACCAGCGTCTTTAAAATTTTGGCCAGAAAGTCTTCAGGCACATCCATCTGCCGCGCCACCTCCCGAAAAGAAACCACACTGCCCACCTTCTGGGCCGCTAAAAACAACATGGCCCTGAGGCCATATTCAAGTTTTCGAGAAACGGGTTGCATTTGGCGCCAAGCTTGGCAGAGCTAAGTTTGAGAATCAACTGAGTATGATTGACTTGCACACGCATACCCATTTCAGCGATGGAGAGCATGCCCCCACCCAGCTTGTGGAGCTGGCTCAACAGCGGGGAATTCGCATTCTGGCGATTACAGATCATGACACCCTCGACGGCATTGCAGAAGCCAGAGAAGCTGCCAAAAACAAAGGGCTGCACATTGTGCCCGGCATAGAGCTTTCCACACAATTCAAAGGGCGCGAAGTCCACCTTCTCGGCCATTTCGTGGATCCTTCCCATGCAAAACTCCTTACCGTCTGCCAACACATGCAAAGCGCTCGAAAACAACGCATGGAAGGCATGCTCAAAAAATTGGAGGAGCTCCACATTTCGCTGAGCATGGAAGAAGTGCTTGCGCTGTCGCCTCAAGGAAGGTTTTCACGCTCCCACCTGGCACAGGCATTGGTGCAAAAGGGCATTTGCAAAAACGTCTACGTTGCTTTTGAGCTTTATTTGAAAGCAGGCAAACCCGCCTGGCTGCCTCTGACACAAACCTCAACCACCGAGGCCATTGCCTGGCTGCACCAGGCCAAGGGGACAGCAAGCCTCGCCCACCCCAGCGTCAGCCACCTCAACGAAGAGGACATTGAAGCGCTTTTTCACCACGGACTGGATGGCATTGAAGCCGACCACCCGGAGCATTCATGGGCAGAGCGAAACCGATGGAAAACCATGGCGCACCGCCTGCAACTCGTCACCCTCGGCGGAAGCGACTTTCACGGAAAACACACCCAACGCACCCTGGGCTGCATGCCCACTTCCGAAGCGGAATTTCTCGCTCTGCAAAGGCGCTGCCCTTCATGAGGTTTGAAGGTTTCACTTTTTGGCAGGCTTGGTTTCGCTCAGCTTCTCCAAATCCTCTCCATGGCTGATGGAAAGACGCACCAAACCCCGCAACAGACGGTTGCGTTTGATGTTGCCCAAAATTTCCTTCAAGTCTTCATAAACCGTTGGATCGTTCACAATGGCCCCCAGGGAGCCTTCGCCTGAACGCACTTTGCCCATAATGGCCTTCAAGTCTTCCGCAGAGGCTGCCAAGTCGTTGATGAGCGCTGCCGACTCCCCATAAAACAGCTTATAAACCGCCCCCTCTGAATTCTCCCTCGCCCCCTTCACCAGAAGGGCCAGCTCAGAGGCCGCATCCCCCAGGGACTGAAACGCCAAAGTTGTTTTTTTGTCGCGAACCAAAGCCCCCAACAAACCCTCCCCTTTGTGAATTTCAGAAATGAGCGCATCCACATTGCCCAGCGCTTTGTCCAATTTCGCCGCCGACGAAGACAGGTTTCGCATCAACACCTGGGTGTTTTCATCAAACTGCTTGTCAAAAATCAACGTATGCAAGGCGCCGGGGCCCGATTGGATGCCAACCAGTACCGCACGCAGGGACTCCACCGTCTCTGCAATGTTTTTGGCAAATTCTGGATCTGCATAAATGTCAACCCCCCCTTTGACACCTCGCGTAATGTCGACAACATTGTCGACAATTTCTCCAGCCCTGTTCAGCAATGCGGTGACATCCCCCGAAGTCCCCGCTTCCAAAAAGGCATTGTGCTGGGCCGCGGGTTTGTCAGGGGAGCCCACGCTGATGTCAATGGCTTTGTCGCCCAAAACGCCGCGACTTGAAATGCGCACCGTGGAGTCTTCACGTATGCGCTCGGAATAGGTTTTCTGCACTTCAATTTCAATGAGAATGCGGGCGTCGTGCAGGTTGTTGGAAAATTCAATCCGCTTCACCCGCCCCACCGTCAGCCCCCCCAGCCGGACTGGAGAATCCAACTGCAAACCATCCACACTCGTAAAAGCCGTGCGGTAGGAAATTTTGTCGCTGAACATTCCCCTCTCCTGCCCCAACAGAAAAATCACCACCCCCGCCAGAAACAAACCCACACCCACAAACACTCCGGCTTTCCATATTAAGCTGCGCTCCCGCTCAAAAGGATTGCTCATGGCTTCCCTCCCGCATCAAAAAAGGCACGCACGTCCGCATGCGTCGACGCTTGCATTTCGGCAACACTCCCGGACGCCACAATTTTCCGTTGAGCCAACATGGCTATGCAATCGGACACTCGAAAAACACTGTTCATATCGTGAGTCACCACAATGGAGGTGCAACCTAAATGCTTGTTCATGGAAATAATCAACTCGTCAATTACCCGCGTGCTGATGGGGTCCAACCCCGTCGTGGGCTCATCCCACAAAATGACTTTGGGCCTTGTCATAATGGCGCGAGCCAACCCCACGCGCTTTCGCATGCCCCCTGACAAATCCGAAGGCTGCATGGACTCAATGCCCGGCAAATTCACCAGCTCCAATGTCTGGGCCACACGCTCTGTCATTTCTTCTTCAGACAACTTGGGCATATGCTCACGCAGGGGGTAGGCGAGGTTTTCGCGCACAGAAAGCGAATCAAACAAAGCAGCACCTTGAAACACCATGGCTATGTCCTTGCGTATTTCACGCAGCGCTTTTTCTGACAGCTGAGAAACCTCCACCTCCTCATAAAAAACACGGCCGCGGTCGGGGAACATGAGGCCAATGAGGCATTTGAGCAACACACTCTTGCCGCAGCCGGAGCCGCCAATGACGGCCAGCGTCTGGCCGCGGTAGACGTTGAGGGACAAACCTTCATAAATCGGCTTGTCGCCAAAGGCCAAATGCAAGTCCTCAAACCGAATGAGTGGCGCTGGATTCATAGCGACAAAAACAACTTGGTTAAGAAAAAGTCAGTCAGACAAACAGCCACCGAGGTGATGGCCACCGTTTCTGTCGTGGCTTTGCCAACCCCTTCTGTCCCGCCCTGGACGTTAAACCCTTTGTAGCAACCCACCACGCCAATAATGCCGCCAAACACAACACTCTTCCCTATGCCGGAGGTAAAATCCAAAAGCGTCGCCGTCACAACAATGGAGCGGTAGAATTCTGTGTAGGAAAGGCCATATTCGGCACGGACAACCCAGGCACCCGCCACCAACCCCACCACATCCGCCAGTGTCGTCAGCACGGGAAAAATAAACAAACAGGCCAAAACGCGCGGCGTCACAAGCTTCTTTATGGGGTCCGCACCCAAAGCACGAATCGCATCCAATTGCTCGGTGACTTTCATGGAGCCCAATTCGGCGGTAATCCCCGAGCCTATGCGAGAGCCCACCGTGAGGGCTGTGAGGACAGGGCCCAACTCGCGAAACAAAGTCAGCACCACCACCTTCCCGACGGTGTGCAAAACCCCAAAGCGCGACATAAAAAATGCAAACTGCAAAGTAATCACCAAACCTGCAAAAATGGCCGTAAGCAAAGCAATGGACAAAGACTTGACGCCAAAAACTTCAACTTGGTAGGCCACATCTCCCCAGCCCAAAGGGCGTTGAAATGCACGCGAAAGCGCACGCATCCCCAACACAGCCATGCCACCCAACTCACGAATCAGCTGCTCCAAAAAAGACTTTCTCCTGGGCTTTTGAGGCTGCTGTGCATCAGACTTGGGTGTCATTGAAACCTCACCCGGAATTCAGAAACCAGGCGGCTAAACTCGCTGCGCCAAACCTCCCCTTCGCCCACAGGCGCTACATAGGACAAGTCAAAAACACAACCGTCTTTTTTGAGGACAAACAAGTCCAACTCGCGGGCTACCCCATCCATTTTGGCCACATAACGCGCACGCAAACCCTCGCGCCCATCCACCATCCACCTCTCACTTGCAAGCTTCTCCCTCTCTGTGAAACCCATCAGCAAATGCTGCATCAACACTTCCAGAGGCGGATCGCCATACTCCTTGCAGACAGCATTCAGAGAAATGAGAAAATTGCCTTGACGGCTTACAAAAACCAAGTCGCTTTCCGACACCTTCACCTGCTTCCAATGGGCCAAATCCAAGGGGGCAACGTGGTAACGTACATTCCCCTTCTCAAAAACCTCCCCCTTCAAACGCCCGTGGGAGCATGCCAATGCCAACAAGCCCACAAGCCCTGCAACAAACACCCTCCTCTTGAATGTCATGGCTGTCTCCAGCATTTGGTTTTGCACAGGCTTTCCCATGGTTGTCAGGGGCAGGGGGTTTGGGGCTCCAGCTGCCTAAGCCGTTGACAGGCCTGCGTTGCCTCCTGCGTTTTTCCAAGCTTAGAAGCCAGCTGCGCTGTCTGCTTTTGCAAGAGGGGGTTTTGTTTTCCAGAAGGCTCGTCGGCCAGTGCCCAATAAATGCTGAATGCCTCCGTTTCTTTTCCTATGTCCACCAGAAGCGCTGCAAGCTCCTGCAAGCGCTCTGCGGATTTTCCGTCAATGTGCTCCAAAGCCTTCTGCGTATGCTCCTGCAGACAGCCTGGCTCTGCCATTCGTTTGCATAATTGGGCCAGCAACAAATGCAAGGAAGCTTTTTGGGGGGGGGGCGCTTTTTCGAGGCCACGCTCCAGCGCGTTTTGGGCCCTGGGCGTGTCTTTTTCGCGCTCATAGAGGGTGCTGAGCGCTTCCCAATAATACACCTCCTCTGGGTGGGTTTTCACAGCTTCTTCCAGCGCTTTTATGGCTTTGGCAAACTCCCCGGCCTGCACATGGGCATGTGCCATCAGCTCAAACAAAAAAGAAGGCTCCTCCGTTTTGGACACCAGGGACTCAAGCCAGGGGCCCACCTCTTCGGCGCGGCCGTGCTGGTTCATCGCTTCTACAGCCAAAACCACAGCATCGGCTTGCCGCTTCAGCAAAGCCTGCTGTGCCGCTTCCTTCAAATGCACAAGGGCCTGCTCAACCTCTCCCAAATCCAAAAGGCATTCGGCCATGCTTTGACGCACTTCCGTGTCGTTGGGCTGCAAATTTAAAACTTTTTCAAAAGCCAATTTGGCCTGTGCATATTGTTTTTTGCTTTGCAGCAATTCTCCTTTGTGCCTCCATAAATCCACCCTCTCGGGCTGGTTTTGCAAGGCTGCCTCCAACAGGGGCAATGCCTCTTCAAAGCGAAATTCGGCAAGGGCCAAAAGCGCCCAAAGCGTGGGCAAACGTTTGTCCTTGGGAGAGAGTTTTTCCAAGGCTTCTGTCTGCTCCCGCGCTTTTGTCAAATGGCGGCTGTCAATGGCCTCAAAAGCAGAAAAATAAAGGCCGTCCGCACGGGCCTGCTCTTCGGCCTTGTCTGTGCAACGGCAAGCTGTCACCAAAACCAAACACAACAACAGAAAATGTCTCACACCATACCCTTGCGTCTGAAGTTGAAACCCATAAGCAACGCCAACAACAACCACCCACCACCTCCCCCGCTTCCCCCAGGCGTTTCCCCCACCACACGGCATGCACATCCGCTGGAAGCTTTTTTGGAGGGTGGGGGTTTTGCGTCAGACTCAATGCCTTGAAGCTGGTTTTCTTCGCCTTCCAATGCCCTGGGCCCCTCTCTTTCCGGCGTCAGACACTGGCCTTGCTCGCAGCGCGTGGAGCCCACTGGACAATCCGCCAATACCTTGCATGGCGGCAAACAGACTTTGCCCATATCCACCAGCGCGCATTGCATGCCTTCACATTTTTCGCGCGTCTCACAACGGCTCAGGCACAAAAGCTCCTCCTTCCCCCCCACTTTCAGAGAAACACAAGCACTCCCTCCAGGACAAGGAGGCTCTCCCGGGCGACACCGGGCTGTGCAAAGCTTCTGAGACAACAAAGGCGGCTGCCAACATTCATGCCCTGTGTTGCACTCTTCGTTTTTTTCGCACCTGTCCCCTATGCGCGCGTTGATGTTCTGCGCCAACATGCAGCGATTGTCCCACGGGCGACACACATCGCCTGCGTTGCAACCGGTGAAAGAACAATTCGCCCAACAAGTTCCTTTGTCATCCGAAAAAAGATTGTTCCCAAGCTCGTCGGGGTAACAAACATAGTCTTTCCTGCAATCATTGCCGCGCATCGTGCAGGTTTTTACACACGTGTTCACGTCCGAATCGCACACGCTGCCCGGAGGACAGGTTCCCCCGCTGGTTCCACAGCTTTGACTGCAATAGCCGCCGGGCCAGGGATATCCATGGCTGCCATTCACCAAGCAATTGGAGCCCTGAAAGTACTCGCAACGCGGCGATGGGCAGGCCTCACCCACAGGTGTTTCAGGGAGGGTGGGCAAAAGACAATTTCCCTGCGTACCCTGCGCACTGCAGCGCATGGGTATGGGGCAAACATCCCCCACCCCCACAACACACGTGGGGGCACAATAACCCTGCTCTGAGCTGTGCACTTGCTGCCGAATACAAGGCATGTTGTTGCAATCCGAGGCCAAGCTGCAGCGAGCCCCCGGGCCACGCAGGGGGTAGTAGGCCCTGAGTGTTGAAATGTCGTGCACATTCAGCGTCCTGCGCTGTTCTCCTTTGCTTAAGGATGGGTACATCGCTCCGGGGGAAAACCTCTCTCCCCCCTCTTCATCCTTGGGCACCCACCCACTCAGGTGCGGCAAATTCAGGCAATGCCCTATTTCGTGCATGAGGACGCTTTGCAAATCCATGGGCCGCAAAGCTTCGGGAATTTCGAAGGAAGGCGCCTGGGTGCTCCATGAAAAATCCACAGCATTCAACAGAATGTCACAAGCCTTCAGCACGCCCTCTGAATAGACAGGGACAGCAAGGGCATAGTTCCATTCATTAAACCCGGCATAACGATAAAAAGCGTCGCGGCTGGTGACAAAAACGGGCCACATGGAAGTGGCGTCATTCAGCTCGTTGACTCCACTGAAGCCTTCGAGAAGCTGAAATTTCAGACGTGAGCCGGCATTTTGCCAGACATTCAGCGCCGCCTGGGTCGCCTCCCTCACGGCTTGTTGGTTGAGACCCGCGGCCGCCAAACCCAGCTGGACACGGAAAACATCGTCGCTCTCCCCCACCCACCTCCATTGCCCCCAAGCTGCCCCTCCCCACAGGCAAAGAAACAGGCACATATGGCCCGCGAAACGCTTCAGAAAATACATGGCTTCAGGCTTAGCACATTCATTGAAAGGAATGGGGCCTTAAGTGCGCTCTGTGTTTTGTGTACTCTGAGGCAGACAGCAGGGGGGCGGAGGCCGGGGCGGCGGGAGTTAAACCACCTCGTTGCCGAGCTCCTCCTCCTCTTCTTTGTAAATGGAGCTTAAATAGCGCGCCAGAAAACTCTTGGTTTTGAGCTCCACCTGGCGTACGCGCTCGCGAGAAACCCCCCAGCGCTGGCCCAGCTCCTCCAAAGTCCTGGGTTTGTCCTGCGTCAGGCGCTCCTGGAGAATGTCCCACCCCAAATCCCCCAAACGCTTTCGCACACGCCCCAGCGCCTGAACGACTTCCTGGTTCCGCTCCCTGCGCAAAAACCGCATGTCCTGCGTGGGGCTGGTGTCTTCCAGCCTGTCCAAATAGGTGGTTTCCGAATCCTCCTCCACCGTGTTGTCCAATGAAAAATCCACCATGGAAGCACGCTCGGCTTCACCCCCGCGAACCTGGCTGCGGTTGTCCTTGAGGTAGCGCGTAATGTAGGCGCGAATCCACCAAACGGCGTAGGTGGCAAAACGAACGTTTTTCTTGGGATCGAAATGCTCTATGGCCTTCATCAACCCCACATTGCCTTCCTGCACCAAATCATCCAGCCTGGCACCACGGTTGGAAAACCTCTTGGCAATGGCCACCACAAAAGGCAGGTTGCTTACCGCAAGCGCATGGCGCGCAGCAATGTCTCCCTCGCGCGCTCTGTGCGTTAACTCATATTCCTCTTCCCGGGCCAATTGTTTGTGGCCACCCAATCCTTTTAAATAAAAAGACAGACCTTCCGTCTCGCCTTTGCTGCGTGTGGTTTTTGGAGAGCTTTCTAACTCTTTATCACCCGAAAACAAACCGAGCTCCGTCTCCTCGGCCTCTTCAAAAAGGACTCTTTCTTCTCCTGAAGTGTCGGATGAAAACATGAAACCCCTCCTATGAGTTAAGTGTTTGGTTGTTTCCAAAAAATGCAAACCGCACTCAACTGTCTAGCAAGAGACAAGCCATGCGTTACAAGAATATAACTTATTGAATTTTATGAGGTAAATTTTCCAAACGCCAAAGCCACCCTGGGTTATCCATGCCCATGAGGTCAAATAAAACCCATGTATTCAAATGCCAAAAGCCATGAGTTGCGACAATGACTCACAATGGTAGACACTGTTTGACATTTCGCCTGTAAGCCCATTTATGGAACAGTCAGTTCATGGATGACATTTAGACAAATTTTAATACTAAATTTCAAACGAGCAAATGCTTTCACAACAACTCTCTTCGTCGATAATGCTGAAGCTTTGCTTTTTTGTCACTCAAATCGACAGGGTTATTTTATTTTGTGGCGACAGGGCTTTTTTGAAAACATGGTTTTTATGGCAAATGGCTCATGGAAACAATGCGAGCAAAAGTCAATAACAGCGCAAAAACAGTGACCTTTTTGTTTTGGTTGTTTTAAAAAGAAGCCCTTGCAGGCTCGGCGTTTTCTTTGCCCTCTGTTTGAATTCGTTGCCACAGGGCCTGTTGTAAGGACTTGTCTGTTTTAAACCTTCCTGCATAGGCTTCGGCATGTGTCCAGGCGTCTGCACAACTGGGCCTGCGCAGGCGCAGACAGCACTGTTTCGCCTGGAGAATGCATGCCGCCCCTTGTGCGTTCAGCTCTTTCCACAGCGTGTGCGCAATGTTTTGGGCCAGCTCTTCCTGCAAACTCAGGCGGTGTGCAAAAGCAGCCACCAAAGCGGCCAGGCGACCAAAACCCACAATGCTTTCGGAAGGCAAATAGGCCACATGTGCATGGCCTTCATAGGGCAGGAGGTGGTGGGGGCACATGGAGTGGAAACGGAGGTGGCCCACCAGCACCATCTGCCCCTCTTCGGTGGGCGAAGGAATTTTCTCGGCCAGAAGTTGCCCGGGCACGCAGGCATAGCCGTCCAGAAAATTCTCCAGCCACATTTTGGTTACCCGCTGGGGTGTCTTCAGCAATTCAGGGTGCTCTCCAAAGCCTGCCGCCTTCAAAAAATCCGCCACGGCCTTTTGCATGGCCTGGGTGTCTGGCTTCAAGGTTTGCGCAATGTCACGGAATATTCGGGCGTTTCCCATAAAACCAATTCCTTTAAGTTTTTTAATTCGGGCTCCAGACGTTTCCAAAACCACAGCACCATGTTTTCGGCGGTAGGGTTTTCAAGAAAGTCGTTGATGTTGTGGTGATCTGCCTCCACCAGACAGCAATCCCACACCTTTTTTCTCAACGCTTCAAAGTCCATGAGCATGCCACTTTCTGCCTGCGGCACACCGGCCAGAGTCACTTTCAAACGGTAGTTGTGGCCATGCAAACGCCTGCATACGCCCTCATGGCGGGGGAGGTGGTGGGCGGAAGAAAAGGGGAGCTCCACAGAAATTTCCATTTCCATGCCCCCTCCTTAACGCCATGGCTTTTGTTTAGGCAAGCCCTTGCTTGTGCCCTCCGCCCTTGCCGCCCGGCGCTGTATGTGGTATCCGGCCCTGTACAGCAACGCAGCTTCGCACCCGGCGGAAGCTTTGAAGCCACAGGAGGACTTTGCCTTTGCCTTCCAAAACCTGGGGAATGGAATTGGCCCAAGCGGCCATGGAAGCGGGGTTGGCCATAACGGATGAGGTGACGGGGGCGCAAACACCCATTCCCCTCTCCTTAAACCCCCTCGTCCTCCCCAAAACGAAGCTGGAAGAATACCGCCTCCTCACCCACCACCTCATGAGTGCGGGGGTGAAAATGGCTTATGCCTTGCACAACGGCGCTCCTCTGGCCTGCATTTGGAAAGCCCTTTCGCCCCTCGAAAAAAGCCTCATGCACCCCCGTGCGCCTTTGCTTGCCACCACGCGCGTGGACTGCTTCCCCTGCGAAGGAAAACTGTGGGCCCTGGAGTTAAACGCCACCATTCCCGCCATGCAGGCCTATTCGGACATTGCGGCCACCCAAACCATTGCCGCCCACGGCCGGCGCTTAAATTTGGACGCCCAAACCATTGCCCAACTCCAGGAGGAAAACCTCTCCAACGTTAAAGCCCTCTGGGAGGGCCTGCTTGCGGCCTATGCACACTTCCGCCCCAACCAACAGCCGCAGCGCCTGGGCATTTTGTGCCGCAGGAATGACGCCCAGCTGACAGAGTTGCTTTATATACAGCGCGCCTTTTGCAGCTTTGGCCTTCAAACGGACTTGCTGCACCCGGAGCAACTCGAAAACAAAGAGGGCTTTTGGGCCAACGGAAAAGGGTATGACTTGGTATACCGCCACCTCTTTGTACACCGCCTCGAGGAAAAGCGCGAAGGCCACCTCCTCCTCCAACACCTCCTGGCCCAAAGCACGGGGCCCAAAGCCCACACCAGCAAAACCCTCGTCTTCAACCCCCCGGCAGCCCCCGTGGAAATGAAAGCCACCTTTGCGCTGCTTTCAGAAGCCGTCGACAACCCCACATGGGCCAGGCTTGCCCAACTCAGCCCCGAAGAGTGCGAGGCCATTGCCAGGCTGCTGCCCTGGACACGCCTCTTTGAAAACAAAGCCCTCCTGAAACGCGTCCAGGAGGCGCCGGAGCTTTATGTGCTGAAGAAAAGTTGGAGTTACGGCGGCAAAGCCGTGTTTATAGGCAAAACCCGCTTTGAAGAGGACTTTGCGCAACGCTGCCAGCAGGTGTTTGGAGAGACACTTTCCTGGGAAACCCTCTGCGAGCGCGCTTTTGAAAGCCGTGAGGCGGGGGGGTATGTGGTGCAGGAGGTGGTGGAGAATACCCCGCAGCTGCACACGCTGTGCACCCCCACGGAAAACTTCTCCCTCCCCCTCTACGTGGACTTCTCCATGTACAGCTCCGTCGGTACCCGCAAACTGCCCGCATGGAGTGGCGTATGCCGGGGCTCCACCTCTCCCGTGGTGAATATTTTAGGGGGTGGGGGGGTGGTGCCCCTCCTCTGCGCCGAAGTCGCCCAACACTTGCAGCTGGGAGACTTGCCTGCTTTGCACAGCGCCTGCACCTCCTCCACTTCCTCCCACATTTCCAACATTTAAGAAAAATGCCAAATATGGTAGCTTAAAAAAAGAGAGCTACCATATATAGTGCTTGCCTGCATATATGTGGCATGTCAAAAAACATACCTCCCCCCCGTTAAACACCACCCCCACCCAGGAGCTTTGGTTTCATGAATAAGGAAGTCTCGCTTCAAACAGCTGTCAGCGCCCCAAGCTTTCCCACCCAGGGCATGCACCTTCGCCGCCTCTTCACCACGCCGGGTGTGGAGCCTGCCGACGAAATTGCGTGGGAAATGCACACAGCTTCCATTCAGGGCGAAGACGGGAAACCCGTCTTTGAGCAGAAAAACGTGGAAGTCCCCAAGTCCTGGTCCCCGCTGGCCGCCAATGTGGTGGCTTCCAAATATTTCCGCGGCACGCTGGGCACCTCCAGGCGCGAGTCCTCCGTGCGCCAAATGGTGGGCCGCGTCGTGGGCCAGCTGGCCAAATGGGGGGAGGCCGCCGGTTATTTCGCCTCCCCTGCGGACAAAGAAACGTTTGAAGCGGAGCTGAAGCACCTGGTGCTGCGCCAGAAAATGGCCTTCAACTCCCCCGTCTGGTTTAACGTGGGCGTCGAAGAGAAAGCGCAATGCTCCGCCTGCTTCATTAACTCCGTCGAGGACTCCATGTCCTCCATTCTCTCCCTCGCCAAAACCGAAGGCATGTTGTTTAAGCACGGCTCCGGCACGGGCAGCAATTTGTCCACGCTGCGCTCCTCCAAAGAGTTGCTGGCCGGCGGCGGCACCGCCTCCGGGCCCGTCAGCTTTATGAAAGGGTTTGACGCTTTTGCGGGTGTCATTAAGTCCGGCGGCAAAACGCGCCGCGCGGCCAAAATGGTTATTTTAAACGCGGAGCACCCGGACATTCTGGAATTCATCCGCTGCAAGGCCGCCGAGGAGAAAAAAGCCCTGGCCCTCATTCAGGCCGGCTATGACGGCTCCTTCAACGGGGAGGCCTATAACTCCATTTTTTTCCAGAATTCCAACAACTCCGTGCGCGTCACGGACAGCTTCATGCATGCGGTGGACACGGACAAAGAGTGGAGCACCCTCTCTGTGCGCGACAGAAAACCCATGCAGACATATAAGGCGCGTGAGTTGTTCCACGAAATTGCAAAGGCCACGTGGTTGTGTGGGGACCCGGGCATGCAGTTTGACACCACCGTCAACGCCTGGCACACCTGCCCCAACTCGGGGCGAATTAACGCCTCCAACCCCTGCAGCGAGTATATGTTTCTGGACGACTCTGCCTGCAACCTGGCCTCCTTAAACCTCATGACATTTCGCACCATCGCCGGCGCTTTTGACGTGGAGGCTTTCTGCCAGGCCGTCGACATAACGCTGCTTGCCATGGAAATTCTCGTGGGGGCTTCGACTTACCCCACCCCCCAAATAACCGAAAACTCCCTCGCGTTTCGCCCCCTGGGTTTGGGCTTTGCCAACTTAGGTGCCCTGCTTTTGGCCAGCGGCCTGCCCTATGACTCGGACGAGGGGCGCGCCTTTGCCGGGGCCCTGTGCTCCCTCATGGGAGGACGCGCTTATGTGCAGTCCGCCAAAATGGCTGAGCGCTTTGGCCCCTTCGCGGAATATGCCAGAAACCGGGAGGCCATGCTGGGCGTTTTGCGAAAGCACGCGAAGGCCTCCCAAAAACTTTCCGCCGACAAGGTGGACGCCGCCCTCTTTGAGAAACAAAAAGCCTGCTGGGAGGAGGCCCTGGCCCTCGGAGAAGTCCACGGCTTTCGCAATGCGCAAACCACGGTGCTGGCGCCCACAGGCACCATCGGCTTTATGATGGATTGTGACACCACCGGCATTGAGCCGGACATTGCACTCGTCAAATACAAAAAACTCGTGGGCGGCGGCATGCTGAAACTCGTCAACCAAACCGTGCCCATGGCGCTGGAGAAGCTGGGCTACCGCCTGGAAGAGGCCAAAGCCATTTTGAGTTATATAGACAAAAACGACAGCATTGAGGGCGCGCCCTTTCTGGAGGCCAAGCACCTGCCCGTTTTTGACTGCGCTTTTAAAGCGCGCAAAGGCAAACGCTGCATTTCGCCCATGGGCCACTTAAAAATGATGGCGGCCTGCCAGCCTTTCCTCTCGGGCGCCATTTCCAAAACCGTCAACATGCCCCATGAAACCACGGTGGAGGAAGTGGAAGCCACCTATATGGAAGCCTGGCGCCTGGGGCTGAAGGCCGTGGCCATTTACCGCGACGGCTGCAAACAGACGCAGCCCGTCACAACGCAGCAGACAGCACCGGCACCCGCCAAGGAGGAGCGCCTCGCGCGCAAACGCCTGCCTGCGGAGCGCAAAGCCATTACGCACAAGTTTTCGGTGGGAGGCCATGAGGGCTACCTCACGGTGGGCATGTATGAGGACGGCAACCCCGGCGAGTTGTTTATTACCATGGCCAAAGAGGGCAGCACCGTCTCCGGGCTTATGGACTCCTTCGCCACCGCCATTTCCTTAACGCTGCAATATGGGGTGCCGCTGCAAGTGCTGGTGGACAAATTCAGCCACACGCGCTTTGAGCCTTCGGGTTTTACGGGCAACCCGGCCTTGCCTCTGGCCAAGTCCATTACGGACTATATTTTCAGGTGGCTTTCACTCAAATTCCTCAAGCCTACGCCGCAGGGGGTGGAGGAGGAGGTGGCGGAAGCTTCCGCTCCCTCCAAAACCTCCCCGGACGCCACCGCTTCGCAAAACCTCACCTCCGCCTTCGTTAACCAGGCGGACTCCCCTCCCTGCCATGTGTGCGGCTCCATTACGGTGCGCAACGGGGCTTGTTATAAATGCCTGAATTGCGGCAGCACCAGCGGGTGCAGCTAAGCAGCGCAGCACGCGCGGAAGCAACAAAAGCCCCCGCCTCCTAAAGGAGACGGGGGCTTCAAGTTTCAAGTTTCCGGTTTCTTAGCTCGTTCAGCAGCCCAGGGCATGCACACCTGGAAGCCGCAGCGGGGAACCTTTTGTGTTATCCGCCTGCGGTGGTCCGGTGCTTTCTATAAATCTGCCAGCCATTTTGTGGCCTCCTTGTTGTTATGTGAGGACTCTTCACTTGCTTCAGGTGAAGGCCAGGTACTTCACAACCGCAACAAGACGGCCCGAGGCCTTAGCTTTTGGCATTGCTGCCGCTGGCTGTTTTTCGGCTTTCGCGCTACCCGGCCAAAAATGGCCAAAAAAAAGCCACGCTGACGGGCGCGGAAAAACCGCTTGTTGAGTGTTGTGAGCACCTGCCCAAAGCCATAGCGCATTCTGCCGGGGGCTGCAAGAGATTTGGCCCTGCCCCACAAGGCTTGCCAGGTTTTGTGGGGCTTTCAACGTAAAGAAACAAAGGCTGCCGGCCCCCGCCCTCGCCGGGCGGGTGGGTTTCTTCCCGTCTTCGTCATACAAAACATATTGAAATGCTTGCCTGCTTATGCATACATACCGCACAGCTTGGCCTCTGCCCAGGCAACCGTGTGGCCGACGGAGAAAACATGAAAACAAAACCAGCAACCAGAAGACAGCATGCCATGTGTATGGGCGTCGTCATTGCTTTGTTAGGGAGTGGGCCTGTCCAAGCCCAGCCTCTTCCTCCGCAGCCTCAACCCCTGCCTGAAGTTTCTGCTGCACAACCTCCCGCGCAACCCCCTCCCCAGCCCCAACCTCTGCCTCAAGTTTCTGCTCCACCCCCTCGGGTACAACCCCCTCCGCCTTCTTCGGGTGCCTGCCTCATTTCACCGAGGGCAATGGCCATTCCCGCAGAAGGGGGACGCTATGGCCTGAGGACGGACTGCCAGGGGAAAACCACGGCGGAGGGGAAAGCGCCTGCGGATTTTCGGTGGAGCCTCAGCGGCTGGCCCGAGGAAACACTTAGCCTGTTTCATGGGCGCAACGAAATGTGGCATGACTTTCCGCCCAATGACTCTGGCGAAAACCTCTACTTCCACCTTCTCCTTCAAGTCCCTTCCCTCAACTCAGAAGACAGCATCCGCATTTCCCAGCCTCCGCGCAAATGCACCTTAAACCCGCCCCTCGTCGAGTTGCCGGGCCAGGGAGGTTGGGTGCGCCTGGTGGCCCAATGCGACGGCTATAACCAGAATACCGAGGGCGCCCGGTGGAGCCTTGCGCAAATACAACCCACCCGAAGCAACGCTGTCGTGTCCACCCAGCACAACGGGCGCACAGCCATTCATTATGAGCTTCCTGCCAATGAAACCGGCAGCACCTATGAGTGGGCCATCGGCTTTGTCCCCTCGGAGACAGCCAAAAATACCGCTGTCGCTACCCTGCGGCAGGCCTCCCTACCCCCCAAAGCGCCCTTGCCCCCTAAACCTGTCTGCACCCTCTCCCCACAGGCCCCTGCCATTCCCTTTTCCGGTGGGTATTTTACGGTGAGCGCTCAGTGCACGCATGCGCCCACAAGTTATGTGTGGACGGTGAATGGTGTGGAGCAACCCGGCAAAACAAATGTCCTCGGCCATAACTTCCTATCCAACAGCACCTCCTTGCCTGTGCCTTTCCACATTGCCGTCACCGCAAGCAACAGCGCTGGGCAAAGCAACCCCGTGCAAATGACGCTGAGCCAGGCTGCCGCCCCCCCCGCCCAACCGGTTTGCACCATTACCCCGCAAGTCTCCATTGTCCCTTCTACGGGTGGCTATTTTACTGCCGTCGCCAACTGCTCCGGCTCCCCCACAAGTTATACGTGGACAATCAACGAGCAGGTGCAGCCCAGCAAAACGCATGTTGTCGGTTATAACTTCCTGCCCAACAGCCTCAAAAACCCTCTGCCCTTCCACATCCGCGTCACTGCGGCCAACAGCGCTGGCCAAAGCAGCCCGGCACAAGTCAGCATACACCAGGCCGCTACGCCCAGCATGCAGCCCACTTGCTCCATCAGCCCGCAAGTCTCCAGCATTCCCGCCACGGGCGGCTACTTCACCGCCACGGCCCACTGCTCGGAGTCGCCGTCCAGTTATACGTGGACAATCAACGGGCAAATGCAGCCCGTCAAAACCCATGTCGTCGGTTATAATTTCCCCCCCAATGCTTTTCAGGCACCTCTGCCCGTCCACATCAGCGTTACCGCAAGCAACAGCGCTGGGCAAAGCAACCCCGTGCAAATAACCCTGAGTCAGGCTGCTGCGCCGGCGGCTGCACCGGCAGCTGCGACTGGAAGGCCCCCCGTCTGCACCCTCTCCCCCCAAGTGCCTGCCATTCCCGCCAGCGGCGGCTACTTTATGGTGAGTGCTCAGTGTGCGGGAGCGCCTACGAGTTATGTGTGGGTGGTGAATGGGCAGGTGCAGCCGGAGAAAGGCAACACCCTCACTTATGGGTTTCCCCCCTCCTCCTCCCCGGGAAATCTCTCCTTTAATATTCTCGTCAGCGCCACCAACAGTGCTGGGACAAGCAGCGCGCAGCTTACCCTCCACCAACACTAAGGCCACTGCCGTGCGGCATGCAGCACGCGCAGAATGCGCACGGCTTTAGGGGTGACGTCATAGATGAGTATATAGTTGGGATGGGCCACCCATTCGCGGGTGTTGGCGAGACGGCCAACACGGCCCAGGTAGGGGTATTGCGTCAACCGCGAAGCTTCCTTCAGAAACAACTTGCTTAAGGCAAGCGCGGCGCGGGGGTTGTGTTGCGCGACATAGGCGCGGATTTCTCTGCGGTCAACCTTCGCCGCATCTTCCCATTTCAGCCTCATTCGCCGCCCTCCGCTGTATTTCTGCCCACCAGGCTTCGTCCTCAGCTTCCATTTCCTCGGCCGTCCAAAACCTAGCCGACTCCCAGGCTTCTCGCACTTTGCGCCTCACCCAAGCGTCATATTCCGCAGCCTCGCGGGCAGCTTTGTCCTCTATGTCGGCCGGCGCACATAACGTGGCCTCATAGGCGTCCAATTCCCGAAGCCTTTGGACACACCAGGCCTTGTCCTCGGCTTCTTCGTCTGTCAAAACGGCTGCTTCTTCCACCACTTCAGCCTCGTCCATGTCGTCTCCTCTCGTGGGGCACTAAGCTGTATATACGTGTTTTTTGAGTCAAAGTCCAGTGCCTCCGTGAAGTTTTGTCCCATGGGAGGGGTAGGTTGAGGCGCCTGCGTCACCCCACTCTACCCTCCGCTTTCGCAGGAACGAGGAGGGACGAAAGCCTCACTTCAACCCTATTTCGTTCTAAGGCCACTGCCGTGCGGCATGCAGCACGCGCAGAATGCGCACGGCTTTAGGGGTGACGTCATAGATGAGTATATAGTTGGGGTGGGCCACCCACTCGCGGGTGTTGGCGAGACGGCCAACACGGCCCATGTACGGGTAGCGGACAAGGCGCATGGCATGTTTCACAAACAGCGCGTCAAGCGCGTCCGCGGCACGAAGGTTGTGTTTTCCTATATAGGCAAAAATTTCTTCCCGGTCAGCTATCGCCGCATCTTCCCAACTCAGCCTCATTCGCCGCCCTCCGGGCCTCGGCGGCCCTCCTCAACCGTGCTTTGACACGCCATGTGGCGGCCTCTGCCTCCGCTTCCTCGGCCGTCCAAAACCTAGCCGACTCCCAGGCTTCTCGCACTTTGCGCCTCACCCAAGCGTCATATTCCGCAGCCTCGCGGGCAGCTTTGTCCTCTATGTCGGCCGGCGCACATAACGTGGCCTCATAGGCGTCCAATTCCCGAAGCCTTTGGACACACCAGGCCTTGTCCTCGGCTTCTTCGTCTGTCAAAACGGCTGCTTCTTCCACCACTTCAGCCTCGTCCATGTCGTCTCCTCTCGTGGGGCACTTGAGGTGTATATACACACATTTTGAGGCAAAGTCCAGTGTCCCCGTGAAGTTTTGTCCCATGGGAGGGGTAGGTTGAGGCGCCTGCGTCACCCCACTCTACCCTCCGCTTTCGCGGGAACGAGGAAGGACGAAAGCCTCACTTCAACCCTATTTCGGCCTAAGGCCACTGCCGTGCGGCATGCAGCACGCGCAGAATGCGCACCTTATTTGAGGTGACGGCATAAATGAGTATATAGTTGGGGTGGGCCACCCACTCGCGGGTGTTGGCGGCGCGGCCAATGCGGCCCATATGCGGGTAACAGACAAGGCGCCTGGCGTGTTTCACAAACAACGCGTCAAGCGCGTCCGCGGCACGAAGGTTGCGTTTTCCTATATAGGCAAAAATTTCTTCCCGGTCAGCCTTCGCCGCATCTTCCCAAATCAGCCTCATTCGCCGCCCTCCGGGCCTCGGCGGCCCTCCGCAACTGTGCTTTGACGCGCCATGTGGCGGCCTCAGCTTCCATTTCCTCATCCGTCCAAAACCTAGCTGACTCCAAGGCTTCTCGCACTTTGCGCCTCACCCAAGCGTCATATTCCGCGGCCTCGCGGGCAGCTTTGTCCTCTATGTCGGCTGGCGCGCATAAGGTGGCTTCCTGGGCGTCCAATTCCCGAAGCATTTGGGCGCACCAGGCTTTGTCCTCGGCTTCTTCGTCCGTCAAAACGGCTGCTTCTTCCACCACTTCAGCCTCGTCCATGTCGTCTCCTCTCGTGGGGCACTTCAGGTGTATATACACACATTTTGAGGCAAAGTCCAGAGGGGTTGAGGAGGGGGGGAGCAGCCCAACATTTTTGTTTCCTCGAAAACATAAACCATGCTATGTCTCTTCCCGCTGCAAGAGTCTTGTGGCTGGGCCTGGTAAGCCCATTAAGCTTGTTGTTGAACGAGAAGTGCTCCTGTAGTGCCCGGTGGCCTGTAGTTTCTCGTTTGAAAGTCGGCCATGATTTGGCGACTCAGACGGGGATCGAAAGGTCGCCGGTTTTTCAACAAGCTTACCGGACTTACCAGCTCGTTTGAGTCGCCTTTTGGCTCAAATGAAACTACCTGGCTCCTGCAGCACTGGAGGCCGGACATGCACGAAGAAAAAGAAAACGAAGCGTCACTTTTCGCAGATGAACAGCTGCTGCGGTGCGCCATTCGGGAGCAGCTGTTTTTCTTTCAGCAACAACATTTCCCCTATGCCCGTGAAGTCACCGGGCAGCTGGAGGAGCTTTGCTGCATGCAGGCTTCCGTTCAGCGCTCATGGATAGAACGCATGTATGCAACCTTCTGTGGTGTGCTCGAAACCAACGCGGCCTCCTTGCAAGCCGTAGCCATCTTCCAGCTGGGCTTTACACGCCGCAGCTTAAAACGCCTGCTGGCGCAGGAGAGGCGGCAGAGGACACCTCCTCTGAATAAAAAACGCGGGGCCACTCGAGGAGGTATGCAAAATAAATAACCAGAATGTTTATGCCAGGCAGCCCGTATGAGGCTTCGGGACACTCCCGCCCACTCTTCCCTGGAGTGGGTTTCCCTAACCTTAGGCCATACAGCGGGTTGCCTGGCGTTTTTTTTTGGGGGGGGGCCCCCGCCCC
>Ga0209737_10000987_pt1 | contig 21434 bp, 20 predicted proteins | sample TergutCu122P3_FD_187284 | JGI IMG/M metagenome (GOLD analysis project Ga0209737, IMG submission 187284) | Cubitermes ugandensis P3 segment gut microbial communities from Kakamega Forest, Kenya - Cu122 P3 (SPAdes) (version 2) | ecosystem: Host-associated > Arthropoda: Insects > Digestive system...
GCAAGAGCTGAATGTCAGATATATCTCAAGAATCTAGCGTACAACTTCTGCAGAGCAAGCTACCTAATGGCTAAAGCACGCGCATAAACGGTAAAAGCATTACCAATTGAGTGGGAGTGGCACTCAAAAGGGATAAATCCGTCCTTTTTATCAATGAAGTTGCCTTGTTTTGTTGGCATAGGTTCATTTTTCTGTCGAATTTCATCAAGCCAAACAATTGGATGAATTCTTCCCCAAAATATTGATGGTTTCAGCTTGATGGTCTACAATGACCTAAATAGAGGTATCCAAGTTGTCCTGTAAGGAAAAGAGGGAAGTAAAATGTTTAATAGTATTGGTATTGGGTATATTCATTGGAGTCTTCCTTTCGTAAAGACACCACACCTGTTTGAATTTTTGCTCATTGTTAATACTATTATCTTAGTTGGGTTTACGATTCTACTAATTCTAAAGGCGAATAACTACAAACCATATTTTAGTTATATTGGATTTGGCGTTGGGGTGTGCCTTACAACGATCGTTTTACTAGTGAGTTTAATAAATGGCATAATTCGCAAAGATGGTTTTGGCTCTATTTATCCATTCTTTTATACTTTAGATCAGATTTTTGTTTTGATTCTCATTTGCAACATTCCAACGATTTTGCTACTTGTAATAACAGTTGTTGCCAACTGGAAATATAGGACACTTTAAAGAGCTTATTAAAGTTGCTGACTCAAGTGGAATAACTGGCTCGCGTAATTCTATTGGCATGGACGGCATCTATGCAGTATCTACCCCAAGAAAGATATTAGGCACTATGCTTACAGCTCATATTTTCTATTCACCGCAGAAGAGGGCGCTAGAGGAAGAAGCCTTGTATGCCAGAGTGAGTCGTCTAGAGATTGAACCGAACACAATGAAGCGGATGAAGAAATTACCAAAAAAGTACAGCGAGCTTTTCAAGATAGAGAGTGGCGGTAACGCTGTTACTTCTTTTACCCGCGACTTTGACAAGATAGACACTCAACTTGCTCAAAAGGGCTATTTCGTACTGGCAACCAATGATGAAAGGCTTACCTCTGCTGAGGTACTGCGAGTATATAGGAATAAGGATGTTATAGAGAAAGCCTTCTCCAGTATGAAGAATCAACTAGACCTCAAGAGGATGCGCACTCATTCAAGCGTGACAACAGATGGAAAGCTCTTCTGTGGGTTCAATGTGACCACAAACCGGCTTGCTAGGGTTTCCCCAAGATCCTCATTGAAACCAATTTGTTTCAATGTTAAGCCATCGGAGCCTTCTGTTGCGCATTCATACGGAATGCTATCCATTCATCGACTATTTTATCAAGTTGTATTTTTATTCTATCAAAACAATTATTCAAATCGAGCGTTTTAACACTTATTCTGTTTCCATCCATAAGGTAGCTTTTGTCAGGTGTAATTTCTTCATCGGTCTTGGCGTACAATAAAACGCCGCTTACATTGCCCGAATGATGAATGTCTTTATTCTTAACGTAAGCGTATATTTGATATAAGTTATTCGAATGAATTGAGCGGCTATTATACAGGTTGTTGGTTTGCATGGTTCGCCCATAATACTTTGTGTCAATGATTAAAGTTTTTCCATCACATTCAAGTGTAATATCAGATTTCATCGTAGGCAATAAACCAACTACTCCATCATCGATATTCCAATCTATTAGAGCGGCAGATGTTTTATACTCCGGAAAATGTTTGCGATAGTATTCAAGCACAAATCTTTCAAATAGGCGATGTAAATGCTCATCTTTGAATTGAGACAATCTTTTTGAACCTTCCTGCGTTGTGGGTAGCAATGCTTCAAACGCAAGATAACAAATATTTATCAACATTTTATAAGTGGCGTTATTCCTGTTGTACTTGATTCCCGTCCATTGGATTTCACGCGGGTTCAAAGTATCGACGGCGTGAAAATATTGCATGACCTTTTTTAACGCTTTCTTTTGTTCTAGCTTCACTTCATCGGAATGGATAAGCATTAACACTGTCGTTTTTAATATTTGATTCACATAGGCGTTTTCAGAAAATTCATCAAACTCACATATAAGCTGCCGTTTGAGAATGGCTTGCGATTTTATAGATGTAGAAATATTTATTTTGCCATGCGGGGAACTAAGGCTGTTCGTGTAGGAAACATACTCGCGCCCAAGTCCCCGTTTAATTTGATTTGCCATACCTTTTGCGAGAATGGCGGCTAACAAATCATCGGCATGTTCAAAGTCTTCAAGCGCTATTTTTTTGTAGCTATCCTCATGTAAAACTTGAAAGGCATATGCAAGCATGTAGTAGATGTTTTGTATTTTAATCACTCAAGACACCACGCAGTTTTTTTGCCCATCTTTCGATTTTAGCTTTTTCATCAAACCAATATTCATTAAGAAGTGGCAGTATTTCGAAATCAATTATAGAAGCAAGCCAATAGTCGCTTATTTCATCATCTGTACAAAAATAGCTGTGACCGATTCTGAATCCATCGCCGAGTGATTCGTCTTTTGATATAGCTTCGTTCAATTCTTTGATACGCTCAATTAAAAGTGCAAATCTATCGTTGTTTGAACGTTCGATGATTGTTAAGAATCCGGATGAATCAAAAGCAGGCTCCATATCATAAAAAGCGAATCTCCTTCGTAATGCGTAATCAATCATAGCAAGGCTACGGTCGGCAGTATTCATTAAGCCAATAATGTAAACATTTTTTGGTACGGAAAACAATTCATTTGAATACAGGAGCCGGAGCCTTTCACCGCGTTTATCGTTTTCAATCAGCATTAGCAATTCGCCAAATATCTTGCTTAAATTTCCGCGGTTAATCTCGTCTATGATAAAGAAATAATCACGTTCTAAATCTTCTTGAGCATTTTTACAAAATGTGTAGAAAGGACCTTGAGCAAGTTCGAACCCGTCTTTAGTAGGACGGAACCCCATGATAAAATCTTCATAACTGTAACTTTGATGGAATTGCACCGTCATAACGCGGCTGGTGTCACTCACCCCAATAATTGAATACGCAAGGCGTTTTGCCGCGAAACTCTTACCAACGCCTGGTGCGCCTTGTAATATAAGATTCCTTTTCTTCTTCAGCAAATTAGCAAGGATTTCATATTGCGCAGGGTCTAGAAAAACTTCGCTTAAAAAATCGTCTTTGGAATATTCTTTGTATTTGAGTTCTTCTTCCAGTTTAAGTTCATTTGTGTTTCCATTGTCACCAATCAACAATTCGAGTTCGCCGTCCAACACGCCACCTTTACGCTCCACTAAACTTTTTCCCCGTTGCACATGCGCGATGGAGGCAGTTGTAGTTATCCAAGCCGCGCTTGATAATTCTGGAAAACTATGATAGATCGCATCTTCATCCGAAAACTTTTCCCGACATTTTTCTACGATTTTAAGGTATGTTTCTGCATCAGGTACTCGTTTTAATTTTGATATGTTTTTTATGAGTATTGAATATGTGTCATTGTTAAGCAAAAACACGCGATTTGTTCCATCGAGATTTAAGTAAAAATATGGGCGTATCCAGAATAAACCCATTGTTATATTCCAGCTAATACCTTTATGTTTAGATACCGTGTCAAAACATTTTATAAATGAATTACGATTGTTTTCGGTAGGATTGTCAGCGTAATTGATTGCTACTTCAAATAAACCCCAAACATCATCAATATCTTCTGTATTCCTTGCAACTATTGCCATCAAGTTCATTAACACTGGAATACCATCAAAACTGGAAGGTTGAGTTGCTTTAATATCCATCAATTCAGCAAGCTCTTTTATTAACGCCATGCGTTTCGATTTGGTAATACCTTTGTTAAATGATCCAAATACAGTAAAAGGGTCAATATCCTTAAAATCATTGAATTGACATCTTAATCTAGCCTGTTCATGCGCCACTTTAAGAATGGTTAATAAGTCCACTCGACTAGTTTTATATGTTAATAATTTATCGGCAAATTCTTTATAAAAAATTGCCCACTCGAATGCGTTCTGTGGCATGGTATTCATTTTGGTATCTCCTTATTAACAATTAGCATATTTTTCGTTGCGTTTCCACACCTTTGTTCGCCCGTCTATCGGTTTCTAATATTCTAACTTGCCTCATGTTTTGCTAACAAAACACGGGTCTGCTATTTCAAGCCATACAGAACTTGCTTGTGCACTTACAATAGATATTTCTGGATACTTTTGTCGCAATGCTGTAGCAAATGATTCAGTTTTAATTGAAGACGTCAGTGGAGGGAAGGAGTCGTCGAAATGATCTAACAGAACTCGTTTTGGTTGTAGTTGTTCGATAAACTTCATCGCAATTTTGCTTACGCTCGAATTGCCCTGAAACGGAAGGATGAGCAAATCAGGTTCTTTTGGGTATTCAGTCTTGTCATCAAGGTTCAAGCTTCCTATAACAAGTACGTTTTTATTCGATACTTTGATGTTGTAGACCACAATTTCTCCAGCTTCTTGGCATGCTCTGCTCTCTTTAATCAGAAATTGCAACTGATCAAAGTATCGTAGCATGCGTGGGTTGGTAAGTGTTTTGACTATAAGCTTATTGTCGAATTGTATGTGCTTTCCCCGAAGAATTCTGATGTGAAACGGTCCCAAATTCAGCTCATCGCCTGGAGTAATGATATGTATAACCTCCGAAGGGACACCTTTTGAGATTAGTGTTTTCCGGGGAGCATCAGTACAGAAGATTTTGCTTGAATACTTGTTGTACTCTGCGATTCTAGGCACATCGACAATGTGATCAAAATGCCCATGTGTAAGCAAAATGTGTTCTGCGCTTGCCAGTTCCTCTAACGATGGACTGAACAGTTTTTTATTGCGTGAAATGAAGGGATCGAATAGCAACTGAGTATCGTCTTGCTCAAGCAATAATGCTGCCGTTCCGAACCACTTCAATCTCAATTAGTTATCTCTCTTTCTCGGAAAAAAAACTCAAAAAACCTGGCATTGTTTTGATGGTGGGAAGCTGTGTAATAGTCTGTGCTCTGACTTGATTAGCAACAATCGCCGGAACAATCACACGAAGGCTCCGCGCCGCTTATCCAACCCTTAATTACTGCAGCGGCGCAACCAACTCCGGCTTTTACTGTTATTGCCTTGGCGACGCAGTTGTTCGCGCAGGCACCGCACTCCATGCATCGATTTCTGTCTATTATTCTGACTTTGTTATTTTGGATTTCGAAAACTCGGTGGGGACAGACCAAAACGCATAATCCGCATCCGATACAATTCTCTTCCGAGTATTTTAAGGTGGTCACGTTATTCAAATGCTTGTGCATCATTCAGTCCTTTCTCGATTATATCCCAAAGAGATGGTGCAAAAAGACAAGTATTACGCCGACTGTCGTAGAAGCTATGAGCAAAGGGATTGATATTCTCATTTCTTTGGCGACGCCGGAAGGCGAAGCGTATGTTGATGTTCCGGTGAAATTCATGGCGAGATATGAGGAAAATGATGTAATGATTAGACTGTAGCCAAGCGCGGTTGTCAGCTGAATCGGGGATAGCCAGCCAAGAACCCAAGCAAAAAGCAGAGATGTTATAAGCCCAACGAGAAATCCCTTAAAGGCGAAAGCTTTGCCGGGAATGAAGGGAAGAAGTAAAGGAGTAATAACTGTTCCGGATAGAATTGCCATTATAACTGCCATTAGGCTTGATATCCCGAATTCATTTGTCGCTATTAGATTAAGCAAGAACATTATTGCAAGTAGCGCAAAGCTTTTCTTTATTGCGGGAAGTAATTCCATGGGGATTACGGCAAGCCTATCGAATAGGGTAAACTTCACTGTTCGCATTTCCTCAGCCGCCTGATGATTTGACGCTAGAAACTTTTGTATGTCTCTTGCCCGAACGGGTCCAAAAATTACTGAAAATCCTGTGAGCTTTTTGACTTCATGTGCCGAGACCCCAGGCGCACCGAGCTGTGGAAGAATAAGAGTTTTATGTGACACAATCCTAGATAGGTTTGTTTGGGTGACGCGCGAAGCTAGCTCCGATGTGCCGAACGTGCCTTTGCCGGCGGCGCACCAAACGTTGACGCCCTTAGTATCCAAAACAAGCAACCATGAGTTTATCCCAAGTAAGTTGCTTCGCAGGCAGTCAAATGAGAGTTTATAGTTGGCGCTGACCAGTACTGATGAGTATTTATCAGGTTCCCCAACAGCATAGATGCCAGGTTTGACTTTGTAGTTATTGCGTCCCACCCCAAAACGAACTTTGCAACTACCAAGCCGGTCTCGTACGGAGAGCTGCGTGGTCACAGTGGGTATGTTCGCGATTGGAGATGGCTCACAGCCACATTTTGAACTGCAACACACGGTTGTCTTTTCACTTGGCGGTACTCCCAAGCCATTTTGAAACGCTTGCCGTATTCTGTCGCTGTTATCTATCATTGTAGTATCACTTATGGAGTAAGGAATTTCATGCTCATATTATAGCGAATCTGGCTTGAGCTCGCAGTTCCTAAAAGCCCATTTATTCCAAGAAGAGGAAGAACGCAGGCATTGATTAGAAGAAGTGCCTTGGATAATTCTGACATCTCCACTTTGTACCTTTGTTTCTAATTCTTCAGGCATCCAATCGGCGTTACGAGCACGCCATCCTTTCTTTTGTATGCGTAATCGCTTGCAGTCAAAACCATAAGGAACGATGGTTGATTCATCTTTTCTGTGTCTATTGTTTCTCTAAGTTTGAGAAGGTTTGCTGCCCCTTTCTCTATTTCGGTGTTGCCCATCTTCACTTCGATTGCTCCCCATCTGCCATCTTTCAGTACGACAACCGCATCGGCTTCCAATCCGTAAGCGTCTCGGTAGTGATAAACGCTGCCGTCATTTGCTTCGGCATAGACTCTTAGGTCACGCACGCAAAGTGATTCGAATAGAAGCCCAAATGTCTTGAAGTCTTTTAGCAATGCTTCCGAATTAAGTCGCAGAACTGCTGTCGCTATTGATGGATCAACAAAATGCCGAACTGGAGAAGTTCTTATTGAGGTCTTTGAACGAACTGAAGGATTCCACGATGGCAAATCCTCCACCACATAAAGTTTGTTAAGGGTGTTCAAGTAACTTATGATTGTGTCCTCGGAAAGACTTTTTTCTTCGTAACGCATATCGTTGCGAATTGTTGTGATTGATGCCCCTGTCGAAATGTTTCGTGCAAGGCTTCGCATAAGTGAACGCATTCTTGCCGGGGTTCTTGTTACGCCGTCAATGGCAGAAGCATCTGTGTTGATTGTTGCATCGACATATTCCGCTACTTGAATGAGGGCTATGCTCTCTTGTCTGCCTATTGCTTTTGGCCATCCACCGCGCACTAAAGCAAAGGCGAGTTTTTCGATGGACAATGTGGAAATGCATTCAATGTCTAAGTCTTCATCGAAGAGACTTTTAAGCGAGACATGACCGCTTGATTCTCCAGATTCGAATAGAGTCATTGTCCTCATCGGCATTCTAGCGATTCTGCCAGTTCCCGTGTGCTTTGTTTGTCCATCTTTGATTGCCGCCGAGCCAGTAAGGATGAATAGCCCATCTTCTTCGCTCCTGTCTACTGCAAAACGTACCGCATCCCAAAGGACTGGGGCTACTTGCCACTCATCAAGAAGTCTTGGCTTTTCGCCAGCAAGTAAAAGTGAGGGCTTTGTATCTGCAGCTCTCAAGTTTGATTCGATTGTATCAGGGTTTTGCATAAATAGGGCGCTCTTTGCATGTCTTTCTGCGGTTGAAGTTTTCCCGCACCACTTTGGTCCGGTGATATAAATGGCGCCAAAGGCTTGTAGTTTTTCTTCCAAAATGCTATCTGCAATTCGTGGTAGGTATTTGCTTTTCATAATTCGTTTTCCATTACACAATGCGATTTTATCACAATTTCAAAGCCAAAACAAACCAATTCGGCAATATATAGCTGATTTGTTAGGCAATTTGTGGACGTTTTACTAGGCAATTTGTTGAGTCGCTAGGAGGAAGGCATAAAGCTTTGCCTTTAGAGAATGAATGAGTTATTTCGGTAAGCGAATTGTGCTTTTGCATTACATAGTATGAGTTTGCCGCTTGTGACGTAAAAATGAAGCCGTTACACTGAAAGCATTTCGATTCCTTAACTAGAGCGCAAAGCTAAAGAAAAGTGTTGCTTAAGCAAAAGCAAATGCAAGTTAATCGATGACTTTAATCAAGAGGCACTTGCAAATAGACGGAATGCTTCTATTTGTTGTAAACTTAAAGATTATTCAACGTGTTGTTACCACACTATTTGCTTTTGGCTAAACGAGGTATAAATGAGAAGCGAGAAAATTAAAATCGGACTCGAACGCGCACCGCACCGATCTTTGTTGCGTGCAGTTGGAGTTAAGCATGAAGATACTAAGAAACCTTTTGTAGGTGTAGTTAATTCTTACTCTGAGATTGTGCCTGGTCATTTGCACTTGAGAGAGCTAGCCAAATCAGTGAAGGAAGGAATTATTCAAGCTGGGGGGATTCCATTCGAGTTCAATACTATCGCCGTATGCGATGGGATTGCCATGAATCACTCAGGAATGAAGTACTCACTCCCCTCGCGGGAGTTAATTGCTGATACAGTTGAAGTTATGGCGCAAGCCCACCAATTTGACGCTTTGGTCTTTATTCCAAATTGCGACAAAGTTATACCAGGAATGCTAATCGCCGCTGTGAGGCTTAACATCCCTTCAATATTTATTTCGGGCGGTCCCATGCTTGCTGGAGATTTGCCGACAGCTACAGGGACACTCAAGATAGATTTGAGCACAGTCTTTGAAAGCGTTGGGAAAGTTTTGAGTGGCAAAATGACAGAAGCAGAGCTTGAGACTATTGTGGATAAAGCTTGCCCTGGATGCGGTTCTTGCTCCGGAATGTTTACAGCAAATACCATGAACTGTTTGACCGAGGCACTGGGGATGGCTCTTCCCGGTAACGGAACTATACCTGCCGTTGACAAAAGGCGATATGAACTAGCTTTTGCCACAGGGCAACGCATTATTGATTTGTGGCGTGATGATGTCTTACCTAAAGACATAGTTAATCGTCATTCACTGCATAATGCTTTCACTATAGATATGGCTCTCGGAGGCAGTACCAACTCTGTTCTCCATCTTATGGCAATAGCTCACGAGGCTGGTATTGAGTATCCTCTCACTGAGATAAACTTAATCAGTGAAAAAACCGCCTGTCTGACAAGCGTTAGACCCAGCGGGCACTATCATATTGAGGATTTGGATAGAGCCGGTGGTATTCCTGCAGTAATGCGACAAATAAAGGAGTGCTTACACCAATCGGCGTTGACCGTCGCCGGAAAAAATGCCGGCGTAATTGCTTCAGAATCAAAAGTTATAGACAGCGATGTTATTCGCTCGGTGCAAACAGCCTATTCTCCAAAAGGCGGACTGGCAATCCTATTTGGTAATATTGCCCCTGAGGGCGCTGTTGTCAAGAGGTCAGCGGTATTGCCTGAGATGATGCGGCATAGAGGACCGGCTCGCGTTTTTAACTCAGAAGATGAGGCAACCAAAGCTATAAAAGATGGACTTATAAGAAGCGGTGATGTGGTTGTTATTCGCTACGAAGGACCGAAAGGCGGACCTGGAATGAGGGAGATGTTAACTCCTACTTCAATGTTAGCCGGTATGGGGCTGGACAAAACGGTTGCGCTGATTACCGATGGTAGATTCTCCGGTGCTTCAAGAGGCGCATCAATCGGACATATCGCCCCAGAGGCTGCTTTAGGTGGTCCAATCGCCATTTTGCAGGACGGTGATATTATTAGTATCGACATAACACAAAACAAAATAGAGGTAGAGATCGGACAGGATGAAATAGAAAGACGATTGAAGCTTCTCCCTCCGTTTATTCCCAGGGTGAGCGGTGGGTATTTAGCGAGGTATTTGGAAAATGTGACATCAGCAAGTCGAGGAGCGGTGTTTCTTAGGAGAGAATTATGAAATTAAGCGGTGCTCAAATTGTATGCGAGAGTTTAATAAAAGAGGGTGTCGATACCGTTTTCGGAATCCTTGGGGGGCAGGTTTTGCCTTTGTATGACGCATTGACCCAATATCCGAAGCTTCGCCATATTCTGACAGGGCATGAGCAAGGTGCCGCTCATGCTGCCGAAGGCTACGCGCGAGCAACAGGTAAAGTTGGTGTTTGCTTCGCCACTTCAGGACCTGGCGCCACCAATTTGGTAACAGGAATAGCGGACGCTTACCTTGATTCAACGCCGCTTGTGGCGATTACAGGACAAGTGGGGCGTGCCTTTATCGGAAAAGACGCCTTTCAAGAGATAGATATTACTGGTGTGACTCTGCCAATAACGAAACATAACTACTTGGTTAGTGATGTTGCTGACTTGGCTAGAATCATCAAAGAGGCTTTCTATATCGCCAAAAGCGGACGACCCGGTCCCGTGCTGATTGATATTCCAAGAGATGTGCAAGTAGAACAGACAGATTATTCATACCCGACAAAGGTGATAATTCCCAGCTATAAGCCGGTACTGCAAGGGCATGTGTCACAAATTACAAAAGCAGCCGCGCTCATTACAGCATGCAAAAGACCTGTGATACTGGCGGGACATGGCGTCATTCTTTCGGAAGCTTATGATGAGCTGAAGTATCTTGCGGAAACGACACAAATGCCGGTGATTACCACTCTTCTGGGCATTTCATCTTTTCCGGAAACCCACCCTCTGTCATACGGTTGGCTTGGCATGCATGGGCTGGCTTACTCAAACCTGGCAGTTCATGGTGCTGACTTGATTATTGCTTTAGGAATGCGGTTTGACGATAGGGCTACAATGAAGGTGGCTACTTTTGCACCAGACGCCAAGATCATTCACGTGGATATTGACCCCGCTGAGATTGGTAAAAATGTTAGAGTTGACGTTCCCATTGTGGGTGATGTCAAAAAAGTTCTTGAGAGACTTAACAAGCATATACAGCCAACCAGGCATATGGAATGGCATAAGCAACTGAACAAATGGAAATCAGAGCACCCGTCGCTCCATATCAGGCAAACTAAGGAACTGCTACCGCAGTATGTTATTCGTACCATATGCGAAACAGTCAAAGGGGATGCCATTGTGGTGACCGGCGTTGGTCAGCATCAAATGTTTGCCGGACAACACTGGTTCTATGATAAGCCCAATTCCTTCATCACCTCAGGTGGACTGGGGACAATGGGATTTGAGCTGCCGGCATCCATGGGTGTCAAAACCGGCAAACCAACAGAGAATGTTTGGTGTATAGCAGGCGATGGTAGTATACAAATGACCATACAGGAATTGGCTACAATTGCCAGAGAAAACATCGCTATAAAAATTGCCATTCTTAACAACAACTTTCTGGGTATGGTCAGGCAGTGGCAAGAACTATTTTATGAGCGACGTTATATGGCTACGCCACTTTCATGCCCTAATTTCGTAAAATTAGCTGAGGCATATGGAATTGCAGCGGAAAACGTAAAGACAAAGACTTCTGTCACTGCCGCTGTAAAACGGGCCATGGCGCACAACGGTCCATACATAATCAACTTTGAGGTTTCACCTGAGGAAAACGTTTTTCCCTTCGTCCCACCGGGTGCTTCCCTCAACGAATTCATTGACGACCCTAAGAAGGAGCGATAATATGAACTCAACGCAACATATATTGACAGCAATGGTTTCCGATAAACCAGGAGTTTTGAACAGAGTCGCCTCACTTTTTAGACGAAGAGGATTCAATATTTCCAGCATCGCCGTTGGGGCATCGGAAGTACAAGGCGTCTCCAGAATGACAATAGTGATTGACGGGGCCTCAGCAACTGTAGAACAAGTGCGAAAGCAGCTCGATAAAGTAGTTGATGTGATTAAGGTTATCGACATCACAGGCGACACTACCATTGTGCGCGAGTTAGCATTGATTAAGGTAAAATGTACGCCGGCTACTAGAAGCGAGATAATGCAAATTGTCAGCGTATTCCGAGCCAAAATTGTTGATGTGGCTATCGGGTCTCTAACCGTAGAAGTTACCGGTGATGAACTAAAAATTACTTCGTTGTATAATTTGCTAATGGGATTTGGAATAAAGGAAATCTCACGAACCGGAGTAATTGGGATGATTCGTGGGACAACTTTGCCAACGGGCTTGGAAGAATAAAAATAGACTAAAATAGATAAATTATAAGGAGAAAGAAATGGCTACAATTTACTATGATGAGGACTGTGATTTATCGGTACTGAAGGGGAAAACTATTGGGCTTATTGGTTATGGTAGCCAGGGGAGATCGCAAGCGCTGAATCTGCGTGACAGTGGTCTTAACGTGATTATTTCTCTGAAAGATCCTGAAGTGATCAAAAAGGCTGCGAGTGATGGTTTTAAGGTGGTTACAACCCCGGAATTGACTAAACAAGCGGATGTAATTGTAATGATGGCGCCTGATACCGCTCAAGCGCAAATCTATGCCGAGGACATTGCCCCCAGTCTGACCGCCGGGAAAATGCTTATGTTTGCACATGGCTTCAATATTCACTACGGACAAATTGTCCCACCGAAAGATGTTGACGTAACCATGATTGCTCCAAAAGGACCGGGGCAAATGGTCAGAGAAGTATATGTACAGGGAAAAGGCGTACCGGCGCTTATCGCTATAGAACAAGACGCTACCGGTAACGCTATGGCAACAGCTTTGGCATATGCTAAGGGCATTGGTGCATCTCGTGCCGGAATTTTGGAGACTTCCTTCGCCGAGGAAACGGAAACTGATTTATTTGGAGAACAAGCTGTACTCTGTGGCGGTACCAGTGCCCTGATTAAAGCGGGATTCGAGACACTTGTCGAAGCCGGGTATCAGCCGGAAGTTGCCTATTTTGAGTGCTTACATGAGTTAAAGCTTATTGTTGACCTTATTTATAAAGGCGGTATTTCTTACATGCGTAACTCCATCTCCGACACCGCTAAGTATGGTGATTACACTCGCGGGCCACGAGTGGTAAACGATTCCGTCTATGATGAGATGGGCGAGATTCTGGCTGAGATTCAAGACGGTTCTTTCGCCAGAGAGTGGATACTTGAGAACAAAGCAGGTAGACCGGTGTATAACTCACTGAAAAGAATGGAGCAGGAGCACCTCATTGAGGAAGTTGGGGAAGAGCTTCGTGATATGATGCCTTGGCTAAAGGAATAACTAAGGCTACGCCTTTGCATTAGGCTGATTGAGTTTTCTTTGATGGTGTAGCCAAAACTGCAAGGTGTATCTGCTTTATTTTGACAATTGAATTCTAATTCTGTATCTTGGGAACATAGGAACTGACTATGAAATCGTGCTTTCATAATATCAACATTGGGATTATTCTAGGACTTATCTGACCCTCCTTTTAGTGGAGGGAGACGGATGAGGTCGTGGAACAAATTCTTTTGGAGGATATTATGGATAAAGTTATAGTTTTTGACACAACATTACGAGATGGGGAACAAGCAGCCGGTTCCTCACTAAATGTTTCCGAGAAAACAGAAATCGCTTCGCAACTTGAGCGAATGGGCGTGGATGTTGTCGAGGCGGGTTTCCCATCAAGCTCACAAGGTGATTTTGAGGCAGTACGTCTTTTAGCAAGGAAAGTGCGCGGTACCTCTATTTGCGCTTTGGCACGTGCCCTTCAAGGAGATATTGACTGTGCCTGGGAGGCCATAAAGGATGCATCCAATCCACGCCTGCATATCTTTATTTCCACCTCTGACATTCATTTAGAGCACCAGCTCAAAAGAACGCGTAAACAAGTGTTAGAGGCAGTATCCTCGGCAATTAAGTACGCCAGAACGCTCACTACAAATATTGAATTTTCGCCGATGGATGCCACAAGAACAGATATTGATTACTTAGCTCAAGTAATAAGAATAGCAGTTCGCCAGGGTGCCACTACAATTAATATTCCTGATACTGTTGGATACGCCCTTCCCTTTGGATTCGGGAATTTTATAGCTTCGATTTATTCCCATGTGCCAGAAATGGAGAAGGTAGTTCTAAGCGTTCATTGCCATAATGACCTTGGTTTAGCGACTGCCAACGCGTTGGCGGCGCTTAGCAAAGGGGCACGGCAAGTTGAGTGCACTGTTAACGGGATTGGGGAAAGAGCGGGAAACACAGCTTTGGAAGAAATAGTTATGGCAATTACAACCAGAGCTGATGAACTGAACCTCAAAACGAATATAGACACCAGGCAGATTTATAGTGCCTCCAGATTGGTAAGCGAACTAACAGGTTTTCCAATTCAACCCAATAAGGCTGTTGTCGGTGCCAACGCTTTTAGGCATCAGTCGGGAATTCATCAGGACGGTGTCCTAAAGAAGCGTTCGACCTATGAAGTAATTGACCCCAGAGATGTCGGGGTACCTTCATCGTCAATCGTATTAGGAAAATTGTCGGGGCGGCATGCTTTTCGACAGAGACTTGATGAGTTGGGATACAGAAATATATCTGACGAAGCGGTTGAGAGAGCCTTTATCTCATTTAAAGCTCTTGCGGACAAGAAAAAAGAAATCACTTCGCGTGATATTGAATCGCTGATGGCTGAGGAGAAACGTACCGTAACTGAGCACTACCATTTGGAGCGTATTCAGGTGACTTGCGGTGATCGTGGCATTCCAACGGCGGCGGTTAAGCTTATTGGTCCCTGCGGCGAGGAATTGGCCGATGCCTCTCTTGGAACCGGTCCGGTTGACGCGGCATATAAGGCAATTAACAGAATAGTAGGTGTTCCTAACAAGTTGACCGAATTCACCGTGAATTCGGTGACCGAAGGTATTGATGCTATTGGTGAAGTTCTTATCAGAATTGAATCAAACGGAATTAGCTATACAGGGCGTGGAGCTGACCCCGATATTGTTGTCGCCTCAGCCAAAGCTTATATGAATGCCTTAAACAGATTGATTTCCGACTCTAAAATGAGTGCGTCGACCACAGCTGATAAAAAAACGTCGTAATCGCCAGTTTGGTTTTTTGAGAAAAAAGATGAGTTTAATGACACTATCAGAACAAATACTGGCCAAGCACTCGGGCAGAGAGTGCGTTAGCCCTGGTGAGTTTATAAGCGTTAGACCGGATATGATCCTATCCAATGACATAACGGCGCCGATTGCTATTAGGGAATTTGCCAGGCTTGGGGTCAAGAGAGTATTCGATCCGTCCAAAATCGTTATGGTTCCGGACCATTTTGTTCCTAACAAGGATATAGCTTCCGCAGAACAAGTAAATATACTTCGACAGTTTGCCAAGGAGCAAGGGATCATATTTTTTGAATGTGGCAAGATGGGAATTGAGCATGTTGTTCTTCATGAGCAAGGACTTGCCTTGCCGGGAGATGTTATCATCGGAGCGGACTCACATACTTGTACTTATGGAGCTTTAGGAGCTTTTGCCACAGGCATGGGCTCCACAGATATCGCTACGGCAATGGCAACAGGCGAAATATGGATGAAAGTTCCGCACACAATACGTTTTATCTACAATGGAAGCCTACCAAAATGGGTCGGCGGCAAAGACTTGATTCTTTATACCATCGGACAGATTGGAGTTGATGGTGCACTATACGGTGCCATGGAGTTCACCGGAGAAGCAGTTTCACAGCTTTCCATGGAGGGAAGATTCACTATGTCCAATATGGCCATTGAAGCTGGTGCTAAGGCCGGGCTTTGCGTCGCTGATCAGAAAACTAAAGATTATGCTTCCGCTAGGGCGGATAGGCGATTTGTCTGTTACCAATTGGGTCCATTGTCACGTTGTGCTCAAGTATATCAGTGGGACATCAGTAAGCTTGAGCCACAAGTGGCGGCGCCTCACCTACCTTCAAACACCAAGCCGGTTTCCGCATTTTCCAGCATAGCAATCCAACAGGCGGTTATCGGTTCATGTACCAATGGCCGTATCGAGGACTTGAGGCTTGCCGCTTCTGTACTCAAAGGAAACAAGGTGGCACCGTTTGTTAGGTGTATAGTGTTGCCAGGCTCTCAGGATGTATACTTACATGCAATTCGCGAAGGACTAGTGGAAGTGTTTATTAACGCAGGGTGCGCTGTCTCTACGCCAACATGTGGACCATGCCTTGGCGGACATATGGGCATTTTAGCGGCAGGCGAGAGGGCAATAGCAACCACAAATCGTAATTTTGTAGGGCGTATGGGTTCGCCCAAGAGTGAGGTCTATCTCTCGAATCCCGCTGTGGCCGCTGCTTCGGCGATTCTGGGACGAATAGCTTCCCCAATTGAGATTTTATAGTCAGGGCGAACATGACGATTTGAGTGCGAAATGAGTAATAATATCAGACTAAGCCTAAAGATTAGACCTAATGACAAAGTAAGTCTCTTTAATGCCAGAAAAGATGCGCTGGGTCCGTTCATGATTGGGGACTTAAATCTAATGATGGACTGGACTGAGGACGAGTGCGATGCCATTATTTACTGGAAACGCCCTGAGGATGACATTATTGACACCCTGCAAAAGCTCACAGGGCAAATTAAGCCTAAAGGTCGTATTTGGGTGGTCATTAAATCACTGTCCGACTCTGAGATTTCCAAAATACAAGATTCAGTTGTCGACATTCTTGGGTTATGGTCTGGCGACGAGGTTGATATTGGTTGTGGGGAGATGGCCTTACTTTTCACTAGGCAGCTAAGCGCCTTGACTGATGAAGACGAAGACGATTTTGAAGACGATGAAGAAGAGGATGACGACGACTATTATGACGATGAAGATAGCGACGAAGATGACGACGATGATGATGATGATGATGACTATTATTTTGACGAGTACACCGATGAGGGCGAAGATGAGGATGATGACTAGCTTGGAACTTGTGGAGGTTAAGTAGCTTGATAAGTGGAAGAGTATTTAAGTATGGCGCTAACGTGGATACCGACGCAATAATTCCTGCACGGTATCTTAATGTTTCGGAACCAAGCGAACTTGCCAAGCATTGCATGGAGGACATTGACATAACTTTTGTTGATCGAGTGCATGTTGGTGATATTATTTTAGCCGGTGCCAATTTTGGGTGTGGTTCATCTCGCGAGCACGCTCCACTGGCGATAAAGACTATTGGTGTATCCGTGGTAATTGCTGTCTCATTCGCCCGAATTTTCTTTCGTAACTCAATCAACATCGGGCTTCCGTTATTAGAGTCTCCTGATGTTTTCCTAAAAACAGACGCCCAAGATGAATTGAGCGTTGATCTACAGAAAGGAATAGTTAGGAATATTACCAAGGGATTAATTTTTGACATTATGCCTTATCCGTCCTTTATGAGCGATATAATTAATGCTGGGGGATTAATAGAGTATACTGCGAGAAAGCTGCGGGAGGAGTGGGCACTAAGTGGGATATAAAATTGCTGTCCTAGCCGGAGATGGTATTGGACCTGAAGTTACCAAACAAGCCAAAAGAGTGCTTGAGCGAATTGGGGCAATCTATAATCATGAGTTCATCTTTACTGAGGCCTTGATTGGAGGAGTTGCCATTGAAACAACCAGCTATTCACTCCCTCCTGAAACATTACAAGTAGCGAAGCTGTCGGACGCTGTGCTTCTTGGTGCTGTTGGTGACCCCAAGTATGATAACCCTGAACTCAAGGAACGTCCTGAGAATGGGTTGCTTGCTATTCGCAAAAAACTTAAGCTGTTTGCCAATATCAGACCAGTGATGATATATGATGAATTGCTCAGTGGCTCGGTGATAAAAGAGGATGTAATACGAGGTGTAGATTTTATATGCGTGCGAGAGTTGACTGGAGGCTTATATTTCGGAAAACCAAAGAAACGTTGGGTGACAGGAAAAGGAAGAAGGGCTGTAGACACAATGTCCTATAGCGAACTTGAAATAGAGCGGATTGCCAGAATGGCATTCGAGCTGGCTTTAAAACGCCGAAAGAAACTCACTTCTGTCGATAAAGCTAATGTACTGGAGACGTCGCGCCTTTGGAGACAGGTTGTTTCGGAGGTGTCAAAGGATTATCCGGGTGTTGAGCTAGAGCATATGTTGGTTGACACTTGCGCCATGAGGATGATTCTTTCTCCCAGAGACTTTGATGTTTTGGTGACGGAAAACACCTTTGGGGATATATTAACTGATGAGGCCTCAATGCTTGCCGGCTCCATGGGCTTATTGCCATCAGCGTCTGTTGCCGAAATTGGGCGGAGCAGTAAAAAGATGTTTGGCTTGTACGAGCCGATTCATGGCTCAGCGCCTACGATCGCCGGAAAAAATATAGCCAATCCAATTGCTACCATTCTTTCCGTTTCTATGTTGTTGCGCCTTTCACTAGGACTAGATAAAGAGGCTGTGGCTGTGGAAAAGGCTGTAAAGCATGTTTTGAAAAATGGATATCGAACGGCGGACATCAAAGGATCTTGCCTTCCAAATCAATGTATCGGTACCGAGGAAATGGGAAGCAGAATAGTCGATGCCATAGCAGGAGCTTAGGATGAAGTATACCGAAATTTACGATACAACTCTTAGGGATGGTGCGCAACGTGAAGGGATATCATTTACTGTTGCTGACAAGCTTTCAATCGTTCGCAAACTGGACCAACTTGGTGTTAACTATATTGAGGGAGGATGGCCTGGCGCCAACCCCAAAGACTCTGAGTTTTTCCAAGAGGCAAGCAAGATCAAGCTTAGTAACGCCAAACTGGTGGCTTTTGGAAGCACAAGAAAACGAGGGATGCGCTGCGATGAGGATAAAGCGCTTAAAGCTATCATTGAAGCAGGAACCGACGTGGTAACAATTGTCGGGAAGTGTTCCGCCAATCAGGTAGCTCTGGTTCTTGAGACAACACTTGAGGAAAATATCGAGATGGTTGTATCCACCATTAACTATCTTAGGGAGTGCGGCAAGATCGTTTTCCTTGATGCCGAGCATTTCTTTGACGGATGGAAAGATAACCGTGAGTACGCCTTGAGAGTGCTACTTGCGGCAGCAGGGGCCGGATGCGCCACGATTGTTCTTTGCGACACAAACGGAGGCGCGTTGCCACTTGAAATTGAAGCGGCTGTGACAGACGTAAAAAAGCATATCCACACTCCTCTTGGCATTCACGCGCATAACGATTCCGAGCTTGCTGTCGCTAACACCATCGCCGCCGTTAACTCTGGAGTGACGCAAGTTCAAGGAACAATTAATGGTTTTGGTGAGCGCTGTGGTAACGCTAATCTTTGCTCGATTATTCCCATACTTAAGTTAAAAATGGGTGTTGATTGTCTTTCCGATGACCAGCTGGGCAAGCTCACCGAGGTATCGCGTTTCGTGAGTGAAACAGCAAACTTAGCTCATGAATCCTTTCTTCCTTTTGTAGGGCTGTCAGCCTTTAGCCATAAGGGAGGTCTCCATGTTTCCGGTATGTCAAAGTGGGAAAATGCTTATCAGCATGTCAACCCCGCTCTAGTGGGCAACCAAAGGCGAATCCTAATATCGGAACTTTCAGGCAGGTCCAACATTTTACAGAGAGCACAACAGATTGGGATAAACTTTGAAGCTGAAGGCATCAATGTTAGCGCCCTGCTGGAAAAGGTTAAAGCTCTTGAGAATCGTGGATTTCAATATGAGAACGCAGAGGCCTCCTTTGATCTCCTTGTATATCGCTCCAAGGCAGGATACAGCAAACCGTTTGAGCTGGTCGACTATTTGGTTTTGACAGAAAAGACGCGACGCGCCAATGAGTCGCATTGGGATGGGGTTTTAGCTGAGGCAATGGTTAAGGTTAAGGTTGGCGAGAAAATTCTTCATACAGCAGCGGAAGGCGACGGGCCTGTTAACGCTTTAGATAACGCCTTGAGAAAAGCGCTGCTTGAGTTTTATCCTGGAGTTGCCAGTATCCGACTACAGGATTACAAAGTTAGAATACTGGAGGAAAGCGTTGGAACGGAGTCACAGGTTCGTGTCTTGATTGTGTCTACCGACGGCGCGGAGCAGTGGAGAACTGTAGGTAGTTCCACCAATATTATTGAAGCCTCTTGGCTTGCCTTAGCCGACAGCTTGGAGTATTGGCTGTTAAAACAAGCATAGAATTTGTTTGATTGCATTGAGAGTTAAATGAATCATAAGTGGAGAGTTAAGATATGAGCGAGAAAATCAGAAGCGCGCTGGATATTGCTCTTGAAAAAATTGCTGCTTTAGATGATGCCACAGAGGAAGATCGTCTGAAATGGAAATACACTCCCATTGGTGAACAAATAGGCGTCAAGCTCCTTCGAGACGAGGTAAACATAGCCGATAGCTTTGCGCAGTATTCTGCTGGGGCGTTGTTTTATCTTAGAAAAGGTGTGGAGAATGTCTTATTGGATAACATACAGTTACCTGTAAATGACACCATAAATGAACGCAATACCAGAGCCCTGAGTAATCTTCCTGTTATAAAAAACGATAAGACTACTACAATAAAACTGGTCGAGCAGATTAAACAAGTACTTGGTCATTATCGTGACCAAGGGCAAACACAAAGACGTGATGCGCGTGAACAACTGAAACAAAGATACTCCATGAAGCTCAAGCAAGCCGTCAAGAAACAGTATGGCAGCCTTAGCGAAGAGCATAGCATGGGAATCGATGTAGAAAAGCTACCCCAATTTCAAGAGGAATGGCGCAAAACAGAGGTCGAGATGGACATGCAATACCTAAACCTTCTAGATGAGTTCAAAAATGAATTGCGGCGAATTGATTAAGAGATGATGGAAATGAACGAAGAGGACGCGCAGATAGTTGTTCCTCGAACCACGATTATTCGACATCCTCGCCAGACATTGGCAACCTTTGGGTCAACAACCATAAACTACTACATGCTGACTCAGCCTGCTTATTCCGGTACAGATGCTGAAGAGACTATTGTTCGTTCAGGAAGAGTCATTGCCAATCGTCCCAAACTGGTAACACCCTACTACCTTTCCAGATTAGATGGATTCTCAAGCGAGGCGCGAGCGCATTTTAACAGACTTATTTCTGAATATGGCGCGCAGGCAACAAGTATTTACTATACCTATCGCAATGAGCATTTCAACACCGAGATAGCGTCATGCTCTATGAGTGAGATTGTTGTTAAGACAAATGCCGAGATAGATGAAAAAGGTGACCACCTTGCCGCTATTATCGGTGGTGATGACACCAGTTGGGATTTGTCACTGCTTGAGTTCATTTTTAAGATGACACTTGCTTCTGTCGGGAGTAATATTTCTGAGATGCGCAAAAGAGGACTATTAAAGAACGGAGCGGTCTTGCATCAGGCAAGAGCAGGAATCGAAGAAATGTTTGAGGCTTTGAGCAGAAAGAACATAGAGCCTAAGGAATTGCAGGCGGAACTTGATCGGTGGGGGTTGTTTGAAGAATACCAAGATAGGTTTTTTGCTCTATTTAGAAAGAGATAGACAAAGTCTGTTAAGAAACCTAACTAG
>Ga0209737_10000988_pt1 | contig 21425 bp, 23 predicted proteins | sample TergutCu122P3_FD_187284 | JGI IMG/M metagenome (GOLD analysis project Ga0209737, IMG submission 187284) | Cubitermes ugandensis P3 segment gut microbial communities from Kakamega Forest, Kenya - Cu122 P3 (SPAdes) (version 2) | ecosystem: Host-associated > Arthropoda: Insects > Digestive system...
CGAGATTCCCATTCTCATTAAGTCAGTGATTCGAGTGTGTCGGAAGAGATGGGGTGTTACGTTTTTTGTAATGCCTGCACGCTCAGCAGCTTTTTGAACCATTTGCCTCACGCCTTGGTATGCAATGGGAGATCTTCCGTTTGAATTTCTTGCTGCAAAGATGTAGTAGTGAGGTTCAGGAGAAGTATAGTTCATCAACTGGCGTAAAGCTACATGTGCAGTGTAGATTGGCACTTTGCGTGAGTAATCTGTTTTTGATTGCAGCGTTACAGTGGCATAGTTATCCTTAAACTCTATTTGATTCCATTTGAGGGTGGCAACTTCACCGACTCTTCCCATAGAGTCATAGAGGAGTTCGAGTAGTGCTTTATCTCTTGGGTTGGTTGTAGCGTTAATAATACTCTGCACTTCATCAGCAGTGAGTATGTCTTCTGCATTTTTACTGGGCTTTGTTTGAGGAATGTGGATTTTTTTGAGTTTTTCGCCGTTGAGATTGGGAGAATATCCGTTTTCATGTATCCATAGCAGGAAGCGTTTGAGTGTGGCAAGGCGGTTTCTTTGTGTTGATTCTTTGTGGTTGCCATCTGACCTGTAGTTTTCAATTGCGAGATAGATATCAGGCATATTGCATGTGGTGTAGTTTGGAAAGTAGTTTCTGAGGGTTATAAGTGCGGATGCAATTTGATATTTACGATATTCGGTTATTTTGCGATTTGCGTTGATTTCAGAGATGAATGATTTGATTAGGTGATTTTCTTCTTGCGTGATGTCTTTGCGGACAGTTGCATCTGTGAGGGCTGCCAAATAAGTGTATGAAAAATTACGAAATTGTCTACCTGATGTGCGTGTCATGAAGAGAGGTGGCGAAGGGGACTATGTAAAAATTTTGAGAAAAATAAAGAATAGTGATGAAAATATCTACGGTTATTCAAGAACCGTAATGTGATCTGAGCCACATGATGGACAGCGAACTTTTTTCCCAATACCTTTGAATTTATTCTCACAATCCTCGCAAACACAAGATTTTCCTTGGATCTGGTCTGCGATATCAATATCCATTGGACCGCCTACTGAACACATGATAATCACTTCATTTATCACTTACGTATCACTGATTATTACATCTTCCTGAGTAATAATTGTTCAATTTCGAAGACTATATATGGCTTCTAGTTGCATTTGTAAAAGCACAATCGTGCCTCAGTGGCTCAGCCGGTAGAGCGCGTCCTTGGTAAGGACGAGGTCGCGAGTTCAAATCTCGCCTGAGGCTTATTCTTTTAATTTCCTTTTTCAGATAACTTCTCTGGATACTTTTGATGGCGACGCATTGCAATTACTCAGGAATCGCTCTTCTCGGCCCACAACTCGAACCTACTCAGGCAACGATCTACTGCACAGATGGCATCATCACCGCGATCGAAGAGGAAAAAAGTATCTCTCCCCATTGGATCTGTCCTGGTTTGTGTAATGCTCATACCCACCTTGCTGATACCCTTGCAATGGATGTTCCTAGAACTGGAAGTCTTGAATCTCTTGTCACTCCCCCTCACGGATTAAAACATCGCATCTTGAATGCAAGTTCTGAATCAGAACTTGTTCGAGGCATGACCTCTTCCCTTCAGACGATGTCTGCTGCTGGCATCTCTTCATGCATTGATTTTCGGGAAGGAGGAGAAAGGGGCGCCCTCCAGCTTGCACAGGCGGCGGAGCTACATGCACAAAAGAACCAGCATGCATGCATCCCAACCATTCTTGGAAGAAATGGCGGAGAGCAATTGCCGCAAAGTCATGGAGCTGGCATCAGTAGCACCAGAGATGAACCACATTACTTGGAAATTGCAGATGAGATGCGAAGGCTTGGCAAGCTCATTGCATTTCATGCTGGAGAGCGTGATTCATGCGACATAGATAATGCTCTCTCCTGCGATCCAGATCTTCTCGTGCATATGACTCATGTAACGCCCAAGCAGATTAGAGCGGTTTCTGACTGTCAAATTCCAGTCTGTGTCTGTCCTCGCTCAAACTTCATCCTTGGTGTTACAGAGTCCGCAAAACATCCCCCCATCCAACAATTACTCGATGCAAATGTTCCACTATCTCTCGGAACTGACAATGTCATGTTTGTACAGCCGGATCTCCTCTCCGAACTCAAAGTCCTAGACACTGTCTATCATATAGACCCAGTAGACGCCCTCTTAATGGCTGTCCGCGGCTCCTTCATTCATGATTCATCTCCGTACATTAGCGTAGGCAACCCTGCCAACTTTTTCGTTGTCGATCCTACTCGCTCAAACCTCCAATTCTCAAAAGATCCAATTTCCAGTATCGTTCGAAGAATTACGGCTTCAGACATTATAGATAGATATTTCCCTCGCAAATAGCATACCTGTATAGAAATTGGAAGAGGGCACATGTACAAAAGAATCCTTGTTGCAGTCGATGGATCGCCCATAAGTGCAGCTGCTTATCGTGCAGCATTACAACAGGCGTTGGCATGGAATACAAACCTCCACATCGTATATGTCATTGAAACTGGGCTATTCAAAGGAGTTCCTGTGGATAATAATGTTGAAATGCTCTACAACATGTTACATATCGAGGGACAGAACGTTGTTGATAATCTTATCTCTGATGCAGAACGAGCTGGAGTCGTTCCTGTTGTCCACTTTGAACAGGGGCATGCTGGAGAAGCAATTGTTTCAGTCTCAAAAGAAATCGAGGCTGACTTGATCGTCATTGGACCCCATGGTAAAAGCGAGATCGATCGCCTCCTGCTTGGAAGTGTAACTTCCTTTGTTATCTCTCACAGCTTCACTTCCGTCTTGGTGGTGAGATCATAGTTCAGATGCCGCTGGTATCTGAATACATGACAGGAGGTGTCGTCAAAGTAGAAATACCTGGCAATCGATATGATGTTTTAAAAGTTTTAAAACGCACAGGAATTAGTGGGCTCCCCGTCCTCATGGAAGGCAAGCTTGTGGGAATTATTACCCGAAAAGATTTACTTTACAATCCAGAAGAAAATCAGCTTGCTCTTCTGATGACGCCAAATCCAGTTGTAATTCATCCCTCTGCAACGCTACAAGAAGCTGCACAACTTATGGTATCCCATCACGTTCGAAGGCTGCCAGTGCTAGATGGGAATACTCTAGTTGGACTTATCAGTATTGCAGATCTCATCCTTGCAATTGCCAGAATGAGGAGCAATGTTGAGATCCGTGGTTTCGTGCTACCTACATTTGCTCTTTGGGAAGATACTCCTCTTCCCTTAGTTGGGAGGATCATGGAAATCTCTGAGTATGAGGCACTTCCCATTCTAAGTGCTACAAGTGAGTTGAAGGGCATCATAAGTGAACGTGATCTTATTCGCCACGCCACTATCGAAGATACCGTTATTGAATCTGATCTATCAACTACTGGAATAGATGATGATGAATGGACCTGGGAGAGCATTCGTGATGTGCATACTATATCCTACGGCATATCGCGGGTACGTCTTGAAGACTGTGCCGTGAAAAAGGCCATGATCTCAAATGTCATCATGGTGCCTGCGAATGCCACAGCAAGCGAGTGCGCCCTTCGAATGAAGCGTTCCCACGTTGATCAGCTGCCTGTTGTAAATGAAGATGGCAAACTAAAAAGCATGCTTTTTGATCGAGAGCTCATAAAGGTTCTTTTGCCTGCGCCCACTTAAACACAGTACTGATTATGGATGAACTATTGAAATATATTATCTATCATTATTTTCTTTATTACATACAAGCAGATGTCGAATGAATCTCTGTAGCATTGTGGCATAACGAGATTTTGTGAACGTATGATGGTCACGTGTTTCACTGCTCCCTAACTGCTACCTTTTTAACAGATTGCTACTAATAGGTAGTAAGCACTTTTCTGATTGCTATAATTTTGTTCAAGTTCTGACCTTTAGGTGTTGTTATAATGAATAATTCACCAGATATGATGAAGGGCACAACTACCATTGGGATTGTCTTTAATGGAGGTGTTGTCCTTGCAAGTGAGCAACGTGCAACGATGGGATATCTAATTGCAAATAAACACGCGAAAAAGATATATCAGATTGGAAAGCGATTCGGGATGACAACTGCTGGAGGCGTTGGAGATGCTCAGCAGCTGGCTAGAGTCATGATCGTAGAAGCGAATCTCTATGAGATCCGCAGAAATAGGTCAATGAGTGTGCGATCTGCTGCCACACTGCTTTCAAATCTCTTGCATGGCAATCGTGGATATCCATACTATGTTCAACTCCTCATTGGAGGGGTTGATGAATCAGGCCCTGTACTCTTTTCAGTCGATGCTGTTGGGGGGGCTTCTGAAGAAGATCAAGTTGTTGCAACAGGTTCAGGCTCTCCGATGGCCTTTGGTGTACTTGAAGATCGATATCGACCAGATATTGACAAGGATGGAGCCATTGAACTTGCAATCCGAGCACTTCACTCTGCGATTAAGCGAGATGCAGGATCGGGTGAAGGTCTGTCAATCTCTGTCATTACCCATGATGCATATGTTGAGTTGACGCCAGAGGAAATTGCGCAACATGCTCCTTCCACGGATAAGTAGATAGATGTATGAATGTTTGATGAATGACAGACATATTATCACTTTTATTTCATAGCTTTTGATTTGTTTTCTTCTCTTCCCTGTATTACAGATAATTCGTTCTGAGACAGCTACGGTTGAATAGACGATGTGAGGTCATGACGACGGGGAGTTAAACAAAATAAATGAAAGAGACATGGATATTTGAATATCACAGAAGAGATACGTCTCGTACATTGGTAAACTGAGGTTTTATTGTATTATGCTTATTGAAGAGAAGCTTAAGGATCTCCATGAGAAGATTAGCCGGAAGGTTCCGGCAGGTATTAAAGTTACGTCGATTGAATTTGAAGGCCCTGAGTTGGTCATCTACACAGATGACCCAAAACGATTTGCAGATCAGGAGGATCTGATTCGCGTTCTTGCTCGCGACCTTCGTAAACGAATTGTTGTTCGGCCAACGACACTTGAAGATCCGGAACATGCAGCAACTGCAATCCGTGAAATTGTCGGTGAAAACGGTGGTGTAACTGATGTTTTTTTCGACACATCAACTGGCGAAGTGTTAATTGAAGCTGAAAAGCCAGGAGTTGTCATTGGAAAGAATGGTGTAACTCTTCGAGATATTACAAAACGTATTGGATGGACTCCAAAAGTGGTTCGAACTCCGCCTATCGAGAGTTTTACTGTGAAGCAGGTACGTCAGTATCTTCGGGCTGCACAAGAGGAGCGAAAAGAGTTCTTAAAACGAATTGGAAGAAGAATTCACCGAGATATCAATCCAAAAGATCCATGGATTCGGGTAACAACTCTTGGGTGTTGTCGTGAGGTTGGAAGAGCTGCGTTTTTGCTTTCTACACCTGATAGCAAGGTTTTGATTGATTGTGGTGAAAAGCCAGATAATGAAGACACGCCTTATTTGTATGTACCAGAGATCCATCCCTTAACGCAACTTGATGCAGTAGTGCTTACTCATGCTCACCTTGATCATTGTGCTTTGGTTCCTCTGTTGTATAAGTATGGATATGATGGACCTGTCTATTGCACTCCACCAACAAGAGATTTGGCTTCGATGCTCCAGCTTGATTATCTTGATGTGATGAACAAAGAGGGACGGCCAATTCCCTACTCTTCAAATGAGATTAAAGAATTTGTGAAACACTGTATTGTGTTACATTATGGAAGTGTGACTGATATCGCTCCTGATATGAAGTTAACATTCCATAATGCAGGGCACATTTTGGGTTCCGCAGTTGCACATTTTCATGTGGGCGATGGACAGTATAATGTTGCATTCACAGGGGACATTCTGTTTGGAAAGAGCAGGTTGTTTAACCCAGCGGTAAATCAGTTCCCCCGCCTTGAAGCGTTGTTTGTGGAGAGTACATATGGTGGAGCAAATGATACGCTGCCACCTCGCGCTGATGCAGAAACACGCTTGTATGAGGTAGTGAGTGAAGTTCTTGGTCGTGGTGGTAAGGTCATTATTCCAGCATTTTCAGTAGGACGAAGTCAGGAGGTCATGCTGGCGCTGGAAGAGGGTATTCGAAAAGGACTCATTCCAAAGATGAAGATCTATCTGGATGGTATGATTAAAGAGGCTACTGCGATCCATACGACATATCCAGAATACCTTAACTCTGACTTGCGAAATCTCATTTTCAAAGAAGGTATGAATCCTTTTCTATCGGAGTGCTTTGAACAGGTAGATTCACAGGAAAAACGCCAAAAAGTCATTAATGGAGGCCCATGTGTTGTTTTGACGACGAGCGGTATGCTCAATGGTGGGCCAGTAATGGAATACTTGCGGAGTTGCGCGCAGGATGAACGAAATGCTCTCCTCTTTGTTGGATATCAGGCAGATGGTACACTCGGACGACGCATTCAGAAAGGATGGCGTGAGATTCCATTTGGAAGTCGTGAGACGATAGTGATTAACCTTGAATGTGTTACGATCGATGGGTTCTCTGGTCATTCGGATCGTAAGCAGCTGATGAGCTATGTATCTCATATGCAGCCTCGTCCAGAACGTGTGTTCACTGTGCATGGAGATGAAAATAAGACGATTGACTTTGCGAGTTCACTCTATAAGAAGCATAAGATACAGACCCACTCACCAATGAATCTTGAGACGTATCGATTGGTGTAATTATCGATACGCAGTTCATCACTCGTCTCAATAAGTATAATATAGCTTTGATTGATAAATAAATATAAGAGGAAAATATATGAAGAGGAAAAATTTCCAATTTATTATTGTAACATTGATACTGCTCTTCACTATGACAGGATGTAGTTCATCTCCTGCTTTTGTGAACAGCAATGGTGCAGAATATGAAAATTACGAAAAGCCATCTGTGGAAAACGCAAGAATAGGCGTTATGATCGGCTCAACAAATGAAGAGTATGTAAAGATGCATTATCCACATGCGAAAGTGGAAAGATTCAACAATTATGTTGAGAGCGCCGCTGCACTCCTTGACAATACAATCGATTATGCGATGATGGATTATACCTCTGCATTGGGTATCACGAGACACAATCCAGAACTTGAAATTGTTTCTGATTTCTTAACAGATGAGATGCTGAGTCTTGGCACCAATAAAAACAACCCTGAACTTGCAGAGCAGGTTTTTGGTATTGTGAGCAGGTACTTGGAGGATGGAACTATGGATGAGATCATTTCCCATTGGATTTTGGAAGATGGCAGTGATTATGAAGAGATTAACACGCCAAAGCATGAAGACGCCCCTGTGCTGAGGGTGGCGATTATTTCTTCAAGGGAGCCAACTACTTTTGTTTTAAATAACAAGTATGCGGGACTGGATATTGAACTAATTGACCGAATTGCTTATGAACTGGGATACCGCGTGGAATATTTGGATATGGATCTTGCGGATGTATTAGAGGCTATGGGAAGTGAGAGGATGGATATGAGTTTAGGTATGTATGCAACGCCTGAACGAGAAGAGCACATTTTGTTCAGCCCCCCTTACTTTGCAAATCCACAGGTCATTATTTCTCAAAAATAATGTGGTGAAAAATAGAATTCTCTTTTTTTATTTTATTCGTGCAGCACCGGCATCAGCAAATCCTTGCCTCTGGCCTGTTCCGGCTTCACGCTCAAGCGTTCCTGGGCGCATGAGTTTTATCAGATTGATTGCATGTTCGCGTGTTCGCTGTTCAGCAAGCCATGCGAGTTCTTTATCATTCTCTGCCTCATCTTCATGCACGAAAACTTCTAAAATGTGAGTGTTGGTCATCAGCTGGCACATGATGAGCCCTTGAGAAGCTTCGTGTGCACAGAGTTTGTCTTTATCTTTTCCACCAGGCATCCCAAGTGCCATGCAGATATCACATTTGTACTCTTCAATCAGTTTTTTACATGCAACTGGAAGATCTTTCACCCCTGGTACGGTATATCGCTCAATCACGACACTGCTGTTTGCCCGGAGTTCGGCAATCGCAACTTTGCCCATATCAACACGTGAAAATGTAGTGTCTGCAATTCCAACTTTCATTATATCAGCTTATCCCAACAATTCAGCAGCTGCCATGACACCAGAATCTTTTGGTGTGTATCCAGCGCGTTTTAATGCGAGTTCGGTTACTGCGAGTGTTCCAAGAATTTCTGGTGCATTAACTGCGCCCATGTGTCCAATGCGGAAGATAACATCCTTCACGTGATCTTGTCCTCCTGCAATCTGAATACCCATCTTTTTTACGAATCCACGAAGTGCTTTATCAGTTACACCCTCTGGTAAACAGGCTGCTGTTACGGTATTTGAGTACGAGTGAAGTGCATCAATCTGTGGGAACAGAGAAAGACCCCATGCATTGACTGCTGCACGCACTGCTTCTCCCATTCTATGATGACGTGCCACACGCTGCTCAAGACCTTCTTCTTCAATGATAAGACATGATTCTCGAAGTGCCAGCACGAGAGGAACTGCTGGGGTGTATGGTGTCTCTGGTGGGTTTTTACTTGCATTTTTCCTGTATGCAGGAAGATCCAGATAATATGGTGGATTCTCTGTCATTCTCTCCCACGCACGGTCAGATACTGATATCATTGCAAGGCCTGAAGGTGCAGCAAGGCATTTCTGTGAACCAGTCACCATGATATCAACGCCCCAGTCATCAGCTTTGACATTATCTCCGCCAATTGATGTAATACCATCAAGAATAAACAAAGCATCATGCTTTCTACATAGCTTTCCAACAAATTCCGCTGGGTTCAAGATCCCTGTCGATGTTTCGTTGTGAACCATTGTTACGATATCGCATCCAGCTTCGAGCTCAGTTTCAAGGCGCGCGAGATCGAGTGGAGTTCCCCATTCTGATGCGACTTCCACTGGTGCACCGTAGCGCTTTGATATCGAGACCATTCTCTCACCAAACTTTCCATTTACAAGGTTTACAATGTGTTTGTCACGTCCTGTATTTGCAATCGCTGCCTCCATTGCAGCAGTTCCTGAACCTGAGATTACCATTGGGCTTGAGTTGGTTCCAAATACAGATGAAAGGACGCGCACAACGTCTGTAAACGCAGCTCCAAACTCAGGGCTTCGATGATTAATTGCCTGACGTGCCATTGCAAACCGTACCCGTTCAGGAAGTTGAACCGGGCCTGGAAGCATAATGAGCGTCTCATTTTCCATATTACTTAGGTTTGCTGCTTCTTACATATAAGGAAACGCAGGGCATGCATTGTTACACTACAACTGTTTCCAGGTATGTAAGAATCGTTGCAATGCAGTTACATTCCCTAAAATTCCAAAAATAAGCAGAACAATAGCAAGGGGGGTGAGGCTGAAAATTCCCGCAGGCATCAGAAATGTTGCAAGAGAACCAAGAAGTAAAAGTACCAATCGATCCGCTCTTCCAAGAATTCCACCATAATACCTTCCAACGCCGATAGCCTGTGCTTGTGTTCCCATATATGAACTCATTAAGACACCAACGAGCGCAAATACACCGATCTCCCATGAACAGAGTGGGCCTGCAAATATACCACATATCAAGAAGATATCAGCATATCTGTCTAATGTATGATCTAAGAAATCCCCTTTTGGGCCTGCTTCCCCGATCTTACGGGCAATTGCTCCATCTATCGCATCAAGTACGCTGTTTGCCAGTACACAAAAAAAACCAATGATGACGTGTCCAAGGAAAAATGCCATTCCACCGCATATCGCTGCAATAAAAGCAAATACAGTACAGCTGTTTGGTGTCAACCCGATGCGAATACTGACATTTGCAACTGGATCAAGGATAGGTTGTACATGGGGACGAAATGAATCTAGCGTCATTGAAGTCTCACAACTAGGTTGCGTATTTATCTGATTGAAATGCTATAAAATGATCCCTTTGAATCAGATGTATCTGCTGAAAAGTGCTCTGGCAGAAAAAAAGAAAACCCTTACGGGTTATATGAAACGCTGAATGTACCTAGTCAGATGAAGGTACTTCGCTTGAAATATCTGTGCCACTTAATTTGCTGATGAATGGGTCGATTTCTGGAATATCAAGTGTGATTCCACTCAGTGCACTTGTATTTAATTCAATTCCTTCTTCCTCTTCAGTTTCAGGAATATCAAGTGTTGTTCCACTCAGTCTGCTTATTTCTGGATTAATTGCGGGAATTGAAAGTGTTACTCCACTCAGTGTGCTCGTACTTAATTCAATTCCTTCTTCCTCTTCAGTTTCAGGAATATCAAGTGTTGTTCCACTCAGTCTGCTTATTTCTGGATTAATTGCGGGAATTGAAAGTGTTACTCCACTCAGTGTGCTCGTACTTAATTCAATTCCTTCTTCCTCTTCAGTTTCAGGAATATCAAGTGTTGTTCCACTCAGTCTGCTTATTTCTGGATTAATTGTAGGAATTGAAAGTGTTACTCCACTCAGCCTGCTTGTAAGGAACTCTGCTACTTCTTCAGTCTCTTCTTCCTCGACTACTACTTCTACGGCTGGATATGCCCACTCAGTATCAGCGGGAAATGCAACGACACATGCCTGAGGACAGGTACTTGATCCTGGGTATGTCGCTGGTGAACACTGTGCACATGCATGTGGTACAGCAGCTGTTGCAGCTCCAATACATGCAATGAGCATGATCATCCCAATAGCTAAGATATACTTCGATAGACGAATCATGCAGTAATGTCTCCTTTCATTACATGTAAACATTTTCCAATGATTGTCTAACATTTTCATTCATTTCTCTCTAGTGAGAGATGTAACGTTTGATTTCTGTCAAAAAATGCTGATTTGGAAAAAATAATATCTTTGCGGGAAACACGCAAGATTTGTTGTCACTTATGCTTCTGCAAATCGTGATTCTATAACATCCATCAGATTTGGCGTCTCAAATCCTCCAAATTGCATAAATCGAGATGTCGGGAGTTCATCCGTGGTGTTTGAGAGAAAGATTCCTTCTTCCTCGACTACTACTTCTACGGCTGGATATGCCCACTCAGTATCAGCGGGAAATGCAACGACACATGCCTGAGGACAGGTACTTGATCCTGGGTATGTCGCTGGTGAACACTGTGCACATGCATGTGGTACAGCAGCTGTTGCAGCTCCAATACATGCAATGAGCATGATCATCCCAATAGCTAAGATTATACTTCGGTTATACAAGTCATGCATCAACCCCTCCTTCATTTACATGTAAATATTTTCCAGTGGTCCACAGATACCAGAATCTGTATTCATAGATAGATAAAGACAGGGTAGATGAAGCTCTTCCCAAAGGTGGGCCATAGGGCGCACATCTATAGCGGACTACACCAGCCAAGTTATCACCCATGCCGGGCACACTTCACGACTGCCTGCCTGTCGTCAGACAGGAAATCTCTGATTGCTGTTAAAAAATTTAGGAAGAACAATTCCATTTCGAGAGATGTACTTTTATTGTATTTATGTAAATCGTGAATCCCATACTTCTCGTAAAGTTGGTATACCTGCCACACTGTCAGCGTTCATAAATCGGGATGTCAAGAGTGCATTCATGATAGCTTCTTCTTCTGTCTCTTCTGTTGCTACTCCTTCTGGATATGTCCACTCAGTATCAGCGGGAAATACGATCCTACATGCCTGAGGACAGATATCTGATCCTGGGTATGTCGCTGGTGAACACTGTGCACATACTTGTGGTATAATAACAGCTGTTGCAGATCCAACACATGCTATTAGTGCAATGCAGATGCAAGCAAGTATACTATATCTTGATACAAGTGCCATGAGTTACATTTACGTACATGTACTATAAAAATTACACTGTACTACTACGAAATAAAAAAGAGTTTAGTAGAGAATTACTTTGTTAAGGTCAGATTCAACGTTGTTTCCGCTCAGCTTGCTAACCATTGGGTTGATGTTTGGAACACTGATGAATTCTCCACTTAATACACTCGCATGAGGAAGTCCTGCTGCAGCATTATTTAAGATGTCTTCATCAGTTAATGTCCAGTAATCATCGTCAAATGCAATAATACATGCTGCTGGGCATACTGTTCCAATTGCTGGTCTTGTATCTGGAGTACATCTGTCACATGCCGCGAGATCTGTTGCCATTGCTGGTGCGACAAACATGCACAGAGCAACAAGTCCAAGAATTACCATGTACTTTACGCTTCTCATCATACCATTTATAATCAACATCTGATGATTTAAGCATTCTTGTATTGAGAGAGAAGAAAAAAGAGCTGGTCGTTAAAAATGAGTTTTTTCTCGCAAAAGTAACGCTATAAATGCAACTTTTCAAGATTTTTGCAGCAATTCATTTATTATAAACATTTCAGTTTTTTAAGGCGGTTATAGATTATTATTTACATGCTGTTGCATTAAAAATAAGGAAGGTTAGTCGTTGTCTCCATCTGGGCTTCCTCCATCTCCACCTGGTGCCGATGATATTGCATCATCTGGTACCGGTGTCCCACCACTGCTACTAAAACTATAATCAGATGAACTACCGCTAAAGCCATAACCTGCAAAGCTATCTCCAGGGGTGTATCCACTTAATGGGCCTGGATCGGAGGTCTGTGAAAATCAATAGTATTAAATAATTCCATCTTAAATTACTTAATTTAAGTAATTTATTAATGATTATGGATTGACCTATCGTAACTTGCCAGCGATGGGAGCAATTGTCCCTTATATTATACATGCCGTGTTTGCAATGTACGCAAAATGTCAGAACGTGTAATGATGCCGACTGGCAGTCCTTTTTCCATGACTACAAAACGTCCGACCCCTCTTTCTCTAAAAAGCGTTATTACTTCGTGCAGCTCGATTGATATATCAACTGTGATAATCTCGCCTGTCATGATGTGTGTTACTGATGTTTGCAGCTTTATTCCTTCGAGCACTGCTCGTAGAATATCAGACATTGTTACAATGCCACATAGCATCTTTTTACTCTCATCATTGTCCATTACTGGTGCTCCATGGATGCGTTCCTGGATAAAAAGAGATATAGCATCGTGAATGGTCGAGTTGGCACTGAGCATCTTTACCGGACTACTCATAAAACTCTGTGCAGGCTTTTTTGGAATAGAGGTCATTTCGATAATCGACATAATGAGAGCTTTTTCACTTTCATCTTTCCCAAAAACCTCTCCTGAGATCATGAGTTTATTTACTGGTGTAGGTCCGATAGTGACAAGATCTCCTGCTGCAAACTCGCGTACACTTCCTGATATCCGAATTACCCCATGACAGATATCTGCATATGACAGAGTCGTAAATGAAACTTCAAGCACGCGAATATTTGAAAGGCATTCTCCATTGCGTGATATTGGAACTACAACATCTCCTGCCCTTTCTGCGATGTTTAAAAGCTTAAATGCAGCAGTTGTTGGATGATATCCTCCTCTGGGCCCAGGAATGCCATCAACGAGTCCTGATGCTTTGAGGGCCTGCATCTGATTTCGAACTGTTCCTGCATTTCTTCGAATTATTTCTGCTATCTCCTCTCCTTTTACTGGGAAAGACTTCTGCTCATAAAGCGTTATGAGTGTAATGAGAATGTCCTTTTGAATGAGAGAGAGATCCATGTTGTATCACTATGCGACGCGGGATTATATGTTCTTCTTTACAGATCATATATATCAATTCACAATGCACAATTGTTTGATGTGTGAATTGTGCTTTTGATATCGGCAACTATTTACGAGTATAGCCTGATTGAGTAAATTATTTAGCCCTGTCCTGATGGAGTAGTGGATGGATATCAGGAGAGGGTGGAACAATTAATGGTGAATTGTGCACTGCAAGTTGTGCATTGTGAATGAGATATGACAATTTTTGAAAAGATTCCAACTGTTCCTACGGCTGATGAAATATTAGATATTTCACTTCGTCGTGCCGCACAAAAGATGCGGGCAAAATCAAATAAAAAGAAAGCAAATGAAGAATTCGTATCTGCATGCTATGATTCCATCCATACGCGACTTGTGGAAATTATTCAGTCATTTCCAGAAATCTCTGAACTTCCGCTCTTTTATCAGGACCTCATTGAAATTCTCTATGGCACTGATCGCTTAAAAAAATCTCTTGGAGCTGCTGGATGGGCTGCACGATGGGCCTATGAGCATGGGCGCGGCTTTGCAAAATCAGTAAAGTACGCTGATGCAAATGGAGAAGAACAGCGTAAACGCGCAATTGCACGACTCGCATCTGTTGTACATCAGATTGATGATGAACTGCATTTCTTAAACGATGTGCGAAATGTACTTCGAAAACTCCCTCATGTTGAGGACTGCTTTACCGTTGTTATTGCTGGATATCCAAACGTTGGAAAATCATCATTTATACGAAGTGTGTCATCGGCAGAGCCAGAGATTGCTTCATATCCATTTACAACAAAAGGAATTATCGTTGGCCACTATCGCATTGGGCGTGAAACAATCCAGTTAATTGATACCCCTGGACTTCTTGATCGTTCCAGCGAAGAACGAAATGATATTGAACAACAGGCAATGGCTGCGATTATGCACATCTCTGATCGAATCCTTGTTATTCTTGATCCAAGTGAACATTGTGGATATGATCTCGACGCGCAGATTCGTCTCTGTGATGAGCTTCACCGCCTTACCCATGATATTCCAATCACGATCGCAGCTAATAAAGCAGATCTTTTTTCCACTGATGAAAATCCAGTGGATATCTCTTTGTTAGTTGCAGAAAAGCTTCCCTGGTATGCTGAATCTAGTGCAAAGCTTTTCATTATGTCCACTCATATCGGCACAGGTGTTGATGAGGTTCGTGATCATATTGTGCAGGATCGTCCTGCTCAACAATTGACCCCAACACCACTCCGTGAGGATACCCGTGATGAATTGTAATGCGTTTTAATGGATAGCATTCCATTATGCTCAGCTCACCAACTGTCGATATATAGTTCGTTAATCCACGATGATTATATACTACTGATATCAAATATTATGTATGGAACCCGGTCTTCGTCATCGGTTAGCTGAGAAGATGGCAGGAGATATTACGATATCAGACTCCCCTGGTCAAGCATTGAAAAAATGGAGAACGAGCTTTGATATCTCCCAAGGACAGTTATCAGACTGCCTTGGTGTCTCTCCATCAGTTATCAGTGACTACGAAAGTGGCAGACGCCGAAGTCCAGGAACTGCAATTGTAGGAAAGATCGTAGCAAGTATTCTCGCCATCGATGAAGAAAGAGGTGGAGAGTATATTCGCAAGTTCTCAACAATGCTTCACATTACTGTTGGTGAAGATGTCATCTATGATCTTCACGACTACACAACCCCTATCTCTTTGGAACAATTTGCAAATGTAATGGAGGCAGAAGTCATTGCAGGTCCTTCTGATCTTCAGATCTATGGGTATACAATCATAGACAGCATTAAGGCAATTTTGACATTTAGTGCAAATGAGTTCAACAGAATTTATGGGTGGAGCACTGAACGTGCGCTTATTTTTAGTGGAATAACGAATGGCAAGTCACCGATGATTGCAATTACAGTTACTCCATTTAAACCGCGTTGCGTCGTATTACACGGTATTGTTGGTGAGCAAGTGCATCCTATTGTTTTTAAGCTCGCAGAAAAGGATCACGTGACAGTTATGTGCACTACTGTACCGCTTGATGACATTATTGAGCGGCTCCGAAATGAGGAGTGGTAATATAGTTGGATATGATCTTGAAAAGTAGAGATATAAAACAGAGAGTGAGATGAAATCACATAGCAAACGGAGTTAGTAACAATGGTAGGAATAATAACATACGGTGCGTATATCCCCAAATATCGCATTAAAACAGAAGAAATTGCGCGAGTCTGGGGAGGAGATGGACCCGCAATTGCACGAGGGCTTGGTGTGTATGAAAAAGCTCTTCCAGATATGGATGAGGATACCATAACGATTGCAGTTGAGGCTGCGCGTGCTGCGATGGCACGGCGAACTCTTGATCCGAAGGATATTGGAGCGATTTATGTAGGGAGTGAATCTCATCCCTATGCAGTGAAGCCTTCTGCGGTGACGGTTGGAGAGGCGATTATGGCAACACCTGTAATGACTGCAGCAGATTATGAATTTGCATGTAAAGCAGGGACGGCAGCGATTCAGACGACAATGGGTCTTACAAAGAGTAATATGATTACATATGGTCTTGCCATTGGAGCTGATATCGCACAAGGTGAGCCTGGTGATGCACTTGAGTATACAGCAGCAGCGGGAGGTGCAGCATTTGTGATTGGAAACGACGCTCCGATTGCAGAGATTAATCTAACTTCATCGTACACAACAGATACTCCTGACTTCTGGCGCCGTGAGGGGATGCCATTTCCTCGCCATGGAGGCAGATTTACGGGAGAGCCAGGGTACTTTAAGCATGTACTTGCGAGCTCCCACATGATGCTTGAGAAGGCTGGAACAAAAGCATCTGATTATGATTATGCTATCTTCCATCAACCAAATGCAAAGTTTGCACAAAATGTTGGAAAAATACTTGGGTTTACACCTGAACAGATTAAACCAGGTTTATGTGTGCCATATCTTGGAAATACCTATTCAGGGGCTGCAATGATAGGACTTGCTGCGACGCTTGATATTGCACGACCCGATGACCGCATTTTTGTGACGAGCTATGGCTCTGGAGCAGGTAGTGATTCGTTTGATATTACGGTAACAGATATGATTGATTCTGAAGAATTCCATCGTGATGCTGCACCAACTGTTGAGCAATTGCTTGCGGCGAAGAAATATGTCGATTATGCAGTGTATGCCAAACATAAAGGCAAGATTATGGTGATGAAATGAGAGAAGTAGCAGTTATCGGGATTGGCTGTACTCCATTTGGAGAGCTGTGGGACAAGTCATTTCGAAGCCTGTTTGTAGAAGCTGGTGCGATGGCAATTGCTGATGCTGGCATTTCTGGAGAGCAGGTTGACGAGATGTTTGTTGGAAATATGAGTGCAGGTCGCTTTGTCGGGCAGGAACATGTTGGTGCATTAATTGCTGACTATTCCGGATTTGCAACTGATAACATTCCAGCAACTCGTGTAGAAGCTGCATGTGCTTCTGGTGGTCTTGCGTTTCGTCAGGCATTTACTGCTGTTGCTAGTGGTATGGCAGATGTTGTCGTTGCTGCTGGTGTCGAAAAGATGAACGATGTTGGGACTGAGGAGACTACTGATGTACTTGCCGCAGCCGCAGATCGTGAGTGGGAAGGGATTGCAGGCGTAACGTTTCCTGGTCTGTATGCAATGATTGCACGGGATTACATGAATAAGTACGGACTGACTCGTGAGCAGCTCGCAATGGTTGCTGTAAAAAATCATGAGAATGGTCAGCATAATCCAATTGCCCAGTTCCAGAATAAAATCACTATTGATACTGTGTTGAATTCATCTTTAGTTGCTGATCCCCTGCGCCTGTTTGACTGTTCACCAGTGACTGATGGTGCCGCAGCTGTTATTTTATGTCCACTGGATCGTGCACGTGAGTTTACTGATACCCCAATTAAAGTGCTTGCAAGTACTCAGGCATCTGCAACGATCGCGCTTCATGATAGAGCAGATATCAGTACGCTCGATGCAACCGTTGCTGCTGGAAATCGTGCTTTTGAGATGTCTGGGCTACAGCGTTCTGATATCGATTTTGTTGAAGTCCATGACTGTTTCACGATTGCAGAGCTGTGTGCGATTGAAGATCTTGGATTTTGTAAGAAAGGTGAGGCAGGTAAACTGACTGAAGACGGAGAAACTGCTCTTCATGGAAAGATTCCTGTAAATACAAGTGGCGGTTTGAAGTCATGTGGTCATCCTGTTGGTGCAACTGGCGTGAAGCAGATTTACGAGATAGTAACGCAGCTTCGTGGAGATGCAGGAAAGAGGCAAATTGATGCAAATATTGGTATGACTCATAATGTTGGAGGAACCGGTGCTACGGTTGTGTGTAACATTTTAGGGAGGGTGTGAAGATGTCAATTCCACGCTTTTGGAGAAAGCAGCGTAACAGATACAATCTGATTGGAACACATTGCACAACGTGTAATAAGTACTTTTATCCACCTCGAGAATTTTGCCCGATTTGCCGCCGTGATGGAAATGTGATCGAGCATCAGTTCAAAGGAGCTGGAACTGTCATTACCTATTCGATTATTCGAAGTGCAAGTGACCAGTTTAATGATCTGACTCCGTATGTGATTGCAATCATTGAACTTGACGAAGGTAGCAGATTAACGTCCCAGGTTATCTGTGATATCGATGAGGTACATTTGGGAATGCGAGTGAAGCAGGTGTTTCGAAGACTTGGAGAGGATGGGGAAAGCGGGCCTATCTTCTATGGAACCAAGTTCGTTCCTGCTTAATCTTTTTTTATAGAAGAGTATTACTCCAAAATCAGCTCTGCGCCAATTCCACACCTGTATTGACTTTGTTTTTAATCCGATGATATGGCAAGCTTCTGCTGCTATTTTGAGAGTTTTGAGTGTCTTCCTGTATCCTGCCCTCAATCTTAGCGTCATCGGCAGTAATCGTTTTATTTGGAAGTGAAACTATATATTGCTCGAATATTTCGTCAAAAGAGCCAAGCTCAGATACTGTCTGTAATGCTTGGATGACTGTATACTTATTGCCTCCATTTGCCATAAAGTCATTTGTTGCGAGCGTGTAGATTGTTGTGTCATCTGTAAGATCAAGATCCCAGCCATTTATCATGATGGATATAACCTTCTCTCCTGCCGCATTTGACTGATCATATAGCACATTCATGCCAGAGATCTGTGGAAACCTGCCGCTCGTAACAGGTGCGAATTCTGAACCATTTTCCATGATTTCTTTAAGCGCTTTTGGAGTTGCTTCTTTGATTATCAGTACATTGCCAAATGGCATGATGCTGTTGATATCTCCTCTTGTGATATCGCCTTCTTTTATGTCCGTTCTGATGCTGCCACCGTTGATTATTGCAATATCAACATTTCCAATTACTCGCATAGAATCAGTAATGAGGTTTCCAAGCGCTTGTTCAGAATTTCTAAGGCCCAATGTTTGGCCGTCGTCGGTTCCTCCTTCGCTGGAAAGGAAGACCTCAGATCTGGTGACAACCTCACTGTAACGATCCAGCACTGACTGCTTCATTGCATCAGCTAGTGCTTTGACATTGGCATCGCCTGCGATCTCTGCGGTATCTTCCTTGGTTATGATTTCCTCAGTTTTTTCAAGTATCTCTGCGTTTGAATTGATTGTTATGGATACTAGACCGAGATTTTCCTGATACTGTCCTGCTTGTGCGATAAGCACGCCATCCACCATTGTGGAGCTGAGTAGACCTCCTCATGAAATAAGTTAAAATGAAATGAATAACATAATTTACTTTAATTGAACGAAACTGAAATAAGTCGATACAAAAAAGCCATGGAACTCAGTGATACTGATTTTAAGCAAATAATCGGTGTTACGAAAAAAACCTTTGATGCAATGGCTGAAATTCTGCGTGAAGCATATGCCGCAAAACATACACGTCGTGGCAGACACGCAAAATTATCGATCGAAGATCAACTTTTTCTGAGTCTTAAGTACTTGCGTCAGTATGTGACTCAAAAAGAACTTGCTTTCGAATTTGATGTCTCTGAAGCAACAGCTCACACTGTTATCACGTGGGTTGAAAATACACTTGTAATGAGTGGAAAATTTAGTTTGCCTGGCAAAAAAGCACTTTTAGATGATGCAGAGATTGAAATTGTGCTTGTCGATGTCACAGAAAGTCCGATTGAACGTCCAAAAAAACAACGTGAATGGTACTCGGGTAAAAAGAAGCGACATACTGTCAAAACACAAGTGATTGTCAACCGTGAAACACATGAAATCATTTATACGGCTCATGCTGAAGGCAAAAAGCACGATTTCAAGTTATATCAAGAGAGCATCGGCAGCGCTGTTTCAGAAGAGATAAAAATACAGGGTGATAGCGGTTATCAAGGAATTTTAACTCTCCACAAAAATAGCGAAACTCCCATAAAAAAGCCGAGAGGGAGAGAACTCACCGATGAAGAAAAAAATGAGAATATGCGCATTTCCCGCGAACGAATTCTCATTGAGAACATTAACGCTAAGATTAAGGTGTTCTAAATTACGTCAAATAAATATCGTAACCGCCGTAAACGATTTGGATTGCGCATGGCATTGATTTGTGGAATTATAAATTTTGAAAATCAAAATTAATTTATGAGGAGGTCTAATGTTCATCATTTCTTTTGTGAAGTGTTTGATTGTGAAGAAGCTACCTCTTTTTCCAAACGAGCAAGCGTTATGCGCCAATAACCAGCGGGTCGTCATATGCTTTAAGAAGTGCTAAAATGGAGAGTGCGGCAAGATAACTTGTTGCGGGGTTATTTGGTGAGGGAACATTTGTTATCTTGGTGTATACTTCCCCAAACTCGCCAGACACGATTATCTCATGTGTATTATTTGATACAGCAGGATCTGCCCAGAGTTCGACGTACACATCATGTCCTGCTGCCAGTTCGAGTGCTATCGAAACATTTGTATTTTTTGGATAATGTCTCACGCATTCGTTTGCATTTCCTGAAAACAGCAATTTTCGAGTATCAGTAGTAATTCCAAGGCTGCTTGGAGATTTGGTCGTACGAAGGGTTACAGAATGAAGTTTTGATATGGAGCCTACTTTGAGGTTATCAAGCCCCATAATCGCGCCACTTGGTACGTGGATCTTCCTATTGTGTGCCCGTGCAGTATCACAAATCTTTTTTCGAAAATTAGAATCAGCCAAGGCACCCACACTTAAGATCACTAAGTCCTTGCCGCATTCAAGTGCTCGACATCCATATGTCTGCACTGCTTCTACAGAGGCTGCTTCCACACATAACTCAAATGGATCACGAATAAATGCTTCAAAGTCATGGTATGGCTTTGCATGAGCGATGGCCGCAACCTCTGCGGCAGAATCAAAAATTTTATCGAAAATAGAAACGATCGTGAAGCCTTCTTGATGACTGGCAACGATCCTCCCTACATTGCCGCAACCAAGAAGTCCGATCTGCACCATGATTTACTATAATTTGTTATCTCTGCTATTTATTCTCCATTACTTACTGTTGATGTGTATTTCTGTTGCCCGATGGGAGAGTGGCATATATGGTAAAGGAGGAAAAGTGGAATGTTTTCGTTCATGCTTGACAGGATAGAGGCTGTCCAGTTACAGAGCCTGTCCAGTGATAAAATTTGCATATAAATTCTTTTTTTGTTTTATCGCGCAAATTTCTTTGTTGTACGTCAATTGCCGAACTCTGTTCATTATATGTGAGTTCAGATAATGTATGTTGCATGTCAGAAACTTTAGCCTTGCCTGAAGGTTCTGGAGGC
>Ga0209737_10000989_pt1 | contig 21416 bp, 32 predicted proteins | sample TergutCu122P3_FD_187284 | JGI IMG/M metagenome (GOLD analysis project Ga0209737, IMG submission 187284) | Cubitermes ugandensis P3 segment gut microbial communities from Kakamega Forest, Kenya - Cu122 P3 (SPAdes) (version 2) | ecosystem: Host-associated > Arthropoda: Insects > Digestive system...
GCGTTTCATCACCCCGAAGGATTTTTCTATACGCTGGTTTCCTCTCTCGATACCCCCGGTATCGGCTTCGTACCGTACCTGTACTGTCTCAACACTCATTCATTTTTGCCCTTTGCTTCAAGCCAGGCATCGATCTCTGCAATCTCTTCGTCCGTGAGATCTTCACCGACAAACGCAGCTTTTTTCTCTGTCGGAAGATAGTAGTCCGCCTGCCGGAGCTTGCCTACAAAACCATGCGACATTAGAGCCGCAGTCGTGTGTGCCCTATAAAAGTCAAGCCTGGCGTTCTCGGCTTGTTTCTCATTAAAAACGCTCACCCGCAGATTATATTCCCACAGGTGCATGTCCCAAAGTTCTGATGGGGCGAGTCCCATCCTGAAAGCCGACTCTAGTAGAGTAGGCCAGTCAAATCCTTTTGCGGTATCCCGAGTCTCGCCCTGATTTCGTTTTTTGTGTATTCATCCATGCCGAACTTCTCAAGCTTCTTTTCAGACGCCTCAAGATCGCCCGGAAAGGCTATACCCAAGAGCACGTCCGTTGCCTTTTCGATCAGCCCGGTATAGTCGTCCTGGCGCAAGATACGATCTTTGAAGTTTTCCGTGTCCCTATCGGCCGCGATCGCCAGGATCGCAAGAGCTTGCTCGAGACTGATGCGGTCCATGTTGTACATATAGTCCATGAGCGTCGTCTTCGTCTTCCGTTCGATCTTTAGCCCGATCCCAAGGTGCGTCCTTAGTACAATCGATTCCCCGTCAAGATCAAGAATCGTCGGCGCGCGTAGATGCCCCAGGGTCGTTACCGCTTCCTTTTCTGGTTGTGGCTCGCTTTCGTCCCGCGTATAGTAATTTGTATCATTTTCCATTCAAGTTTACCCTTCCTACGGTGTGGTTGTATCGAACATGTCGGCTTCATCCCACCCGGCAAGCCCGATCGATATTTCGACTTTGCCGTCAGCCGAGTTGCTCATCTCAAAGCTGTCAATGATACCCTGACCACGGATCCCGCTTGTCGGGCCTGTATAAAGCGTCATTTCGACAAGCTCGCCGTTTTTATGGGCGTCGTAGATCGCTTTGCGGTTCGGGTCTGTATCATTTGCCGCGCCCTCGCCTTTCATGGACCAATCAAGCACCGTGGGTGTTTTTTCTTTATAGCCTTCCTCGGTTGCACTTCCACCAAAGAAGCTAGTCTCGTCTGTCTCCATCGATGACGAAAACTCCCAACTGGTCATCTTGATCAAAAATTTCTCTGTATTTCCATCAAGAGTGATAGAGATTTTGCCGTTTTTACCTCTTAAAAGCATTTTCATGCCTCCTTTCGTTTAGCTTATCGCTACTTCGTAATTTGCTGTAAACTCCCACCTCGGCGGGTTGTGATCGTCTCTACCGATCGGGAATATAGACGACGTCCGCCTTATTGCGCCGTCGGCCGCAAGAGCTTTGTCGATAGCGCTGATGTTCTCAGCCGCGTCTTGAGCGGCTATCCGCCTGACCCGTACCTGCACCATAACAGTCTCGATGGGTTCGCCATGCCCCTCCGCGTCACCAAAAGTCTGCTGCGGCCCTGCGCCCGGATACTCAAAGAGCCCGACCATATTGTCAGGCTCTGAGTCCATAGTGTTGTGCATGATGGCTCCCGGCACGTCGGGCAAACCGGCTATTAGCGCCTCGATTTTTTCTAACACACCCATATGCTTACCTCCCGAATGATTTTTCTAGTGCCTTTTTAGGCACTTCTCTGAGAAGCTCGCGGTATTTTTCCTGATTCTCCCTAAACGGGTTCTCAAGGTATTTCGCTTCGCCGCCGGCAACGCGGTTGACGCTCGCCGGTCCGATATATGATGTCAATGTGCCGCCTTTTGTGGTATGCCGCACAGCGCGATACCGTGGCTTGCCATCAGTCTTGCCATGATCCAGTGTAAAATCCTCATGCTGCCTGAGCGCATAAGGCAGGCTGTAGCCTACCGTCGCCCGGACCCGGCGCCGCGCTTTTGTACCCACTGAGCCGGTCATCGATTGGTTTTCAAAAATAACTGTGTCATCAACACGCGCAACGCAGTTGTTTCGCAGGTCTCCGGTCTCTACGGGCGCTCTCTCAGCACTCTTACCGGCAAGGTCAAGCACGATCTCTGTAAGAACGGCTTTGGTCTCATCCGGAAACTCACCTGAGAACTTTGAGAGCTTGCGCATGAACGCCCTGTCATCGATCGTGATATCTTTACGCCTGCCCATCAGACCATCGCCTTCCAGCCTGCCGGTTTTCCGGACAAGCTGACCCAATCCTCGACATACTGCACCTCTTTGCCGTCGAGCTTGTCGCCTGTCCTGACCTTCCGTGCAAGATAGTACGTGCGCTCTACCCTGACCATCCGGCCGCTCGGCGTCACTATTTCTTTAGTGCTCACCTCGCAGCGACATTTGATCTTCTCGGGCAGTAAGTACCCTATCGCGCCATATCTATCCCTAACCGGCAAGAGCGTATCTGTCTCCCGCGCAGCCAGGACAAGCTCGGCCTCCTGGTTAAAATATCCGCTTAGCATGTGCTATGCCCTCCGGATAGGTATTTTGCGAGCAGCCCTCTGATCTTTGGGTCACCCATAAAATCGGGGCTGCCGCAGCCAGCGTCATAGCTCTCTGACAAGTTTCCCACAGAAAAGCTTTTTACGCCCCCTGCACGGAGCTGCGCACGCATCTTTGTATCGCCTGTGTCTTCCCGCAGCGGGAATAGCGCAATCTCGATCTGCGCATGTTTGATAGCGGGCGGTACTTCATCGCTGCCATTCCTCGGCCACGCAAGCGGTTGCCCTGGGGACGAGGCGGCGCCGACGAAGTCCAAACTATCGAGTTTGACACACGCGCTCATGAGCTTTGCTTCTTTTTGTGTCCCATCAAGCTTCTCCCAGGCTATGCGCCCAGGGTCACTTCCCAGGTATTCGGCAGCGATATATCCGTCTGCTTCGGCTGCTGTGACGTAGCCTGTCATTTCTTTGCGTTGCCTCCTTGCGGATTACCCCCTAGGTCTCCGCCTGAACCGTCCTTTGTATCCACGAGCTTATCAAGCCGCTCATACAGATCCGGGTACGCATCGAACTGCGCAATTACAAGCTCGTTTTCTGTCACAAGCGTAGCTTTTGTTTTTAAATTCTTATATTTCGCCATTTCACACCTCCTAGTACTTGTATATCAGGTCAGGCGTAAGCGCCTTTGTCCCAAAATCATAGAAAAGTGATACGGCGTAGTCGTTGCTGAGCTGGATCTTCTCCGGCTCGCCGTACTGGTTGATCAGCACAGGCTGGGCAACGGAACCATGAACAGTAAGGATCGCGTTTGTGCCTGCCGGTAGGTTGACAGAACTGTACACACGCACGCCGTGGTACAGGCCAAACTCCTCAGCCGCCGTATCCACGTTCGGGTTCGATTGCGCATCGAGCAGGTCGCGGATTTTGCCGTAAAACGCCGGGCTGGCCACCATTGCCATGAGCGACCGGTCGACGCCGCGTACATAGTCGTTTTCGACCGTCTCAAGCGTCTGGATGAGCTGCTCGAGGATATCTTTCAGCGCTGGGTTTGTGCCAGCAGGTGTAAAAGCCGTACCTGCAGTGACTGCGATCTGGAAAAAAGTCTTATCTAGCAGCCAAACAAGCGTAGAGACGTGGTTATCTGCGCGCCTGCGCATAACATCAGCGACGCCAAATGTCTCAAGGTCGAATCCTGCCACTTCTTCAACAATCTCTTTGTGCTGATCAAGATTGACCGTTACCGGTGGGGCCTTGACCTTATCGCCCTTGCCCGCAGTTCTTGCTGTCCCATAGTCCTTGGCCTGCGAGTTCACAAAGCGCCTAAATTCACAGCTTCCTGCTGCCGGATCCCCGCTCCACTGCTGGGATTTGAGTGCGCCCGAAAGCGCAAGCTTCTGGACGTTCTCGATCACAAGACCGTATATTTCTGCTAGATCTGCAGGAATGCTTGCACCCTGCAAAAGACTAATTGCTGTTGTTCTTGGCATTTTTTATGCCTCCTTTCATCATAGAAAAACTTGGCCTTTTGGCCTTTCTGGTTTTGCTTTTTCTCCCGGTTTTAGGGGATTGCCTCCCGGGCCGGGCTCTTTCGTCTCCTCAAAAAGGAATGCGTCTGACTTCTTCACTTCATCAATCTGTTCTTTCAAACCTATGATGTTTTCACCATCAAGCGAAAGCTTTGACGCGTCGAGCAAGCCTTTGACCGCTTTCACGCTTTTTGCGCCCACTTTAGTCAGCGCCGAATCGAGTGCGTAGTTGAACCGCAAGGCTTGTAGCTCTCTATCGTGGTTCTCTTTTTGCGCGGCATTATCGGCCTTAAACGTCTCGATCTGCTCCTGCAGTTTCGCATTGTCGCCGGCAGACTTCTTCAGTTCATCTAGCTGTTTTGCCTGGTCAGTAGCTTGCGTCTCGAAGTTCTTTAGTTTCGTTCCCTGCTCCGCATATACGTGCTTTGGGACATAATCGGCACCAATCTGCTTACCGACTTCCGTGTCGATATCGCTTGTGTAGGCGTCGCCAAACTTCTCTTTGAGGTATTCTTTGATTCCCATTTTTATTTTCTCCTTCTTCTCGCTTTGTTAGGCAGTCAGCGTCTGCCGTGGTGAGAGCGGATCGCCGCCGCCCCCGGCAATTAAAAAGCGCCCCTTTTAGGACGCTACTTCTTCCGCTTTTGCGGGTTCAGTCTTTTTAGTTTCCGGCTCTTTAGCCGGCGCTTTTTGCATGTTTCGATACTCCGTCCGCACCCAGGACGCGATCCTGGTATCGGCGACCATCATGTCAAAAAGCTCTGCTTTTGTATATTTCGTCATCAGTCTTCTCCTTTCGCGCAAAATAAAAAAGCGCCTCCGAAGAGACGCTGTTACAGCCGTTTTGGTATTTATCTATGCCGCAAAATCGTGCACTGGTCCAAAATACTCCACGCAGTTTGGAACTTCGTGTAACTTGTTCCAAACTGCTTCAGTGCTGCCAAAAATCACACGGAATGAACTCGCCTTTTCTGAATACACGTAGGATAAAGGGATTTCTTGCGCAATTTCTGACAGAGCCTCGATCGTGTCACGAGTTCCGTCCCATAAAACTTTTTCAACTTCATCAAAAGTCATTCTTACCACCCCTTCGCTTTGAAAAACCTCTTGATCAGTCTCTCGATATATTGGTGTCTGTGGTGATTCACGAGTTCTTTACTCCTGCCTTTTATATTATAATCCGGAGTACCCCGGAAAGCAATTCTCGCTTCGATTTCCTCATGCAAAATCGTGTTTATTAGTTCTTTGTTCCCTGGCTGACTCTGTGGACCAATTAGTAACCTCGTAGTTACTTCGCCTGTTGCAAGATTGGCGTCCATTGTCATCAAGCCGGCTGATTTCAGCCTCGGCGAGTACTGGGGTTGAGCACTAAATCTTATGCCGCTCAATTCGTCGTTAACGAGTTTGTCAATGCTCGCTTGTGTTGGTCTGTGTACAACGCCTTTCGTGAGAGGTTTGCCGAGTACTCGGTAGTTCTTTTCGAGTTCTTTCCATGCCTCCCCGTCTGCCCTTTTTATTCTCCTGAACTCTGCAAGCGTCTTCGGCGCATCATCCCCGAGCCTTTCCCTATAACGTTCATACTGGTACATCTCGTTACGCCAACGCCGTTTCTGCGCCTGTTGCTTATTGTAAAGCTCTTTCTCTTTCTCACTGCGAGGATCCGTAAAAGGCTCTTTAGCCTTTTTCAGCGCCTCATCCCGCTCTTCCTGTGATCGCAGCGACTCAATCCACGGCACGATCGCATGACGGCAATTTTGTGTTATAATATTATCAGCTAAATACCACCCCGTTTCTGTTTGGAGGTTATACACTTTGCCATGAAAAAACTCGATATTGACACTGATCACGTCAAGCAGCTTTATCTCTCCGGAAAGACTGTCGAACAAATCGCGTCCATCTTCGGATGTGGCAAATCCGCTATCGAAACCCGAGCCCGTGACGCAGGATTCAGATTCAGTGATCTTAGGCCACAGATCAATACCAAGCCCCACAGCAACAGAATCGCTTTGCCAGTTGACGAAATCGTCACCCTTTACAACTCCGGTATGCCGAAGCGCCACATCGCCCGTAAGTTCGGCGTTGGCGAAATGACTGTTCATAAGCGTCTCCGCGAAGCAGGTATCATGCCTGCCGCCAACCGTTCCGAAGCTTTGCGCGTTCGCCTTGCAAGGATGACGCCGGAAGAACGTCAATCCCTTTCCAAAGCTGCTCACGATGCTGTACGTGGCTCTAAACGCACTCTTGAAGACAGAACCAAACGAGCACAAGGCGTCGAAAAAGCTGCCCGTTTTAAATCCACCTATGAAATCGCTTTTCGTGACTTTCTTATCAAAAACACTATTAGCTTCACACCTCAAAAAGCCATAGGTATTTATAACTGCGACTTTTCCGTTGACCCCGTCGCCGTGGAACTGTTCGGTGGCACCTTCCACGCTACAGGTCGTCACGCTGAGCGACTTCCTGAGCGTACGAGGTATATCCTCAATGCTGGTTGGAACCTTTATATCGTTTGGGTTCTTTCCAAAGAGAAAATCATCTATCCTGCCGTATTCACAGACTTTATCTCCTTCCTTGAGCAAACCCGCAGCGACCCATCCTTCAGGGGTCAATATCGGGTGATTTGGTGTGACGGTGAGCTTGTGATCACCGGCAATCTCAACAATAGTGATTTTTCCGACATAATCCCGACTCGAATGCGCCATGACGCCCTTTGCAAAAATCGGTGTTCCTGACACGAAGCAGTTCGGGTGGACGTTGCAGTACTCGCGGCTCCAGTGGTCATACAGAGCCGGAAATCTGTCATCATTCCCGGAGACCGAGTAAACGCGTCCCTGAAGCATCGCGCACACTCCGCAAGTTGGGTAGTGCTCCGTCATCTTCATGAGGTCGTACCCGTTTGCTTCCATCTGCGTAATCCGGGCGCTGTTCCCCGCCTCGCGCGTCGTTGACCTAGCCACCATGGAAGCGTACACATCCGCGGGCACTTGGCGTCCGTCGCCGTACTGGACAGTGAAAAACCCCTCATCCTGCATCTGCTTCAGCATCGACTCCGCCATCTGCGTAGTCGTACCGCCCGAAGTTTCCTTCTGCATAGTCTGCTCGAGGCCAATACTCCGAAGCGCGTCATCTCTCGCGGTGTCAGCATACCTTTGCACCTGGCGTCCGATAGCCGCAAGCCCTTCGGCAATCGCGTACTGCGCCTCACGCTGGATCTGATAGAGCTTGTCGGTATGCAGCAGCGCAAAGCTGTTTGGCGACCGCATCAAAAGCTTATTGCGCCGGAAATACCTGTAGATATCGTCAAGCGCAGCCCGGTATTCTTCCGGGATCTGCGTATTAATGAACTCTGTCGAGTACTTCAGGAGCTTTTTAAGCTCCTTGTTTAGCTGCCTTATTATCGTGTTGTAGTAGGTCTTGCTTCCAACACCTTTCGTCGCGATGATCGCTTGGTACAGCCTGTCACGCGATGCCAGGAAGTACTTTGCAAGGCGCCGGATCTCCCTCTGCGTCAGCTTGGAGTAGTCCATCCCTAGTCTTCAGTACCAAGCTCATCGTCTTCGTCTTCCTCCAACGTTGGCGGGACCGTAAGTACTACCGGCATAGAGCTGTTTTGCTCCTCAAGGATTCTCTCGTACTCCTCGGTTGCTTGCTCCTCTGTCAAACCTCGTTCCGTGATCGCAGTCCTGACAGACTTTGTCTGTTTTCCCGCGGTCTCCGTACTGTGGCGGTTTGCGTCTTCGACGGGATCATCCGGAAGCCCGTCATTCCAAAAGAGTCCTAGATTCTTCGAATCCACCGCCAAGCCGTTTGCCGCACAAAGCGCCACAATCATAGCTTTTACCATCGCCGTGTTAAGCGTCGCTATCCGCTGCGCCTTGATGCGCGGCGACACAAGCCTTAGCTTGAGCGCCGTCCCGGACGACGTCGCGCCTGCGTCCCCGCCGACCACGAACGCCGCGCCCATCTCGGAGAGGATATAAAGCTGTTCAAGCAAGATCTCAATCTGTTTGAAGTTGTTATCGAGATTCCCGTCCCACGTGAGATATTTCACATCCGGCGAGTCAGCATTCTCCCGCTTGAAATAGCTCGCCAGGTCAAGATAATACGTCTTCGTCCGCTCGTCCCAGGTCAACGCAGAGGTCGGGCCAGAAAGTGACGGCTCGCTGTGCTTGTCCATGATCCTGTTAGCGCAGTAAAGTCTCCACATGATCGCCTGCACGATGCTGTTGATGATCAAATAGTCATCAAGCCCGTACACGCTCCTGCTGTGTGTCACGTTCGTAAGCATGAAAAAAGTCTGTATATTGACTGGCTCGGCGTCACGCTGCCCGTCAGGGGCTTTTATCTGCTTTCCGATCTTACCCTCCTCCTTGTCGTCCTTGTACTCATACCAACGCCGCTCGATGTTGCCTTGTTTGTGGATCTCGGCATAAAGCTGAGCGTACTTCCCCTCTTTGTCCGGCGCTACTGGATACGCAACTACCTGCTGCTCGATATGTTTTAGCTCGTACGGGTTGACGATCGGGTACCAACTGCCGGCATCGACCATGCTCAGCCTATCTCCCATGATCTTTGCTACGCCATTCCCATACCTCGTCACGTCGATTATGCCCTCGTACAGCTTTGACCAAAAAGAGTTGGTCTCAAGGATGTAGTCGATACTCTTTGCAACCGTAGAATTTTTCGAGTACTGCACCTCAGGGGCCTCGCCGCAAACGAAATCGGAGACCTTCTTGGACAAAAGCTGCTGATAGTTCAGGATCTCCGTCACTGGATAGTCTTTCTGTTTCTGCTTCAGTTTCTTTTTGAGCTCGTCGAAAGCGACCTTATACACCTCAACGTGCTCCGACAAAAACAGTCTCTCATTCTCTCGGTACGTCTGTATCCGCTTTTTCTCCGGCTCCGGCGGGAATGGTTTCCCCGGTTCAAGCCATGTCAAATCTGTCAGCATTATTCCCTCACATCGACAAAAACGCCGTCTCCTTCATGTTTTACGAATTTCCTGATCATCGACGCCAGGCTATCCGGCGAGTCGTCATGCTCAGCGTGCTCGGTATAGTCCAGTATCTCGTTCATGTACTCCGGATCCGTCTCCGGCAAAAACTCTATAGTCCTCCAGTATCGCACCAGGTACGTTGCGATCTTGTAATACTTGTTCGTTTTTTCGTGATAACTCTGCGCCGGGTGATGCTTCGCGATCTCTTTTTTGAGATAGCCTTTGTCCGCATTCTCTTCGACGTGCAGCGTCCCGCACCTGTACTTCTCCACGGTCCTGAGGATCTCCGGGAGTACAGAGTCGACATGCTTCTGCCAGCGTTTACCAAGTACAACAAACCCTGTCTCAGTCTTTTTGATAATCGTCAGCGCCGTACCATCGCTCCCGCCGTACCCTGCATCGATGTGCCCGATGCCGTTGTAGATAACCCGCTGCGGCTCATCGTCACCATCGGCATATCGGACATACACAGGATCGCTGAACAGTGTGTCCTCCGCAGCTATGAGCTTTAGCTCGTAGTTAGCCGCGAAAAGCGACGGCGTCATCTTGTTTTTTTGTTCTGCGATCTGCCCTGCCGTCATAAGACCAGACGTGTAGCAATCGACCTTTCGGATGTTCGGCATAAGGCTCGTTGCATCCTCTTTGTGCCAAATCGTACAAAAGTTGATGATCCTGCCGCCCCGGTTCTTGACGTTTTGCAGTTCTTGGTAAAGCAGCTTTGTTTCTTCCCGCTCTGCCCTGCTTATCCGGTCTTTTATGCTGACTATATCGTCAGTCACGATCCTGTCACCGTGCTTGCCCGTGATCGATGTCTTAAGGCCAAGACCAAGCAGCTGAGATGCGCCGCGCGGTGAGGGATTAAGCGAAGTATTGATATCGCTCTCCGACTCTTTCAGAAGCACCGGCACCCTGCCCCAAAGCTTGAGGCTAAGCGCCTGCAGCGTCTCGTGCTTGAGCGCCTTTGCGACCTGTCTCATAACCTCGCCGACGTCTGTGTCCGTCTTCCGAAACAGTATCGTGTTCAGACGAGGCCTTAAAACCATCATGAGTGCCTGGGCGACCGTCATGGTCGTGGTCTTATAGCACCCTCTGTGCCCTTGCAGCGTCCAGTCATCATCCCCGATGATATACGACCGCATCCAGTCATTATGCAGCGCTGTGAGATCACTGAAGCCCAGCCACCGGCCGAACTGCGCGGGCTGCTCAAGCGCTAAGTCCCTGTATCTTTGCTTGTCACGTTCTTTTGTTCCTCCGTCCATAGCTCACCCATGTACTTGTCCATCTCATCCATCGCTCCAGTAAGGTCCCCCGCAACCTCGACCTTAAGCGCTGGCTGCTCGCCGATCTGCGCCATGACCATCTCGACTGCTTTTAAATCCCCTTTTTTCGCTTTCATGACAAGCGTCGCCGTGATCCCCTCCTTGATCGTAAAGCCGTCCGGCGTCTCGCACTCGAGCGCAGCCTCGATCATCTCCTTGAAACGCTTTTTCTCTCGCCTCGCTTCGCCGGATGCCCTGCCACCGGCGCGCCCTCTTTCTCTGGCTTCTTCGCGCGTTATGGCAGGGAGTAAATTTTGCGTGTTATGTTTTTTGTTCTTTGCCATAATAAAAAAATCCGCCCCGGCGCTGAGGAGGTACGCCGGGGCTACGCTATGCCATCGGGAAAGAAAAAAGCCCCGGATATTTCCGGGGACACCTTCTCAGTATGAATTTTACCATAAAAAAACCTACTCTGACCTACTCACATTATTTACCATTTTTGCCCCAGAACCGCGATTCAAGATTCAGGACATGTTGATCTGAGTAGCTCAAAGCCTCCGCCGTCTCTGTAACGCTCTTACCCAGCAGGTACCTTGCTCGCAGTATGGTTCTGACCCGCCAATCGTCCAGAGTAGAGATCCAGGCCTCGGCGTCCGCAAGCAGCGTGTTATGCCTCGCTTCGGCGTACGCCCGTGCTTCTTCTAGCTTTTCAAGCTCGCGCTTCGCCCGTGCTTCTTCCGGCGACACAGACGACGATGTGACTCGCGACGGCACGACCCTGCAGGCCTCGTCGGTCGACGACATGAGTATCGTCTCGTTGAAGCGCTTACGGTGCTCCTCGTGCTGCCAGCAAAGCTCCCTATACGCTTTTATCTGGCATGCCAGGTACTCGATTTCGCTCCGCAGCGCGGTAAGGCGCTTAAGGTCGTCTTTAGTCATACTCTCCCCCTCTCAAGCATTTTTCACACTTCCGCCACCGGTCCCCGTCCGCAAAAAGTTTTTCCCCAAAAACTCCGCACCTGGCGGTTTTACTGAGATCCGCAAACTGCCTCTCGCGAAGCTGCCGGCACGCGCCGGTGCGCAGCCCGTACGGGTAGTACGCGCAGTACCCCCCCCCCGGGACTTTGATCATGACCTCAGCCACTTGCGTTTTTCCTCAGCCACCAAAGCATGTAAGCGTTACACAGCATCAGCTGGAAATGCTCTAGCCCGGTCTCCTCGTCAACAGAGTCTTCATCCGCCCACCACTCGATCAGGTGCCTAAGGAATGCCGCCTTGTACCGCTCCGGCTCGACGTCCTGCCAGCTATCCCGCTTATAGCCCTTTTCCGCCCCCGCCTCGAAGACCTGGGCGATATCCGCAAGGATCCCGATATCCGGCAGGTACTCAAGCTTTCGCTTCTCGCTGTCTTGCTTGATGGTCAGGTCACGCATCTTCTGCCTCCCTTGCGGCCTTCTTGTAGCCTGCCCTCATCTGCTCGATCCCCTCGTCTTCGGACCGGTCGAAACCGGGCGAATAGGACTCCAAGATCCGGTTACGGTTCCTGAGATAGCTGATCTCCGGGATCTTCTCCCTTCGCCACACTTGCAGGGCACTTAGCTCCTCCTCGAGCCTCCTGACGTTCGCTTTGGCCTTTCCTGCGGCCTGGAAGGCCGCGAAAGCGATGAACAAAAGGGCTATGATCACCGCGGCGCCGCTATAGATCAAAGTCGTCAGTGTCATGGCGCCTCTCCTTCTCCTGGCACTCTGTGCATACGTCCTCCCAGTCCCCGTCTGTTTTCCGGCTCTTCCATCCCGCGTCTTTTTTAGCGTTCACGGCATCGTAGAAATCAAACTCCGCCGGAAGCTCCTCGCCGCATAAATCGCACGTCGGCGTGTAGATACCGCCAAATTTTTCAATGCTCATGTCTCCCTCCTATACCCCGCAATGCGCGCACGCACTGCCTCCATTAGCGCGTCCTGCCCGGCTTCTTTTTTGGCGATCGCCTGCATGACGTCCTCGTCGATCGTGCCTTTCGTGACCAGGTGGTGTACGACCACAGTCTTTTTCTGCCCCTGCCTGCGGAGCCTGGCGTTCGCCTGTTGGTACAGCTCAAGGCTCCACGTGAGGCCGAACCAAACGATCGTTGCCCCGCCGTCCTGCAGGTTAAGGCCGTGCCCGGCGGAAGCAGGATGCGCGAGAAGCACAGAGATCTCACCAGAGTTCCAGGCGTCGATCTGGTTCCCTGTAAAAAGTACCGACTCCGGAAGTGCGCGCTTTATCCTCTCCACCTCGTGGCGGTAGTTATAAAACACCAGTACCGGCTGCCCCTGCGCTTCCTCGATGGCCAGGATAAGACGTTCAAGCTTCCTCTCGTGGACCGTGTGGTACTTAAGCTCAGCCGCATCAAGGTACACCGCCCCGCCGGCCATCTGCAGGAGTTTACCCGCGAGCGCTGCGGCAGAAAGCGCGGTAATGTCGGTGCCGTCTGCCTCAAGTACGCACTGTTTCTCGAAAGCCCGGTACTGCGCCATCTCCTTTTCCGAAAGATCGATACCGACCGTGTTGTCAATGCGCTCCGGTATCCGCAGATAGTCAGCTGCCCTCATGCTCACGCATATGTCGGATATAGCCCTGTGTATCTGCTCTTCAGCCCCGCGGCGAAGCGCGTATTTATACACGACGTGGCCGTCCGTCTGTGCCGGCACAAAATACTTCTCCCGGAACCTGCCTATGAATTTCTCGAGGCGCTTGCCCTGGTCGAGTAGGTATATCTGCGGCCATAGGTCGATCAAGCTGTTTGGCGCCGGCGTCCCGGTCAGGCCGATCAGGCGGCTGATGTACGGCCTGACGGACCGAAGAGCCCTGAACCTTTTCGCCTGGTTGTTCTTGAAGCTCGACAGCTCGTCGATGATGACCGTCTCAAAAGGCCACCGGCTTTTATATAGCCCAGCGAGCCACGGCACGTTTTCCCGGTTGATCACGTAGATATCGGCTTTCGCCTCAAGCGCTTTTTTCCGCGCCACTGCGGATCCAAGCACAAGGCTAAGCCTGAAATCAAGATGGTCCCACTTCGCCGCCTCCGCCGGCCAGGTGTTTCTTGCCACCGCCAGAGGTGCGATGACAAGTATCTTCCCGGCAGTAACCACCCCGGTGATGACGAGGTCAAAAAGTGCTGTAAGGACGATCAGCGTTTTGCCCAAACCCATCTGGAGTAATAACGCCGAATAAGGTCGTTCTTTGACGAACTCGATGCAGTACTCCTGGTACTCATGCAGATCCGCTTTCACCCGCCGCACCCCCTTTCTTCCCGAAAAGATCAATCTTCCTTTCCGCGACCTCTTTTGCCGCGGCCATGCTGTCGATAATGTCGACCGACGCCCCGCACTTCCGCATCCGGTTGATCACCGCGCACTGCAGGTCAGTCGTTTTCCTACCCGGCCTTTTGAACTCGGCAAACGAGACCCGCCCGCCGATCACCACTACGCGATCAGGCACTCCGGCCGTGCCCGGCGAGGTAAACTTCAGACAGAGGCCCCCTGCCTCCTCGATCTGTTTTTTAAAATACTGCTCGATGTCACGCTCTTTCATGTTCGTACCGCAAAACTACACTGTCCAATAAGTTTTTAAGATCCTCTGGGGTGTTGTTCTTTCCTCCGTTTATCGTTTCCACAATTTGCTTTTTGTTTCTCCAGACGAATACCTTACCGAAGGTTTGTTTTTTATGCCTATTGCACCCACTCACCTCGATATCAAAACCGTTTCCGAGATCGCGGTATATGCATTCCTCCATGTCGATTTCCTGGATGCTATATTCTTCCCCTAAAAACTTTTTTGTTTTTTCGATCTTTCTCAAACCCTACCTCCTTTCTGCATCAGTTACGGGTTACAGGTTTTTCGGTAAATACTCCTATATATATATATTTATGTGTATTTATACGTATTTATATATATATTTCCCATTTCTTAACGCGGAGTTAAGAAAAAAGATGTAACCTGTAACCACGTTGGAATATCAACACGAAAACGGTTACAACCATTTTTTGACAGGTGTAACCTGTAACCTTGGGTTACACGTTCGGTTACACGTTTTCTACACCTTTTTTTCATGAAAAATCCTCCTCTACTCCTCCTGAAACCGGTCCATCCGTGACGTCCCCGATCCAGCCCCTGACACTTTTTCCGTCTATTTTTTTGACTTTCATCTCTCGTTTTAGACCATACCTCCCGAGCTGTTTACCAAATAAATCTATCCCGGCAGCCTGTTTCAGCTCGCCGCAATCAGCCATATACTCCTGGTATTTTTCGTATAAATCGCGTGAGGATATGAAGCTGACGCCCTCAAATGGCCTCTCGTCTTCAACGAACCGAAGCACGCTATTATTCTCCCTTTTATACTCTTCCAGACGCTCTTTCATTTCGTCAGTGATGGTGAATTCACCTGTCCTAAGAAGCCTCCTGAGGCCTTCCATGGCGCCGTTGAATATGCCAGGAGCCTCAGCCTTTATCTTCCTGATTGGGGTTTTTAGTTTTTGTGTTTTGCTTACCGGCGCATTCGCGGAAAGGATTACCGCGCGTTCATGAAATGCACCGCCTGAATCCCTGAAGCTCGGCAGCTCATTCATGGCAAAGTTTAGTTTTGCGAAATTCCGGAAGTTTATAGGGGATTTATTCTTTACGTTGGCGGAGATCATATCGCCTGTCAACGCTTTCAGGAAGTCCGCATCAGCAAGATACTCGCGTTTTGCGTCGGCATCGAAATTAGCAGTCTTTCCGAATAGGTTGATAGGCGCGAATTCACTTTCTTTCAGCGATCGCAATGACACACCGCTGCATGATTTTTCACCTATGACGTGCCTGAATATCTCAAATGTCGTGGATTTGCCGGATCTGCTGATACCACATATGAATAGGATCTTTTGCGGCTCATACACCCTGAAGAAGCAAAAACCCAACCACTCATAGATAAACGGTAAGGCGTCAGCCCCATACACCGAGGCCATATATTCTTCAAAAAGTGGGGCCCCCGCGTCAGGGTCGTATTTTATTGTGTGCGCGGTGGTAGCGTAGATCCACGGGTCAAATTCGGGATAATATTCGTTCTGGCGAATATTATACATCCCGCCTTTAAGCACAAGCATGTCAATATCCGTATCTGGAAGATCCTCATCGATCTTGCGCTGCCCGTCAAGGATCTGGGAAACAGTATCCCGCACGATATGGCTTTTCCCGTGCTTGCCGAGTTTAGTGAGCGCGACCTGCGCGAGGTATTCTTCGGCGTTCTTGCGCCAGATCCCGATGGATGGGTCGTAAAACATGTTTGCATTGCTTGTGATGAAGAGGAGTTCTTCCTCGACAATTTCGGCGGCAAGCAGCGCCGTGTTGATATCTGCTTTACCCTTCTGGCTCAGCGTCAACCATGCACGTTTTTTCTTCTCAGGCGCCGCGGTGAAGTCTTCTGCCGCCATCGCTTGCACGATTATGTCACTGCCTTTATGTATGTAGACAAGGTCGTATGCGGTCTTACAGTGGCCATCACATGTCGGATCCGTACTATGGTTACTGTAGGCGTACCCATCACCATCGTATACCTTAAGACCGCCTTTACTGTTAGCGGGGATGTACCTATACACCCCTTCACGCTCTCGCTCATAAACATCAGACAAAAACATCGCGATAGCTTCAGACACCGTGTAAAGGCGATTAAACTCGCCGACTGTCCCAGAGATCTCTTTTGGGTTTTTCCGAGGCTTTTTTGGTGGTTTTTCGGTCTTCTGCGCATTGATTGTGTATAAATTCTCCCCCGGCACGATACACAATTCGTACGCAGCATCAGGGTTACTGATGCTTGGGAAAAACAAGCATTGGGCCTCCTGCATACTTCTAGGGTCTACATCAGTGATCCCCTCGCAAAATTCTTTTACGGCGTTTTCGTACTCATCTGGCAGTATATCTTCTTTTAGTGGGACAATCGCGTGGTACCGATACTCCCCTAATAGCGGCTCATGCGAGTATGTGCTGTGTATGAGCATCGGTACACCCTTTGCTTTAAGGCGCTCAAGTTTGGTGTCGTCCGGCCCTTCGAGGTCTATACAAAGTGCAGACCGGGAGATAAGGTTTTTTCCACTCCGGCTGTTCCCTGAAAAAGACCCGGCAACGAACCAACCGGCGAGTTTTTTGTCTTTAAGCACACTAGGCTCTTTGAAGCGTTTGCAGAAATCTTCCCAATCCTCTTCGACTTGCGACGTGATCTTTGATAGGTGTTTCCCCTCCCCAACTGCTATATGCATCTCCCTCTCCTCATCTGTAGTACCCCATTACCTCAGTATCACAGGCAAGCGGCAGACCTTCTGCCCACGCCGGCGGGTTTCCTGCCAGGGCAAAGGCAAGCGCTTTATTAGTCTCTTCCGGCGCGCCGGTCTCGCACACGATCTCGTCATGCACGTGCATTACGATGTCAAGCCCCAGGCCGTGCGCCTCCATCAAGGCGTGTGCGAGAAGGTCCCTTGCCACAGCCTGCACTATGTTTTCGGTAAGCTTGCCCCCGTACGTCCTGATCCGCGCAAGGCCGCCGCCTGTAGTCTGGCCGACGTAGGAAAGCTCGCCCCCCAAACGGCCGCTGATCACCCTGGCCTGTTGGTATATAAGCTCTCGCCCGGATGGCAGGGTTATGACCAGCGCGCCGGCGCGTGTTGAGAATTTTATTTTCCCGGCATGCCCTGCGCCTGCAAGCGCAGCATCGCCGACTTTTCCCCAGAACCGGACGATATTTTTATTCGCCCGGCGCCAAGACCAGACGATGTCTTTCAGCTCTTCTTCCGAAAAACCCATCTTAAGTGCGCCCATCTGCGCAAGCGCCCCTGTGCTGCCGTTATAACCAAGGGCGAGGACCGCGATCTTGCCCCGCTGCCGGTCTTCTTTTGATACGGCCTCATACGGCTTTTTCATCATCCGTGCCGCTGTCTCTTTATAGATGTCGCGGCCGGCCGCAAACGCCTCAAGAGCCCAGGTCTCGCCCGCAAGCCACGCGACAATACGCGCCTCGATAGACGAAAAATCAGCCGTTACAAACATTTTTCCGGGATCGGGCGCTATCAGCGGCCTTATTAACTGTTTTAGGATGTCCGGCACGCTGCCGAACACAAGAGACAAGCCTTCCTCATCACCCGCTGCCAGAAGCTCTCTGGCAGCCCCCAGGGCCTTTTCTGTGCTCCTTGGGAGGTTTTGTATCTGCATGAGCCTTCCGGCCCACCTGCCCGTGCGTGACGCGCCGTAGTACTGCACTGTCGGCCGGATCCGGCTGTCGGCGCACACCGCGTCACGCGCAGTGTAGTACTTTTTAAGGGACCCGAGCGCGCCGCCGGACCTTAGCTCAAGCACATCCCTCGCCTGGTCGGTCAAAGGGTCTTCCGTAAGCGAAGTTGCAACCGACTCTTTTGTAAGGTTGTCCGGCATGTATCCTTGCGTCTTTAGCCAGCCAAGCATTTGCTTCTGGCTTTTTGGGTTTTCAACCCCGGTGATTTTTATGATCTGCGGTTCTACATCACCCGTATGACTGTCGATCATCGCGCAAGCACTTGCGGCAAGCCCCGGTTCAATACGCACGCCACGGTCGTTTATTAACTGATCAAGTATATAGATCTGCCGCTCTTTTTCCGGCATAGGCCAGAAGGATATGGCATCTGCTATAGCCATCTCTACCGCTACGTCCTGGCGGCAATATTCGATGAACCGCTGCCAGTCTTCCGGGTTTTTTTCAGGATTTGCAAACGGCGGTTTTGAGAATTTGTTTATTAGTCTTGTCCCGGATGCGTCTTTTTCCTCTGGGATACCCAGCGCTTTTGCGACTTTAGAAAGATTCCCACCGAGCCCGGCGTATGCGGCAGCCGCCATTGTGCAGTGCCACTGCGCCGGGTCATACCACAAATAAAACGCTTTGGTCAGACAAACTCTCTCAAACTGCGCGTTATAGGCGTGCTTCTCGACGTCTGGATCTAGCAACGCTTTCCTGATCTTTCCCGGCAACATTCGTTCTTCTGTAAGATCCACAACCCGCACCTCTCCGCCGTCGATACTATACGCGAACAAAAGGATCGCAAACTCAGGATCCTCGACATAGCGGTATACGCCAACCTCCTTAAGGTCGACCCCGCTTTTAGTCTCGATGTCTAAGTGTAATTTTTTCATAGTTGGTTCCGGATCGTTGTCGGGTGACCCGGAAGTCCCGTTTATCCGAGGAGATCCTCTTCATCGTCCTCGTAGCAGTCAAAATCATCCTCTGCGCGGCTGCGGCCGCCAAGATATTCGCCGTCGGCTATCTTTTGGACGTGGTTGAGCCCTGCAGAGACGCCTTTGTTCCCCGCAGTGTTATATGCAAAGAAATTGATGCTTACGTGTGCGTAGCAGCCTGAGTAGACCTCTGTGCTGTCGATGATGGGCTGCAGGCTTTTATCTACGATACCCGGCCGGGTCTTTGAGCTGACATTCATGAAATACACGCCTTTGAATTCGGGGCGCTCGGCCGTATCCATCTCTTCATCGCCGTCGCGAAGATTGTTTTTGAGTTCGATTGGCCTTTTGCCCCCGAACTTTTTGTTGAGACCCAGCTGCACAGCAGCTTCCTGCGCGGCCTTGATCTTCGCGATTGTCTCTTTGTCGCTTTTGGGGATAAGCAGCATGACGCTGTACTTCATCTCGCCTGACGGCGTCTCTGCCGGCTCAAACAGGTGCGCGTAGCTGAGGCGCACGCGGCCGGTGACCACCTTTGTCGTTTGGTTCGTTTTGTTCATTTTGTCCTTCCTTTCGTTTTTTTTTTTTTAAATAACTGCGAAGTCCGCAGATGCGGCTGAGGCCGAAGAATATTCCGGCCTGCTATCTGATTCGGGCACTAGGCAAGGCTTACCCGGAGGTTTATCTACAAGAGACCCCAGGACACCCACGAACTCCTTTTTACCCATGAGTTTTTCAAGTGCGGTAATCCCTAGGAGTTCCTGCGGCTTAAATATCTCGTCCGTGCCGTATCCGGCACCCGTAAGCGCTACTGCTGCCATGTCCGGATCCGTGATCTGTCGTACACTCCTGCCCTCCACAAGCTTCCACCCTGGGAACACGGCGCCGTGATCGCGCGCCTGTACAAGGGCGTACTCTTCGACATCGCCGGCCCATTTCTTAAGCTCTCCGGCGCGGCCGAGGATCTCTGCGATCTCGGTGTGTGATAGAAGTGGCGGGTCAGCGAAATCGTATTTTGCCATCTCAAGGTTTTTTCCTGCCCTCGCCCTGCACGTTTCCTTGACCCGGCACCACCGGCAACCGTCTTCTGTCGGATTAAACTCGCCCTTGCCCTCGTGCGCAAGCAGCGCCGCAGGCCGGACGGTATTATCGGCCCAGTCGAGCAGCTCTGTCACGCTTACCGTGTAGGTACTGAGTTCGTTTAATCGGGGATGGATTATCGTCATGGATACGGTATCAAACTCATACGCAAGGGAATACTTATGCAGCGCCCCGAGGGCGTATAGCATCAGCTGCGGGTTTTCCACCGCGCTTACTGGCACCCCCTGGCCGAACTTAAGATCGATCACGTGGATCTCTTTAGGCGTGAATATGACGACGTCCGCCGTGCCGTATGCCTCAGGCACCCACGCATCAAGATCCACACGCTGCTCGAGGTCGACGGTCGGGCGATCGTACCCGCCGATGATCTCCATGACCTGCTGCACGTACTCGGCTACGTCTTTTTCAAAAGACTGGCTATGGTACTCGCTTTTTTTGATGAACGCTTTGACTCTCCGGCTATAGACCACTTCGTTGATCCGGCCGGTCGCCAGCTGAAGGACGAGCTCGGCCAGCTCGTGGGCTTCTATGCCCTCCGCGGCGTACTCAGAGACCGTGTCCGGGACCTGAGCGTTCAGGGCAGCTGATGGAGGGCAAGCAAGCCACATCGCCGCTTTCGACGGCGCCAGTTTCGCGTGGCTACTCATAACGCTTCAATCTCCGCAAGATACTCTTCGAGTTTTTCTTCCGGGATATCGCTGACCTTTTTTGCATCATACCTACCAAGCAGCTTTGATACCCCTGCGCGCTTGCCGGCTGAGAGCTTTTGCGCTGTGATCTCTTTGCACCGCGTGAGGATATCTTCCGGGTCTTTCTTCACAGGCGCCGGCGCCGGCGCGGGCGTCTCTTCCACTTCCGTGCTGGGCAGCCCCTCCACTGACACGCAGGACACGCAAAGCGCCGCCATGGTGCCGTCCTCGATGGCCGCCGCGAACTCAAGTGCGTTTAGCTCTAAAATTACTTTCATATCTTCCTCCTTTTGGCTTTAAAAATAAATTTTTCTTAGTCGGGGATCAGCGATCCCAGACCTTGTGTGATATCTCATACTCAAACTCCGGATCCGTGCAGCGGATCAGCAAAAAATCTTCGGTTTCGACGAGCTTTATTTGTCCAGGCATTTCCTGTACTCCTCGTACCTTGCCAGGTACGGGTCCTTCCCTGACTTTTTATGCTTGTGATCCTCGACCGCGTCTTTGATCACGACCACGGCCAGGACGGCGCAGACTGCGATCACCATCAATGTAAGGACCGTCCAAAGCCCACCGCTTACCTGTAGCCACTCTATAAACCTCATAATCCCTCTCCCTCCCCTGGTATACTTCCGAAAATCTGCGCGCCTTTCTTTTTAGCTTTTTCAAGCTCGATGTGATAATCTTCCTCGCCGGATACCTCTGCTGAGCTATAAGCGTCGCTTACTTTTTTGATATAGCCATCAACAAATGCGGTCGCTTTTTCCACACTTATATATTCCTGTGTCGGGTCCGTGCCAAGCTTCCCAGATAGTTGTAAAATTGCTTTCTCCCGCGCTCTAAAGGCTTCAAGTATCTCTTTGCCTATTACGTTGTGAAGCAAATTCTCACCAAAATTGAGCTCTAGATTAAAAGCTTTGTAACAAAATAAGTTTTTCCTCATAATCCCTCTCCCTCCTTGATATACGCTTCCGTCCGCTCTTTCATCCAGTCCGGCGGCCCGTTGTGCCGTTTTTCCCGGTCGTCGTCAATCTTGCACGACGGGCATTTCTTCGCGCGGCCGTCTATAGCGTCAAAGACCTCCCCGCACTGGATGCACTTCTTGCTACCCCCCCCCCCCC